>JACCDZ010311027.1_pt1 | contig 17947 bp, 15 predicted proteins | sample 7449551 | NCBI WGS metagenome assembly JACCDZ01 (sample SAMN15323452, study PRJNA562643) | freshwater metagenome | isolation source: river surface water | place: USA:Blue River Watershed | collected 2017-08-18
TATGCACCCGATGTTAAACATCGCTGTTCGTGCTGCGCGTAGCGCAGGCAATATTATCGCTCGTGCTTCTGGCCAATTGGATATGGTGCAAACCACCCAAAAAGGCACTAATGATTTCGTTACCAACGTTGATAAAGAAGCTGAACAAGCTATCGTGCAAATTCTGCGCAAATCCTACCCTGACCACGACATCGTCGCGGAAGAAGGTGGCGAATATGGCAGCAATAATAGTGATTACCAATGGGTCATCGATCCTCTCGATGGCACTGCAAACTTCATCAAAGGCATTCCTCACTACGCTGTTTCTATCGCGTTGCGTTATCGCGGCAAATTAGATCAGGCTGTTATTTTTGACCCATTACGCGGCGAAGTATTCACGGCCAGTCGTGGCGGTGGCGCACAATTAAACGGTCGTCGTATTCGTGTTAGCAATGCAAACGACTTAAGTGGCACCATTATCGCAACAGGTTTCCCGTTTAAGCATAAACACCATTTAGACGCTTACAGCGAATGCTTTAAATCAATGCTGACAACTGCTGCTGACATGCGTCGCACCGGCTCTGCGGCTTTAGATCTGGCCTATGTTGCTGCTGGTCGCTTTGATGGTTTCTGGGAAATTGGCTTAAAACCTTGGGACTTCGCTGCTGGCGAATTGATTCTGCGTGAAGCCGGTGGTTTAGTCAGTGATTTCGTTGGTGGCAACAATCACCTGAAAAGCGGAAACATCGTTGCTGGCAATCCAAAAGTGTTGGCGGCCATGCTAAAGACCATTCGTCCGCATTTAACTGACTCTTTAATGAAATAAGTTGCTGTGAATACAACAAAAAAGCCTTGTCGAATGACGAGGCTTTTTTTTTGCAGAGAAATTTATTTCGGTTCAACGAATTAACCTAAGTTACTCACCGTGAACTAGTGGCAGCCCAGCGTTGACCCACGCAGTATAACCACCCGCAAGACTCAGCACATCGCTATATCCCATCAATTGCAGGACATCACCAGCTAAAGCAGACCGAAAGCCGCCGCCGCAATACAGCACCAACGGCGTACTTTTATCCGTCACAGCGACCTCGATGTCACGCTCGATAACGCCCTTGCCAATGTGGACTGCATTAGGCAGATGGCCATTTTGCCATTCCCTATCTTCCCGGACATCAATCAACAAATAAGGCGATGTTAATTGCTGCAACTGCTCAATATTAATTTCCTTCACACGACTTTTGGCATTGGCTACCACAGCCAAAAAGCCAGGGCTATGTTGTTTACTCATATCATCCCTCCATGCTAATTAATTTCCAGTCTACGCGATCTAGGCACTACGGCAAAGCCAACCAGCGAGCGGCATTATCCCCAAATTTAGTAAAAAAAAACCGGCGTCACCGCCGGCTTTGCAAAGAACTTTCTACGTGAAGTTACAGCGGCGCTGAGTCAGCACCTTCTTTTTCCACAACCGTAGGCATCAAATCGTCACGAGTCGCGCCTAAGATCACAGCTAAAGCACTGGCAACGAAGACTGACGAATAGGTACCAATGGCGATACCAAACAACAACGCTGTCGCAAAACCGTGGATCATCGCACCGCCCATAAAGAACAGCACAATCAGCGTTAATGCCGTGGTAAAAGACGTCATTGTCGTACGGCTAAGTGTCGATGTGATAGCTTCATTGACCGTTTCATCCACAGTTGCGTCGCGCATTTTGCGGAACATCTCACGGATACGGTCAAATACAACGATGGTATCGTTAATTGAATAACCAATAAGCGCCAAGATTGCTGCAAGAACGGTTAAATCAAACTCCATACCAGTAATAGAAAACATGCCCAGTGTGATAATGACGTCATGTACTAACGACGCAACAGCACCAACCGAGAAGCGCCATTCAAACCGTGCAGCAACGTAAATCAGAATACCGACTAACGCCATCAATACCGCAAGAAAACCGTCTTCTTTTAGCTCTTCACCAACCGCAGAACCGACAACATCAACCTTACGAACAGTCACTGGTGTTTCCGCAACTGCGTTAATCGCTGTGAGGATCTGCTCACCAATGGCTTTTTGTTCGACTCCAGGACGCGGTGAAATACGGATCATCACTTCTTGGCTGTTACCGAAGTATTGTACTTGGGCATCAGGGAAGCCACTTGCCGCTAACGACCCACGTACTTTGGTCAAGTCCGCTTGTTGTTGAAATGCGACTTCAATAACAGTACCGCCAGTAAAGTCCAGGCCAAAGTTCAAGCCTTTGGTGAATAAACTTACCAACGACGCCAGCACTAGCAACATTGAAAAGATTAGCGCAGGCCATTTAAAGCGCATAAATCCAAGCGCGTGTTTATAAACAAACAATCTCATCTCTGTCCCCTTAAACCGGCAGCTCAGAGCCGCGACGTTGGCCCCAGACTGCGTTGATAATTAAGCGAGTAATAACCACAGCAGTAAAGATCGAGGTTAAAATCCCGAGCGCCAAGGTGACCGCAAAGCCTTTTACTGGACCTGTACCAATACCAAACAAAATCAACGCAACTAATAACGTGGTTAAGTTCGAGTCAAAAATGGTGGCAAAAGCACGGTCATAACCTTCGTGAATGGATTGAATAGCCGAACGACCACTAGCAAGCTCTTCTCTAATCCGTTCAAATATCAAGACGTTAGCGTCAACGGCCATACCGACGGTTAATACAATCCCCGCCATACCAGGTAAGGTCAAGGTTGCACCAGGGATCATTGACATCACGCCGATCAAAAGCACAACGTTTGCAGCCAGTGCGATATTGGCGACAACACCAAACCATTTGTAGTAAATAATCATAAAACCAACAACAGCCAGCATACCCCACATAATGGCGTTCATACCGAGCTCGATGTTTTCTTTACCAAGGCTTGGACCGATGGTGCGTTCTTCGACAATCAGAATTGGTGCAATCAATGCACCTGCGCGCAATAGCACCGCTAAATTCTGAGCTTCACCTGGAGCATCTAAACCGGTGATGCGGAAGCTACGACCTAGAACCGCCTGAATGGTCGCAACACTTACTACTTCTTGTTTTTTCTCAAGAATAGTTTTGCCGTTTGCATCTTTTTTATCGGTGGGTTTGTATTCAATGAAGACGGTTGCCATTGGCTTACCGATAGCATTTTTAGTGGCAGCAGACATGCTGTTTCCACCTTTTGCATCTAAATCGATATTCACTTGCGGACGGCTGTATTCATCAAAACCAGAGTTCGCACCGACAATATGGTTACCGGTTAAGATCACCTTTTTCTGCAATACCACTGGGTTACCACTACGGTCATGGAACAACTCTGCATTCGGCGCGACACGACCGGCAACGGCGCTTTGTACGTCGGCGTTTTCATCCACTAAACGAAATTCAAGAGTCGCGGTTGCACCTAAGATTTCTTTCGCCCGCGCAGTATCTTGAACGCCTGGAAGCTGCACAACAATACGTTCAGCCCCTTGACGCTGTACTAAGGGCTCAGCAACACCGATGGCATTTACCCGGTTACGGATAATGGTAATGTTTTGTGCTACAGCATCTTCACGCAATGCTTTTAAACGCTGTTCACTAAAACTAGCAATGACCGTCAGATCTGGACCTTCAGTGAAGGTCATGTCTTTATCTTTTGCGCTTAACGCCTTAATTGCACCAGCAACGTCTTCGGCCTTACGCAGCGTAATAACCACTTGTTGCTTGGTTAAATCGGCGCGGACTGATGCATAACGAACCTTAGCATCACGAAGGTCTGTTTTGTAAATTTGCTCTAAATCATTGATGTTCTTATCAATAGCGGTTTTCATATCCACTTCCATTAAGAAGTGCACACCACCACGTAAGTCCAAGCCGAGTTTCATTGGTGCAGCACCAATGCTATCAAGCCAAGCCGGTGTTGCTGGCGCTAGATTTAGTGCGCTAACAAACTTGTCGCCTAAAATAGCATCTGCAACTTCACGGGCTTTTAACTGATCTTCAGTACTTAAAAACCGCGCGAGAATTTGGCCCTTTTCCAGTTCGACACTCTTTACTTGGATGTTTTGTTTGGCAAATGCATCAGAAACTTGTGTCACTGTGTCAGGACTAATTTCAGCGCCGCGAATAGCACTGATTTGTAGAGACGGGTCGCTTGGATAGATATTCGGCAGAGCGTACAGCATGCTGACGCTCATCACCAAAAAGACCATCAAATAACGCCAAATGGAGTTTTGATTTAACACGGTAAAATCCTTGTCAGGCTATGATCACAGTGACTTCATGGTGCCTTTTGGCAACACTGCAGAAATGGCACTCTTTTGCACAGTCACTTCAGTAGTGTCGTTCAGTGCAATAACCACGAAATCTTTATCATCAGCAATTTTGCTGATCCGCCCGACGATGCCACCGCCAGTCAACACTTCGTCGCCTTTGGCTAAAGCGCTCATTAATGCTTTATGCTCTTTCACCCGTTTAGACTGTGGGCGAATGATCATAAAATAGAAAAATGCACCTAAAACCGCCAACATGATAAACGGTTCAAAACCTGAACCTGTCGCGGCTGGTGTTGCAGCTTGTGCATGCGCATCAGCAATAAAAAAACTCATCGTATTCCCCTTAGTAATTAAAATTTAATTTTTAAATTCGAAATCGAGTTTATCGTTATGCCATACCAGTGTTTAGGGTATGGCTATAGTTATTCAACTTTATTCTGCCTTCGTTTCAACCAGCGGCGGCAGTTGCTCTAGTGCTGGCACAGGCAGATTTCGCCGAGCATAAAATGCTTCAACAAAAGCAGTCAATTCGCCTGCTGCAATCGCATCACGCAAACCTTGCATGAGTTGCTGATAATGATACAGATTGTGGATGGTGTTTAAACGCGCACCCAAAATTTCATTGCAACGGTCGAGATGATGTAGATATGCCCGAGAATAATTTTTACAAGTGTAACAGTCACAATTTTCATCCAAAGGACGAATATCGTCTTTAAACTTGGCATTTCGGATCTTAATCACGCCGTCGCTGACAAACAAATGGCCATTTCGCGCATTACGAGTTGGCATTACGCAGTCAAACATGTCGATACCGCGACGAACACCTTCGACCAAGTCTTCCGGTTTACCCACGCCCATCAAATAACGCGGTTTGTAAACCGGCATTTTATCTGTGGTGTGATTTAAAATCTTGATCATTTCATGCTTCGGTTCGCCGACTGACAGACCGCCGATAGCATAACCGTCAAAGCCGATATCTTCTAAACCGTTTAATGAAACATCACGGAGATTTGGGTACATGCCGCCCTGTATGATCCCAAACAGTGCCGACGGGTTGCCAGCATGCGCATCTTTCGAACGTTTGGCCCAACGAAGCGACATTTCCATCGACTTTTTAGCTTGCTGTTCAGTCGCTGGATACGGAGTACATTCGTCGAAAATCATCACGATATCTGAACCCAGATCACGTTGAACTTCCATCGAGCGTTCTGGCGTTAGAAAGATTTTTTCACCGTTTAATGGCGAGCGGAAGGTGACGCCTTCCTCTTTAATCTTACGTAATTCGCCCAAGCTAAACACTTGGAAGCCACCTGAGTCAGTCAGAATCGGCTTTTGCCATTGCATGAAATCATGCAAATCACCGTGTTTCTTAATGATTTCGGTACCAGGACGCAACATTAAATGGAAGGTATTACCAAGACATATCTGTGCACCGGTTTCTGCCAATTCTTCCGGCGTCATCCCTTTCACTGTGCCATAGGTTCCAACCGGCATGAATGCTGGTGTTTCAACTACACCACGTTCAAATACCATTCGACCACGACGAGCTTTGCCGTCGGTTGTTAATAATTCAAATTTCACATCAACCTCATCTAGCCAGAAAGACAGTCCGGCCTTAAATTTAACGGCCGATTGTAGCAGAAACAATCGGCATTCCCTACCGCGAATTCGGTGGGATCTATAGGATCAGCATGGCATCGCCATACGAATAAAAACGATAACGTTCAGCAATTGCTTGCTGATAGGCATTGAGCACAAATTCTCTGGAGCTCAGCGCCGACACCAACATGATCAATGTCGATTCTGGTAAGTGGAAATTGGTTATCAAGCCGTCAATTACTAAAAACTCATAGCCTGGGTAGATAAAAATTTGGGTGTCGGCGGCGAACGGCTGCAGCCCCTGCCCTTTTGACTTTGCCGCTTGCGCAGCAGACTCTAATGAGCGCACCGACGTCGTGCCCACTGCCACCACTTTATTGCCGCGAGCTTTACAGGCGAGCACCGCATCGACGACTTCAACCGGAACTTCCGCATACTCTGAGTGCATCTGATGCTCGAGGATGTTATCAGCCCTTACCGGCTGAAAAGTCCCAGCCCCGACATGCAAAGTGACAAAGGCGAATTCAACACCTTTAGCCTTGAGTGCTGCCAGTAACGGTTCATCAAAATGCAATCCTGCAGTTGGTGCAGCAACTGCTCCCGGTTTTTGGTTATACACGGTTTGATAACGTTCTCGATCTGATGCTGCATCAGGACGGTCTATGTATGGCGGCAATGGCATGTGGCCAAGCCGCTCCAACATCTGCAGCACCGGCTCATCACTACAGATTTTCAGTTCAAACAATTCACCATGCCGCTGCACCATCTCGACTTCGGCATCTTGTTCAAGAAGCAATATATTGCCTGGTTTTGGCGCCTTACTGGCGCGAACGTGTGCAAGAAAACGTTGTTGATCAAGAATACGTTCTACTAACACCTCGATTTTTCCGCCTGATGCTTTTTGACCAAAAAGCCGCGCCGGAATAACTCGGGTGTTGTTAAACACTAATAAATCACCGGGTGCTAAAGCTGATAACACGTCAGTAAATTTACCATGCTCAATCTCGCCATTGTTGCGGTTGAGTTTTAAGAGTCGACTCGAAGAGCGCTCCGCTTGGGGAAACCGCGCAATCAAATCATCTGGCAGGTCGAAATTAAAATCACTACGAAGCATAAACGAGTCCGCTTTACTGACAAACTGGTTAAAAAAGGCCCGACAGTCTAAAGGTTTTGACCTTCGAACTCAATGACAGCGCGGCTTAATGGCAATTTTTGCAAATTATTTTTTACTTATATTTGGCGAAACAGCTAAGCGCTGACCTATACTGCAAAAGTCGCTTTGGCAGGATGCCACGACACCTAAGCCTAATCGCATTTGAATTTTGTCATCACAAAGGGAGTTTATGATGGATCTATGGTTTTCTGCCGTGTTATTTACCGCAAGTCAGCTTATTTTAAGTTGGTATTGTGCACAACTCGCCAAAGAGAAGGGTTATTCACCAAGCTGGTTTGCCGCTTGTGGCTTGCTGCCGGTGGCAAATTTATTTTCATTGATGATGTTGTTGTTACTGCCAGACAAAAAGCTGCATGAGCATCAGTTGTATTTCAGCAAATATCGCCAACGTCCATAAGTCAGCGAACTACAACGTCGTGCTATTGGGTGGAAATAATCGAATAAATTGTGCGCGCAATCAGTTGGATGGCGCGCATTTTGTTTTAAGTACTTCCGCTATCAATTCAGCCATTAAACGGTAACTCCGAGCCTTGCTTGACGTTGGCCGCCAGGCAACACCAATATCCCGAAAAGCGTTGGCACTTAGCGGCGACTGCGCGACCAATTCGGTTCCTTGTAGTAAACCACTATTTATGGCCATTTGCGGCATAAAGGTAACCCCAAGTTTGTTATTTACCATCTGGGTCAGAGTATGCAGACTTGTCGCGAAAAATGGATTCACTTTGCGGCTATCTTCGAGTTCACATGCCTTCACCGCGTGCCCTGTTAGACAATGCTCGCGTTCCAACAAGAAAATACTTTCATCTGGCCACTGACTGATATCTTGGCTAAAGCCACGGTCAAGCCAGTCATGATGCAACACTAACTTAAAGTGATCTTGCGCCAAGACTTCGGAGTGTAACGCACCGGTTTCGTATGGCAGCGCCAACAACACCATATCTAAGCGGCCTTCGGCCAGTGCATGCAATGAATTGTCTGATGTGTCTTCGCGCAATAGCAGCTGCAAATCAGGATATTTCTCACGACACTGAGTCATGACTTCACTCAACACAAAAGGTGCAATAGTAGGAATACAACCCAAGCGAAATGGCCCCGTCATCGGTTTCCCCTGATGACGAGCAAAATCGGTCAACTCTTCGCATTGTTCTATGATGTAACGCGCTTGTCGTACGACATCTTCACCTAAGGACGTGAAAATAAAGGTTTTGTGGTCACGTTCCAATAACTGCGCGTCGATAGTTTCTTCCAGATTGGCGATAGCCGCACTTAAGGTCGACTGACCGATATAACATGCATCAGCTGCTCGACCAAAATGTTGATGTTCATGCAAAGCGAGTAAATATTGCAATTGCTTAATGCTAGGTAGGCGTTTCATCCAAATTTCCGTTATTTAGGGACTGTTCGCTTCATTGGAACGATTAAGACGATGCTAAAACATCATTATCGTGCGTGCAAGCGCTTTCCTGCGCTAGATCAAAGGTATCGCAATAATCGAGAATTATTGGTCTAAGCAAAACTCTGGGTAAAAAAAAACCGCCGAAGCGGTTTTTTTCAATGCAAGGCAACTGGAATTACAGTGCGCCCATTACACCTTTGATGATGTAGAAGAAAATAATGGAAAGTACCGCACCGATTGGTAAGGTAACAACCCAAGATACAAAGATGTTGCGGATAACGCCCAAGTTAAGCGCAGCAATACCACGCGCCATACCAACACCCAACACCGCACCAACTAAGGTTTGGGTTGTTGAAATTGGCAGGCCTAAACCTGAAGAAATAACCACTGTACTTGCGGCGGCGATTTCAGCAGCGAAGCCACGGCTTGGTGTTAAGTGAGTGATATTTGAACCGATAGTCTCAATAACACGAGCACCGAAAGTCATCAAACCAATCACGATGCCAACTGCGCCTAAAGGCAGGATCCACCAAGACAATGAAACTTTATCCAGAACTTGACCACCGGATTGGATCACGCCAACCACCGCAGCTAGAGGTCCAATCGCGTTCGCAACATCGTTCGAGCCATGAGCAAATGCCATACAACAAGCAGTGAAAATCATCAAAATACCGAAGATTTTCTCCACGTTGGTGAAATGCATTTCTTTATCGGCATCCGGATCGATTTTTACCATACTGATGGCGATTTTACCGATGATACCAACTACTACCGCAATCGCGACACACAGTAATAGACCTTCCTGACTAGTCAGGTTAATACCTACGTGTTTTAAGCCTTTGGTAATTGTTACAAATGCCATAATAAATGCGGCAAATACCATATAAAACGGCACAAATTTCTTAGCGGCAGCTAACGGATTTTCGGTATCAAAAATTAATTTTTGTGCGCTCATGAAAATCAAAAACGCTAAGATACCTGACAGCACAGGGGTTACTACCCAGCTACCGACGATGCCACCAACTTCATCCCAATGCACCGCATCCATACCAACGCCTACACCACCAAAACCGATGATTGCACCGACGATAGAGTGTGTAGTAGAAACTGGCCAGCCGAAATAAGTTGCCACTAATAACCAAGTACCGGCAGCAATTAGCGCAGCTATCATCCCGTAAGCAAGTAACTCAGGGATTTCAGCGAAAACTTTGGCATCAACAATGCCACTACGGATAGTTGAAGTTACTTCACCACCAGCAAAAAACGCACCGGTAAATTCAAAAATTGCAGCGATGATAATCGCTTGTTTAATGGTCAGCGCTTTTGAGCCAACCGAGGTACCCATGGCATTTGCCACATCATTTGCACCAACGCCATAGGCCATAATAAAGCCAAAAAAAGCGGCAGCCAGTACCAGATGGAAGCCATACTGAGCTAGAATTTCCATGATTTTTTACCTTAGATATTAACGCGCTAACATGATTTCAAGACGTGAACCAACACGTAAGGCGGTATCAGCTAAATCGCCAACCCACTCCAACGTACGGTATAAAAACATCACATCAACAGGATTCATGTTGGTTTCTGATTTACGAACATATTTACGTAAACTGATTTGCATTTGGTCGGTATCGTGTTCAATTTCATCGATTTTTTCGACCATTTTGATCACTAAATCAACTTCACGACCACGGAAACCGGTTTCTAACAGCTCATCCAATTCATTAATTGCTTCACAAGCTAACGCAACTGCATCAACGCAACGTTGCAAATATGCATGGAATTCTTGTTGAATTGGTTCAGGGATCTCTAACTCACGACCTAATACCCGACCCGTGATGTCTTTTGCTTTGTTAGCGATTTTGTCTTGTTGTGAAACAAGTTCCAGAATATCGGTACGATCTACTGGTAAAAACAAGCCACGTGGTAAATGTACACGAATGTCGCGTTTTAATTTGTCAGCATCTTTTTCCAAGCTAACAATAGTTTTTCTTACTTCCGCAGCAGTTTCCCAATCCTTGTTGTATACCGCCGCAAAAAACGGCAGTAACTGCTCGCTGGCAGCAAGCACTTTACGAATATGTTCTTCAATCGGTTTGATTGGAGATTTTGCGAAAACAGCCAAAAATGCACTTGGCATAGCTTTGCCTCTTGGTTTTGTAGTGAACGAAAGTCGGCGCGTATTGTAATGCATCCGACCTTGAATAAAAACTTCATCTTAGGCTAAAAAGCAAAAAACAGCCCGTTTTAGGGGCTGTTTTGTTGATAAATCGAGCAGAAAATTAACTCCGGGCTTTTTGCTCTAAGCTATCTTCATCGCTGTGCCGAACATCGCGACCTTTTACGAATGAAATCACGTATTCAGATACGTTTTTACAACGGTCGCCGATACGCTCTAAAGAACGCGCAGACCAGAGTACATTCATAATTTTCGGAATTGAACGCGGGTCTTCCATCATATAAGTCATCAGCTGACGAGTGATGGCTTCATACTCACGATCGACCTTTTTATCTTCTTTGTACACCGCAAGCGCTGACTCAACATCCATCCGCGCAAATGCATCAAGTACCTCATGTAACATTTGCGCGACATGACGGCCCATGTTTTCCAGATTGATCAGCAAATCCTGCTGTGCACTGCTAAATGACTCTAGTGCAACTTTAGCGATACGTTCAGCTTCATCACCAATGCGTTCCAAATCAGAAATTGCTTTGATGATAGCCATAATTAACCGTAAATCACTGGCGGCTGGTTGGCGTTTGGCAATAATACGGGTACATTCCGCATCAATTTTGATTTCCCAGTCATTTACCAGCAAATCGTTAGCGATGACTCGCTGCGCCAATTCTGCATCGCTGTTGGCAATTGCAGTTAAGGCATCCGAAAGTTGCTGTTCAATTAAGCCGCCCATCGCCATCACATGGTTACGTACCTGCTCAATCTCTTCATTAAACTGGCTAGAAATATGTTTTGTTAAATTTAACTTATCCATAATGGACTCCCTCCAACCGGCGCTTAACCGAAGCGACCAGTAATATAATCTTCAGTTTGTTGTTGCGACGGAGTCGTGAACATTTTATTGGTCGTATCAAACTCAATCAGATCGCCCATGTACATAAACGCCGTGTAATCAGAAACCCGTGCAGCTTGTTGCATGTTGTGCGTTACGATCACGATGGTGTATCGAGATTTTAGCTCACAAATCAGCTCTTCGATTTTTAAAGTTGAAATAGGATCAAGTGCTGACGCCGGTTCATCGAGTAACAACACTTCAGGTTCGATGGCGATTGCACGCGCAATCACTAACCGTTGTTGTTGACCGCCTGACAAACCAAAGGCATTGTCATGCAGACGGTCTTTCACTTCATTCCAAAGTGCCGCGCCTTTTAACGAAGTTTCTACCACTTCGTCTAAAATTCGCCGATCTTTTACGCCTTGTAAGCGCAGGCCATACGCGACGTTTTCATAGATTGTCTTTGGAAACGGGTTTGGTTTCTGGAACACCATCCCAACCGAACGGCGTAATTCAGAAACATCGACTGACTTGTCATAAATATTCTGGCCATCCATGAGGATTTCACCTTCGATACGGCAGATATCGACTAAGTCATTCATCCGGTTGAAGCAACGTAATAATGTCGATTTACCACAACCTGATGGACCGATAAACGCGGTTACTCGTTTCTCAGGGATAGTCAGGTTTATGTTTTTCAGTGCCAATGAGTCGCCGTAGTACAAGCGTAAATCGTTGACTTGTAACTTGGTCTTCTCGTTTGCTAAATCTAACTCGGTATATGCATTTGGTAACTGTTGTTGAGTCATCTCTATTTCACTCTATCTAATCTGTACAATTCACAAACTGTGTTAAAGGAGGTTCGGAACATCCGCGGCGACTAATCAGACTCGCTGCGATATTTCTCACGTAGTTTATTTCTAAGGCGAATTGCCACGGCGTTGAGTAACACGATTAACAACACCAGCACCAATGCAGTTGCGTATAACAACGGACGTGATGCTTCCACGTTTGGACTTTGGAAACCAACGTCATAGACGTGGAAACCTAAGTGCATGATTTTCTGTTCTAAATGGATGTATGGGAAGTTACCATCAATTGGTAATGACGGAGCTAATTTCACCACACCAACCAGCATCAGTGGCGCAACTTCACCGGCAGCACGAGCGATTGATAAAATTAAACCGGTCATCATCGCTGGCGTTGCCAGTGGTACAACAACTTTCCATAAAGTTTCAGATTTGGTCGCACCCAGTGCCAAGCTGCCCATGCGGATAGTGCTTGGGATCCGAGATAAACCTTCTTCTGTCGATACAATCACTACTGGCAATGTTAACAATGCCAAAGTTAATGATGCCCAGAATAAACCTGGCGTACCAACTGTTGGTGCAGGTAAAGACTCCGGATAAAACAGTTGGTCAATACTGCCGCCCATGATGTAGACGAAGAAACCTAGACCAAATACACCGTAAACAATTGACGGCACACCAGCCAAATTGTAGACCGAGATCCGGATGATCTTCAGCACTGTGCCTTGTTTAGCATATTCACGTAAGTAAATCGCCGCTAACACACCAAATGGAGTGACGATAATCGCCATCAACAACACCATCGTAATGGTCCCGAAGATTGCTGGGAAAATACCGCCCTCGGTATTGGCTTCACGCGGATCTTCCGATAAGAACGCGTAAATTGCGCCAAAGTAATGGCCAATTTTCTGCAGAACAGACATCGAATTTGGCTGATATGCATGCACGATCTGGCTGAGGTTAATGGTCATGGTCTTGCCTTCAGCAGTTACCACCACCAAACTATCGCGACGAGATTGTTCATACAACGCTTCTAGCTTTTGCTGCAATACCGCATAACTTGCTTCAAGCTCCGCTTTTTGTTGCAAAGCTTCTTGCTCATATACCGCGATCTCAGCTGCTGCCGCGCCATCTAATTCCATCCGACGTTTACCCAGACGAAGCGATTCTAAGCCTTTGTTGATAACGCCGATTTCGCCTTTTTCGATGTCGTTGATTTCGTCATGAATGTCATTCGAACGTTCAATCCGCACGACAAGCTCTTGCCAAAGTTTGTCGCCTTCTGCCACAACTTTGTCGCCCTCTTGCAGTTTCACTGGGAAACCGTAGAAATTACCCCATTCCCGACGTTCGATGACTGTGGCATCAAGAGGTTCTTGGCGATCAGATAAATCTTTCGATAAGAACCAAGCGAAATCACGGCCATAAACATCACGATTACCAAGCTTCAGCAACTGACGTTGATAAACCAGCTCGTTCGACTCCAGCTTTACCCCAGAATCACGCAGGACAGCGGCGCTGACATCTTCAGCACGAACTTGCTCTGCCAATAAACGCTTCATCGAGCCATCAGACTGTTTGGCCTGCACTGTGTGCAAATCTGCGGGCCAAAAGTGCGCTGCACCTTGCACTAAAATTAATCCTAAAACTCCGATGACCATCACTAAACATAAAGCGATTGCACCAGCGTTTAACCAAATCCACGGAGTACCCGTTCTAAACCAAGCTTTCATGCTGCAACTCCACCTTAGATACTACTGAAGCGTTGACGTAAACGCTGACGAATCACTTCGGCCAGGGTATTGAAAATAAAGGTAAATACGAACAGAACCAGCGCAGCTAAGAACAGAACCCGGAAGTGAGTGCTGCCTACTGCAGTTTCTGGTAATTCAACTGCGATATTTGCTGACAAGGTCCGCATCCCCTCAAACAAGTTGAAGTTCACGACAGGGCTGTTACCGGTGGCCATTAACACGATCATCGTTTCACCCACTGCCCGACCAAAACCAACCATCACCGCCGCAAAAATACCTGGACTTGCTGTTGGTAATACCACACCTATCATGGTCTGCCACGGTGTTGCACCAAGCGCAAGGGAACCTTGCGTTAAATGGCGTGGCACGTTAAATACCGCATCTTCTGCAATAGAGAAGATGTTAGGAATAACCGCAAAACCCATGGCGATACCTACAACTAACGCATTACGTTGATCATAAGTAATGCCGTTGTCGGTAAACCACTGACGCAAACTGCCGTTAAAGAACATGTTATCAACTGCTGGGCTTAAACTGACACACAGGTAAATAAAGCCAATAATCACCGGAATTAACAACAACACTTCCCAGCCAAGTCCAAATCGATTGCGCCATGACGCAGGTGCATAGCGCCAACACCAAGCGGCAATTAACATCATGAATGGTAACAACAGCAAGATGGCGAAAATGGCACTTAGGTAATTCTCGACAAATGGCGCCAACCACAGCCCAGCTAAAAAGCCTAGAATTACAGTCGGCAACGCCGCCATGATTTCAATGGTCGGTTTTACCTTACCGCGAAGCGCTGGCGTCATAAAATAAGCAGTATATAACGCGCTCATCACCGCCAAAGGTGTCGCAAACAGCATGGCAAAAAGTGCAGCTTTTAACGTACCTAAAGCTAAAGGTACCAAACTCATTTTTGCTTCAAATTCATCTGAACCCGATGATGCCTGCCAAATATAGTCTTTCTCAGCGCGGCCCTCGTACCAAACCTCATTCCACATCGCTTTCCAAGAAACGTCAGGATGCGCATTTTCTAAACCAAAGCGGTAAGTTTTACCTTCTTCAGTTAGCACTAAGAACTCGGTATTAATTGGGCTTAATGCCACATGGGTCGCTTTTAATTCCAGCGGTTCTTGCAATAACGTCCGAGCGGAAGTGCCGTAATGAATGCCCAGCTCACTATTCACATCAATAGCCATAAAGCCTTTGCGCGAATATTCAGGAATAATTTGTTGAATAGCGCCCGAGTGTTGCTCGAAATCACGAATATGTTTTAAGTGGAAGTTGTTGTGTTCATCACGAACCAAGAACCATTGACTCAGTGAACCGTCGGAGCCACCGAGTACCAGCGATACTGAACCGACTAAGAACTCCATTGCCGTAACTTGTTTGCCAGCTGCAACAGCTGTCACCGCTTCGATATAACGAGGTGTCGCTGGGTCGGTTAAGTCGTAGTAGTGAACTTTGTTCTCCGCATCGGCCACAAATAAACTACGTAAAGTGGTGTCCATCAACATTTTGCTGACTGAGCGAGGTGCTGAAGGCAAAGCATAATCTTGGCGAACAAACGTAGTTTCACCAGTTAAGAATTCAGTTTGTGCTTCGAACAGATTCAATGACAAATGGCCATCAGCAGTAAAGGCGGTAATCGCCGTGCCGCTTGAACCTTCTTGCACCGCCAAACTTAAAATGGGTTGGCCTGTTGAATTAAGCGCAATTGGCGTTTCGCCCAATGGATAGCTGACCACCGGCACAATTTTGCGTTGGTCATTTGGATAACTTAGATTGTATTCGTGCTTAGCGACTAACGCTTGGCCATTGCTAAGACCAAAAGCAATAATCCCTGAACGCGGCTCACCTTTGGCAAAACTGCTAATTTTTGCATCGGCAGGAATAGGCAGTTTGACCTGTTGCGTCATAGCACCAGTTTTGGCGTCAAAAAACTGCATCAAACCTTCAGCATCAATCACCAGCCCGACTTCACCATAACGTTCTAAATTGGTGAAAATTGGCTTGGCACTTACCGAATTAAACGACTGCTGCTTTTCAATCGAAGCAGACGAGAAAATCGGTCCAACTTCAGAAAATAAATAGACAAAGATGGTGGCAAAGGCCGCAACAACACTGATACCAGCAAATGCGATACCGTATTGAGAGATCTTATCTTTGATACTGCGCCATCGGCGCAATTTTGCTCTATTTTCGCCAGTCGGCAGTAAACTGCGCGGGCTAACGACAGGGCTGTTTGTGGTCTGCTGCATGTGCAAATCCTGCAATGACTTTTGGGATGATGGAAATCATAGCTGAGATTTATGTCAGAAATATTACAGTGGTCGTTTTTGTCACATTGCTGAAATAAAAACGTCAAATTAGCAGAATAAACCCGGTGCGAACCGAGTGAGCGACGACTGGCAACCCTGAAGAAAGTTGCCGACACGTTTGCTGCGGCCGCAGGAATTGCAATAAGCGCGACTTATGGCGGCAAGGCCAATTTGTGTTTCGCAAACACTGAGTTTCAATATATAAAGAAATAAAAAAGCGAGTCGTCTAGTTGCTTTACCAGCAATTCGACCACTCGCCTTTCCAGCTTGGAAAACCTCGTCAACTTAGCCGAGGTCTTGCAAGTGAGTACTTAAACTCGATTACTTGATACCAAGCTCAGCTAATACTTTTGCTGCAACTTTGTTTGGTACTGGTACATAACCGTCACGAACTACGATTTCTTGACCGCGTTTTGACAGCACCATCTTCACAAATTCACGCTCAAGCGGCGTTAATTCTTTATTTGGGTGCTTGTTCACGTAAACGTATAAGAAACGTGATAATGGGTATTTACCATCTAAAGCGTGGTCTGGAGTTGCTTCAACAAAAGCTTCGCCGTCTTTTTTCGCTAATGGCAGCGCACGTACGCCAGAAGTGATGTAACCGATACCTGAGTAACCGATACCGTTAATTGATTCACTCACACCTTGCACGACTGACGCAGAACCAGGTTGTTCGTTGATACTGGCTTTAAAGTCGCCTTTACATAAAGCGTGTTCTTTAAAATAACCGTAAGTACCAGATACTGCGTTACGGCTGTAAGTGGTGAAATCGCGGTTTTCCCAAGCGCCAGTCAAACCTAATTGACCCCAACGAGTGACATCTTCTTTGTAACCACATTTACGAGTTGCAGAGAAAATCGCATCGACTTGAGCCAAAGTTAAACCTTTGATTGGGTTATCTTTGTTAACATAAACAGCTAACAAATCCACAGCAACTGGCACTGCAGTTGGCTTGTAACCATATTTAGCTTCAAAGGCTTGAACTTCTGAAGGTTTCATTGCACGGCTCATAGGGCCAAAGTTTGCAGTACCTTCGGTTAAAGCGGTCGGAGCGGTTGATGAACCAGCACCTTGAATTTGGATGTTCACGTTTGGATAAAGTTTGCGGTAATCTTCAGCCCAAAGTGTCATTAAGTTGTTCAGAGTATCTGAACCGATACTAGAAATGTTGCCTGATACCCCTGACGCTTTTTGGTATTCTGGCAGTGCCGGGTCGACTTTGGTCACCGCAGACACGTTAAAGCTTAAACTGGCAGCGACAACCGCTGTGATAGATAAGATCTTAAATGCTTTCACAATGATACCCTCTTTTGGCAGTGACAGACCGATGTCTGCGACTTAACTGGGATAAAGCATAAGTCGATTTCATGACACAATTATGACAACTGAGGAAATTTTATAACTAGTTTGCGACCAACGTTGTTGTTTTTTCTTCAACAATGACTATAGTTTTCGCTGGTTTTTTGGGCGAACAGTTACATTCTTTTCGGTAATCTTCCGCCAAGACTGGACTTACCAGTACTGACCAGTTACAACTATAACAAAGACCACCACGTTTATTACAAACGAAATAAAAACAAGGAATTGCGCTATGAAGCAGTTGGTTTTAACGCTCATCGGGAAAGATAA
>JACCDZ010791803.1_pt1 | contig 17946 bp, 33 predicted proteins | sample 7449551 | NCBI WGS metagenome assembly JACCDZ01 (sample SAMN15323452, study PRJNA562643) | freshwater metagenome | isolation source: river surface water | place: USA:Blue River Watershed | collected 2017-08-18
AGTGAGGTGGGAAGAATGGTGGGAAGAATGGTGGGAAGTGAGGTGGTGTAAACGCAACTGTTGCACATGCAGCATTAGCGGCGGCGGCAAGAGCGCCAGCTTCAGTTTCTCTATAAACTGTATATGTAGATGTTCTTGAACCAGTAGAGAATGTATCTGTTGGCATTGTTGATGCAGTAAATGGGCCAGTTACTTGTGGTGAAGTAACATAATATCCATTTTGAACATCGCATACAGAATATCCTCTATAATATGTGACTGTTGTTGGTTCAACATATCCACAATCTGCTGAATTCCATGTCCAATAAATTGTTGACTGATAAACTTTATCGCCATAGGTTGGTGATCCAGTACAATCTCTATAAATACCTTGAGCAATTCCATTTAAATAATATTCTTCTCTGTATCCATAAATTGGTCTTGACCAAGGCATTTTTGTTGTTCCAGTACAATCATATCCATAATCAGTTCCGTTGTTATATTGAGTACATGCACCCCAAGTTGCTACTGGGGCTGGTGCTGAAGGATATACTGTATTAGATGTTACTGGTCCTGCTGATCCAGCACTATTGCTTGCAGTAACTTTACATCTTAATCCTCTTCCATCTGCCCAAGAAGCAGTTGTTATAGATGAATCACTACCAACATTTATCCAAACTGATCCTTGATCGTTATATTCCCAGTTGTATGAGTAAGATGTAGGATTATTATTCCATGTTCCAACACTTGAAACAGACCAACTTCTTTCAGATCCTGAAATTACAGGGTATCCTCCAGCCCATGTTGGTGCAATAACTGTAGGCGGCTTAACAACTGATTGAGCTGAGTTGCTGCTTGCTACTGGTGTGGTTAATGTTAAATCAGTTAATAAAAGCTGAACTGTACATGATATTGCTTTATTATCATAAGCGGTTGTATCGTAAAGATTAATTGTATCTGATTCATAGATGAATATATCGTCTATTGGTGAACCGTCTGCAAACCATTCATATATATATGAATATATTGATGAAGTATTTGTCCATGTTCCTGTTGTTGCAGAGAATGATCTGCCATCAGATGTTGATACTGATGGAGCTACTGTATTTACTGGCTTTGCCACAGCTGGATATGTAATTGTAAGTCCTGGTGTTGAGCTCCAAGATGTTTCATCAAATCTAGGTGCTGTTCCATTAACAGTTATAGTAAATGAACCATATGTTGTTCCGCCAATTCCAATTTGGTCAATATCATAAGATGTTTGAGTTGGGCTATTTAATGTTGAGCTTGCATATACTTCTGATCCATTATATATTATCCATGATGTAGGCTGTATTAGGTTTAATGACCAACTTAATCTTCCTCCCCAAGAGAAAGATTCCATAGTTGTTGTAACACTTGGCTTATTTGGCTTTAGGTCATTAACTGATCCGTTTTTACCATAACCAGTTACTGTCATTCCGCTTACATTTGATGTATTTAATGGATTAAGCAATAATCCAATAGTCCCATCAGCATTGCCAGTATCAAATGTATATGTATTGACATCTCCTAAACGGTTTACTTCAGTAAATTGAACTTCTGGTCCTTGATATTGTAGGTAAAAATCATTTGCTCCAACTGGCTTAACCCAATCCAGTTTGACAACACCGTTTTCTACAACTGTAACAGTTAAGCTTGTTAATTTTTGTGGGGCTATAAGAGGAGTGGCTAATGTATAAACTGGCTCTTTAGTATCTCCATATTGATTTGTTGCAGTAACCTTACATCTTACAACATATCCAACATATTTAAGTGTTTTATTTGAATCCCACTCATCTTCATTTAAGAATAATGAATTTTCTGTCTTGCCAGGAATATCGGACCAGCTTAATGTAGAGAAAGAATGTGGAGCTTTTTGCCATTGATATTTATATGATGTCGGACTATTTTCCCATGTTCCAGTTGAAACAGATATAGTTTCCTGAGCTCCATATAAATAGTTGTCTGGCTGTAAAGATATAGTTGGAAGAACTGTATTCTTAGGAGTTAAATCATTTACTGGCTTCCAGGCAGTGCCATCCCAAATAAATACAGCCTTACTATCCTTCCATGTAGTACCGTCATAGACCTTGATCTTTTTAAACGGATTCCATGAGGAATTGTTCCAAATATTTAGTGGCATCTATATCTCCTAATACTGTATGTAAATATCTCCAGCTACGGGGCTCACTATAGAAGGTGTCTCTGATGTTCCGTATGCGATTTGATTTTGGCCACTTGTATTTGAAGAGTTCAAATATCCTGGTGTGTCAAAGGATGAACCTAATTGCTTATTAGTTCCATTAATTGTTATATAGTCATACTCTAAGTAAGATATTGGAAGCTTAGAGTTAACAACTCCATTTATTGCTGACAACTGGAATGAGTTATCAGGTACTATTGGTGCTGAATTAAATGTTACAGTGCCTGTGAATGTTGGTGCCTCTAGTGTGGCATATAAAGTCAGATCAAGAGTCTCCCATGTTGCAGATGTACCGTCTGTTTTTAAATACTTTCCAGAATTATTGACTTGCAAAGGAAGGGCATCTATTCCAGTTACAGTTGCTGTCGTAAAATCTACAGTACCTGTAAATATGGGATTTGATAGAGGTGCTTTAAGATCAAGTGCAGAAAGCATAGCTGTTGATACTGGCTTATCCATATCGGCAGTATTATCTACATTTGCAAGACCAACCATTGAGGCTGTTATACCAGAAACTGTTCCAGTAAATGTAGGTGATTCAATTGGAGCTTTCAAAGCAACATTTGTTATTGTTTCATATGTTGTTTCTGCTGTGTGAGATGAAAGCTTTGTTCCAATCAATGTTGTTAAAGCATCAATTGCACTATCATCATTTCCTAATGCGGCAGATAGCTCGGCAATTGTGTTTAATGCCTCTGGAGCATTTCCAACTAGAGCTGCAACTGCAGCATCTGCATATTGTTTTGTAGCAATTGAGTCTGGTATTACTGACTCTAACAATTTAGTATTTGAGTCTAATCCAGCATATCCATTTTGCTGATTTCGGGTAGCGTCTAAGACATAATCACCCAAAGAGTTTTCTATAGTAGTAACATCTGTATTTGTGTCAGAGATCATATCCATTAAGAATGTTCTTAGGTCATCATCTGCTGACTGAAGCGCAGCTACTCTATTATTAATTGTTGGAGTTAATGCAGTAATAGCTCTAGCATTAGTGAAGTAAAGATTTGTTCCCTCTGGAAGATTCGTGGTAGAAGTTATTATGCTTCCTCCGCTTCCAACTGGTATTGCATCTATAGCGGCCTGAATATCTGCAGCTACTGCATCTTTTGCTCTTTGATTTGTAAAATATTTATTTGTGCCTTCTGGTATATCAGATGTTGTTAGCGCCATTATCTCTGATTCGATAGCAGTATTTCTATTTATTATCTCTGCGCTTATAGCTGTGCTTATGGCAGTATTTCTTGCCCCAATTTCAACATTGATTGCAGCTTCAATATCTTCTGCAATGTCTGTAAGAGCTGCATTTACTTTGGAAGTTGCATCATTTGATGCGGCTGAAATTGCCTGTGATTTAGCAGCAGCAATTTTAGTCTCTGCATCAGCAATTGCATTTGTTTCAGCAGTATTTGCTTTTAATGTTGCATCTGCAGATGCTGTATCTATTGCATTTTCTTCTGCTGCATTTGCTTTTGCTGTTGCATCTGCTGCAGCTGTAGTGATTGCATTTGCAATTATTGATGCATTTGCTGTTATAGCTCTTGCATCCGTAAAGTATTTGTTTGTGCCTTCTGCAAGGCTAGTAGTTGTTAGAGCAGCTATTGCAGCAGCAACTTCACCAGATACAGATACTTGATCTGGTAGTTGTGATGTAGGTATCTTACCAGCAGAGTTTAATGTTGCTATACCATTAGGCTCCCCTGGCTTAAATGCATAAGATGTAATTGCATTCCATCTAGATCCGTTACCAATCTTAAATTTATTTGTATCCGACTCTATTCCAATTTCTCCAGAAAGAAGAATTGGATTATTCAATACCCAGTTTGATGCGGTATCTCTTCTAAGTAATATTCTGACTGCCATTAGTTTGATGCTCCTCCGTCAAGGATATCTCCAACAAAATCTGTTGAATCTCCTCCTATAATTAATACGTCTTCAGATTCACCCTCTGGGGAACCGCCATCAAATAATGTCATAGTTTCCCAGCTTGGGTTTTCGTTAGATAATGAAGGAGTTCCACCTTCTACACCAACAACTTCAGGCAATATAACTGCGGGAGATGCAATTTCATTATACTCTAAGAATGTTATTGGATTTTGTATATCAATAGTATGGACTTCACCATCAAATGCGTGAGTGTGTCTATAGAATGGGGTAGGGTCTGTGCTTGGCGGGGTCAATTCAATCCAAACAGAACCATTATGTATTCTTAAATTCTTTGTAAGAATATTAAAGTATACATCGCCCTCTTTACCAGACGCTGGATCTACATCCATTGTCAATAAGTTAAGGGCTACCTTCATCTGTCTAGACATGTTATCCTACTACCACTACCTTGAATTCACCAGCTGTTGGAGCAACTGCAAAATCTACCTTTACGTTATTATCATCGTGTAGCTTTATATCTGCTTCTACAAGTGATCCAGTTGCTGTATCAAATACTTGAACTGTAACCTCTGATGATCCTAACTTGTGATTAACTGTATACGATGTGGCTGACGTTGCAAGAGTAGTTACAAACTTTCTAGCAATGGCATGATAGTCTGTACCATTATTTGTCAGTGACCATTTATCTGTTGATTCATTCCATAGAATTTCAACATCTGCTTCATCTCCACGTTCAACAAGAATGCCAGCATTAGCTGTTGGGGCTCCTGTTGCATTGCTGTTTAATTTTACCTTATTATCTTCAATGTTAATCTGTGTTGTATTTACAGAATTAACAGTTCCAATAACATTCAGATTTCCGCCAACCTGCAAATTGCCAACAATTTCAACATCGTCTGGCAAGCCAATAGTTACTGCAGCATTTGAACCAGAATTAGGAGAGACATCAATCTGTCCCTCTGTTCCATTAATTGTTGCTACATAGTCTCCAGTTGTCTGTGTAGCTAAATTAATAACTATATCTGCATCACTTGCATCTGTAATTCTTCCTTGATTATCTACTGAGAAAGTTACAGTCTTTGATGTCGATCCATATGTACCAGCTGTAACATCTGTGTCGTCTAAATCAATTGTTGTTACGCCAGTTGAATCAGTATAGGTAGCTGTTAAACCTACTCCGCCTTCTACATACTGCCCAATAGCGTCTTGAATAACTTCTAGGGAACCAGATGTGGATATCCACTGTGATCCATTCCAGAAGTACATAATGTTATCTTGTGAGTTGTAGTACAACTGACCAGATACAGGATTTGAAGGGGCTGCCCCTAAGTTTTGAATTCTAGCATTGAGTAACTCATTTTTGTTAAGATCAATACTAACTAAATATTTTTTTGCCATTTGCTATCTCCCTTTTAGGACAGGTGCGCTGTCCCTGAAAATGGCTGTGCCATTGTCAATGTTATTTTATTAAAGCTGTTGTAATCTATTCCAACTTCCAGTATATCTCCTGCACTTGATTTTACAGTAACATTAGGATTATATCCTAAATTATGAACTATCTCTACAGAATAAACACCATTAGTTGGTCCTTGGATTTGAGCAAGTTCCCAAGAGGTTGTTAGAGTTGAATTTGTTAGTATGATGACTTTTGCATCCGCCCAAGATGAATCATTTGTCTTTGGGCCAATAAATCTATTTAATGTTACATCGTAATAGAAATCTCCAGTTAACCCAAGATTGTTAGCAGGGTTTCCTGTTCCATTAAGGATTGTTCTACCTCTTGGTCCTTGAGGACCAGGTGTAGATATTATGAGATTATTTTTTTGTTCTTTAACTATTACTTTGTCGACCATTATATAGTTACCGACCTACTGAGAGTCATAAACCCCTCTAGGAGTTTAATTTTATTCCCATTAGTATCAATAACCATAATGTCATATGCAGACTTTGGATAAAAGAGTTTGTTGGTTTGTGTAGGCGTCATTTTTACATCTAATGTACCAGTTGGCCCATCAATTGTAATACCACCCGCTGGTGATGTAAGTGTGAAAGCTAATTTATTTCCACCCTGTGTATCACGAACTTGTAGTTTTGCCGAAGCGCCTGTCAGATCAATAGGTGTTACTTCATCGTCTTCAGTATATTGTATCTGAAAGTTGAATGTAGCATTTTGATCTACTTCGAAATTCTTTTTTACTGCCATTTGCCATAGTCTCCTAAATAGGAATACTCCTGTACCAATTTTAGCACAGGAGTATTTCTAATCGACTAATTACTTAGCTGGAGCCTTAAAACCAAATTCTTGGTTGCTTGGGCTTAATGCCTTTAGAATAACTGGAGCAACTGCTGCAACTCCACCCATCAAAAGGTCTCTTGGATTTGTATTTCCAGTCATGTACAAAGCAATTGCTGCTGAAAGGAATGCTCTTGCATATGTTCCAAGCGCTGCTAAAATTTGTTCTGTCATTGTTACCTTTCCATCTTTATTTAAATCGGCTTTATCGTGTGCCATTTAATTATCTCCATTTCGGGGCGGGGTGCCCAGGAATTTTGGTTTTACCCAATACTATTATTATACTACTAAGCAGATATATCCACAATCTCACAATTACCATCAGATGTGCATGCAAGAGTCTGTGTTCCGCTAGTTCCGTCTTCTGTCTCATAGAAAGATAAGTCTTCCCATCTAATGCTGGAAGGCATCTTTTCAACTAGAGCATCGTATTCTTCTTTTGTAACCTCTTGATAAGGAGCCTGCTTATATGAATGGTCAGAATGAGGAAGGAATGAAATTCCAGATACTTCATCAAAGTGCTTATATACCCAAGCTCCTACTTCCATCCATTCATGCTCTTTAACAGAAACAGTAATTGATGGCTTATGCTCACACCAAGCACGTTGGTAAACTAACCAAGTGTTAAGATGCTCAATAGCCGTAAGGTCATTTCTTGTGATTGCTCCCTCTGGTGCTTTTACTGGGAATGAGAAGACATATGTATCGTTTGGCTTCATAACATCGTCTTCAACAGGAATTCCAACTTCCTTTAAAAATGTTGATAGCGGATCTTTCTTGTCTCCACGAACTGTACGGATATAATATGGTGAGTGCCATGCATGCATTCCAGATGAAACACCAACTAATTGAGATACCGTTCCAGATGGCTTAACACAAGTAATAGCAGCAGATTCTTGAATACCAATACGTCCTGCTTCTTCTTTGTTAATCTCTCTTGCGTATTCACGAAGTGATGTAAGAGTCTCTTCAAGTTTATTAATGTTTTCTTTTCCAGAGAAGAATTTGTTTCCAAACTGACCAGTTAAAGAAACGCCAAGCAGTCTTTCTTCTTCTGTGTTATCTTTCCAAATCTTTCTAAGATATTTAAAGTCTGTTAGTGTTGATTGCCATGTTCCAAGAATTGTAGCAAGGCGTACTTTTTCTGCAACAGTTGTAGGTGTATCCTTTTCACGTAGTACGACTTCTGAAAGATTACAAAACTGATAAGGACGGAGAATAATCTCTGAACATGGGTTCGTTCCATAATGGATTTCAGGGTCTCTACGACCATATTTAGCTGCTTGCTTCTGCGCTGCCGCAACATTATAGATTCCACGTTCCCCAGACTTTGAGTCATAAAGAGATTTCCATTCTGCAATAAATTGCTCCATCTCTGGTTTGCGAGAATATGCAACAGAGTTATTTGACAATGCACGTTGTGAATTATTTTCCCACCAGTTGCCAGATTTTGCTTGCGCCATTTCAATGTCATTAATATTTGAAAGAGAAATCATTGCTGACCTGCGGACACCGCCTACAACAACAACTTCACCAATCTTGCACATAATATCATGAGCCTCAATAGGCTTTAGTTGACGTCCTGTTGCATTCTTAAACTTTGCAATAGTAAAATCAAAAAGATTTACTAGTGGTTGTGGACCAGATGATCTTCCACCCATGGTCTTAAGTCTTGCTCCTGATGGGCGAACCTTTGAAACATCAATTGCTGGAATATGGCCTGTCCAAAGTAGTGCTAATAACTCACGATATGCTTTAGCCCATCCTTGCTTTGAATCTTCTACAACAATAACTGTGTCTGACTTTTCTAATGTCTCTGGGACGGAAGGAAGCTTATTAACATACTTATATTCAACTGAGAATCCTACTCCAGTACCGCACATAAGAATATACATAGTCTCATCAAATGATCTTGGTGAATCAACTGGTACAAATGAACAGTTATATCCTGCAACATGATCTCTATCTAAAGCTGGTCCAGCTGTCATTACAGATCTCATTGAAGGCATAACATCTCTGTTATATACTGCTTCTCTTAATTGAGCAACTGTCTTAGCATCTGGAACATAGTCCATAGTTTTGAGATGAGTCAGCATAAAGTCAAAATATCTATCTACAGTTTCACCCCATGTTTCACGACGATTATCTTCTTGTAACCATCTTGCATATCTTGACAATGCAATAAAGTTTTCATATGGGTTTTCAATAGTTCTTGACATATACGACCTTTTCTCCGCCCTGCGGTGTAATTTTTGTGTGAATGTCTAGTGTATCAAACTTTTTTTTATAGGTCTAGGGTTTAAGAAAACTTTTTAAAAATATGATCAAAAGACTTTTCAGTTAACTGAATCCAATTATAGTTTTGATGAATCTTAGTTGACTGAGCATAATAATATCCTGCATACGCTGGAAAGTCAATAGCAACTTCTCTCATAAGCTCAAGTAGATGTTGATAGTCTGGTTCAAAAACTTTTCCTTCATGAGGATGTGGCCATGGAGAATCAATTAACTTTGATTTTAATTTTAGTGGGCCAAGAAAATTTTCATAATGTGCCCAACCACTTGTACAGATTGTTGGCATACCAGTTGCTAAAGCCTGAAGCGGAATAAAACCAAATCCTTCTCCATAACTAGGATAAACTAAAACATCATGATCATGATAAAGTTGAAGTAGTTGACTTTCTGAAAGTTCTTCTGTTATAATATTTATATTATTATATATAGTATTAGGTAAACCTATAATTTGTTTATCTATATAATTATTATATATTCTAGTAGTATTATCTTTATATGCTTTAATAGTTAAAGAATAAGCAGGGTTGTTTCCGTATAATTGTGTGAATGCGTCAACTACCATCTGTCCAGCTTTTCTTGGGGCTGGTTCACCAATGTGTAAAAATTTTATAACATTGCTTGATCTTCTTTTTACTGGTTTCCAGATATCAGAAATACCATGTGGATAAACTTTAACATTCCTCAGTCCATTATCTTCAAAAACATTTGCACACCAATCAGATGTTGTCCAGATTTCATCACAAGCAAGCATTTTTAGTTTCCATGAATCTGGTACTTTAGTTGATTCCCAGGGTGTATATGAAATTTGATATTGATCTTTGTGCAGCTTAAAATTAGTTGGTTGCGAAAAGTTAAGTTGAACTGGGGCTTTAGGGTATGAATAAGGAACAGTGTGACCTAGTGATTTAAGAGATTCAACTATGTTTAATCCAGCATAACCATACCCATTTGATGTTGTCAGGTTCATTGTTGGCGTATAAAACGATATTTGCATCTCTTCCTTTCTAGTTGACTGACTTGACAGTAACTTAATTACAATGCTATTATTATAGTTCGTTATCTCTAAAGGAGGAAATGCCAATGGAGAATATAAAACAAAAGCTTAGTGATTTTGTTCATAGTACGACTGTTATAGTAATGATAACATTATTTCTATTCAGTAACAATACTGTGATCTCAATACAAAATTCAGAAGCTTTAATAGTAAAACCAAAGACAGAAGTACAACTTAAGAAAGAAACCTTAGAAAAGTACAGCAATACTGTTTACAAGCCTTCTCAGGCTATGTCAGATGAAGATTTAAAAGATCTTCTTTGGGCAGTAGGTTTTGAAGGAAAAGCCCTTAAAACGGCTTGGGCCATTGCTAAGAGGGAGTCCAATGGACGACCAATGGCATATAATGGCAACAGGAATACTGGAGACAGTTCCTATGGAATTTTTCAGATTAATATGTTGGGCAACCTCGGAATTGATCGAAAAGAAAAGTTCGACCTGAAGTCAAATGTACTATTATTTGACCCAGTAATCAACGCAGAGATAACGTATTATATGACCAAGGGCGGAGAAGATTGGTCAGCTTGGAAGGGTTTAACCCCAAGAGCTCAGGAATTTTATTTAAAGTTCCCAACCGACACGAAGAAGTAGGAGACTATGCAAAGGATACAGTATGTATCTAAATACATAGCAATGGCTGAAGAAGGCCTTGTTCCGCAATTGGAATGCCCAATGGACCAAGGTCTTCTTTATCCAAATCAAGATTTAGAAGATAATCTTTATCTATACTGCTTATCTTGCAAATATAAAAAATTTATAGGTTTTGGCTTTTACGATGATATTGTAAAGGCGGTTAAAAAAGGCGGTTCCAAATGACATGTGGAAGCAATGATTGCAAATGTCAAAATGAATCACAACCAATCCCCTTAACAGATGCTATGGGGCGAGAAATATTTTGGGAAGATTTAGGAAGACCAAATGAGTGAAGAACAAAACAGTAATCTAGAAGATAATCTTCCTATGGTGACATACATTATGTTGCATAGGATTTACGACCTGCTTACACTAATTTCGAATAAAGTTGTAGGCGGAGAAGATACACAAAAGATGATAAATTATCACGAACAGGGCTATTTATTAGGTCCTGCCCCAGCGTATACAACAGGAGAAGAAAATGGATAAAGATAGAGACTCAGTTGTCAACTTAATGACAAGAGTTTTCCAGAATGGAAACAAGATGATGTGCATTCAATCAGGCATGTCTGAAGAAGAGACTGATCAGAAGATGCAGCAAAGCCTACCATCAATTACTTATCTTATGGGATTAATTTTTGATAAGCTTGATGAAAATAATCTTATTGTAGAATAATCCTTGACATAGGAAACAATCTATTTTACAATAATATTGTGAGTCGAGCTTTCTAGTTCCTTACATGTGCTTATGCACAACAGAACCCAGTCGGATCCGCCTCTGACTGGGTTTTGTGCTATATGTCTCTTTTTAATGTTCCTTTTTTAAAAACAAAGCCAGTTATAAAGTACCTTGTTCCAGATGTTACATGCGTTACTGCATGAGTATAGTCTTTGTATCCAGAGTGAACTAGTAGCCTGCCAGCTTTTGGTTTAAGCTTAATTCCTTTATTTATATAAATAGTTTCTCCGCCCTCAAAATCATCATTAAAGTATAGGATGTATCCTTTAGTAACATTAACGCTTGACCCATCGCCATAGTCGTGATTGTCTGCATGGATTCCAAGTGCATAATCTCTTCCGTTGTTAGTAGATACACGAAGTCTATTTACAAAAGCATTTATATTGCATTCTTCTTCATCATTATCTATCAAATCTTGTATACGGCTATTTATCGCCAGCCTAAGTTCTCTAGAAGATGTGCATTCTTTAATATTGTTTTCCCAATCTCCTTCTGCACCAAACCATCCGTCTTTTTTAAGGCAGTCGGTCATCATGATCTCAATTTCGTTTGGGGTTAGAAAGTTATCAATATAATAGATACCATCATCGACCTTAGTTATGACATAATTATTTTCCATATATCCATTTTAGCATTTTGTAGAACATAGTGCGAAAAATAGTGCAAAAAAAGTGCTTCGGCGGCAGAAGAACCCTTTTATTAATTTGGGTGTATAATACTTATATGAGTCCAAGACATTTTGCGAAGCGCATGTATGGTCCATACTTTTTGAGTGATAATCATCCAGATCAATATCATACAAAAATGGAGGCCAAGATAGAAGAGGGTGCCAAAAAGTTTTGGCATATACTCTTAAAGCCTTTCTCTAAGTTCACCAAATCCTAAAGATACTCCAAAGCGGGGGGAAGAAGCAATAACATTATGCATTCTCCCATTAGGACAATATAGAACATCTCCTGGTCCAATTACTTTATCAAATTCAATTTCACTATTAGTCTTATCATATATCTGCCATCTGGAATATCCCTGAAGTTGCCAGAATATAACATTTTCATAATCTATATGTGGTCCACCATATGCTGATGGATCTGTAGTTAAGGACATATATATCTGATGATCACTTCCTACTTCTTCAGCCAATGGAGATTCATGGAGTACCTCTAATAAATTCTCTAAGGCTTCTCTAACGGCTTTGATCCTATGTGCCTGTCTTATCTTATACCCGCCAAATTTAAATCGCTTCTGACCATGCTTTCTGCCGTTTTTCACATCATCATCTAAAAGCATAAATACTTCATCCCATGTGACTTCTGGCATATTTAGGTCAGTACGATGGTCTATATGTCTGTTTTGTATGTTTTGTAGTAGTTTGATATCATTTTTAAAATCATACATAATTCTAGTCAACTACTTTCATAGTAGGAGTAGTCAGATTTGAACTGACAGTCGATTGTATATAAGACAATTGCTTTCACCAGATTAAGCTATACTCCCGTAAATACCTGCAGCAATAAGCCACATATATGTACGAGTATAGTTACAATTCCAACCCACAGTATTAACTTCATGGAGTAAACTCCAGAGAATCATCTCCATATGCAAATCCAGTTATATAGTATCTACATCCTGAAGTAACTACTTGAACCTTATGTGGGATATCTCCTCTATGAATGAGCATTGATCCCACCTTTGGTTTAAATGCTAGATCAATATCTGGATACTCAATGTTCCCGCCTTCATATTCACTATTGAGATAAAGTACAATACCCCATTTAATTCCTACTTGATTTTCATTTAATCCATATCCATCATCACGATGTAGATCCATGCCCATATTGGTATCCCATCTTTGTACTAGGAATAACCCCGCCATTTTTTCTAAATTTTTAAACATAGGATAGATTCTGCTACGCAACTTACGAAACAATGGAGCAAAATCATTATGCTCAATATTTGTAGTGAGACCATATACAGGATTCTCTTCTACAACACGCATAAATCTATCAATCTCTTCTTGAGATAAAAAATTTTCGTATTCGTAGATGCCATCTGCTAGTAGATTCATTTTAGATCTCCAAATCCTAGTGATGCCCCAAATCTTGGAGTTATTGCCTCCACCTTATGAGGTCTTCCATATGGACAATAAAGAATGTCCCCTGGTTCTAGTATAACATCTACATCAATCAAATCGTCTGAGACATTTTCTAGATCAAGGTACTCTCCCTCTTTATAAATTGTCCATCTGGACTTGCCCTTGATATTCCAGAAGATCACATTCTCAGTATCCTGATGTAGCTTCCAATATGTACCCTCTTGTGTAGTAATATTCATGTATAGATGTGTAGATCTACCCTCAACCTCAAGTTGATAGTTTGATTCTGTAAAAATTTCTAATAATTTTTTTTGTGCATTTGCAATTCCTGGAATACGCATTGCATTTAGGATTCTAAATCCACCATTTTCATATCGCTTTTGTCCATATAGGTTTCCTGCCTTTACATCCTCATCTAAGAGTCTGAATGCATCATCCCATTTGATCTCTGGTAGACCCGCCACATTTCTTGCAACATGTACCGTAGCATTGTTGAAAGCTGATCTAAAATCAGCGTCATCAAAGATATCAAAAGTTGTCATGTCTCTAGTATAGCATTTGTGTTTCACGTGAAACAAGTTCTAGTCAACTACTATTTCAGATTTGAGAAAATGTTAATAATTTTTTTTCTTGTATGATACACACCTATAAAAAGAAAGCAAAATCTTGATAGTCCGCCCATATTGTCCTCAATGTCCGATTTATACACTAAAAAAGTTGTGTGATGTGCCTCACAATGTCCGAATTGCACCCTTTTTGACTTGCAAAATGTCAGACCCCCATGCAATAATTAAGGTATAACAAAAAGAAAGGAGCAAAATAAATGCTCACTCAAAAAACACTAGACGCAATCGTCTATGAATATCAACATGGTGGCGTAAAGTCTAACCACCCTGAATTAACTACATATGAGCGTAAAGCGTTGCTAAAGTATCTCTTTAGCCTACCTGCTCACTGTGTCTCATGTCACACACACGCATAAGCGTGTCGTGTTGATATTGTCAGACCCATATGCTACCTTTATCTTATTGAACTACTAAAGAAAGAAGAAATAAATGTCATACTCATTCGATAATCGTTCCGCCTCTAAGTGGGACACAATTCAAGAAGATGTTGCCGATATGTATATCGAAGATGTCGAAGAAGAAACAGAAGATGAAGATTTCTTCGGTTTCGGTAAGTCAATCGAAATTGACCACTTAACAGATGAAGAAGTCGATACCGTTCTAGCAATGTTTGGAGATAACTAATGACAATCACTTACTCAATCTGGCAAGGCTCTCGCTTATTGTCTATCGACAATGTAGCGCATGAGGTTAAGGCTATTGACCACCTAATCAATTCGCTTAACGATAGCGACCTAGGCAAGAAAACAAAATTCACCGCTAACATTCAAAACATAAAGGTAGGGGCTAACTAATGACAATTGAACTAGATAACTATGGTTTGATGATCGACCTAGGAGACTTTCTCTATGTATCTCTAGGATGGGCGTTTATCATCTTGTCGGTGGTAGGTGCTACACTTTATAAAGTAATCAAGAGAAAGAAGAATAAGTAAATGAATAGACTACTAACTAGCCTCGTGCAATTGGCTATTGCTATTCCCGCCATATACATGGGGCGCATGATGTGGCATGAGATGAAAGAAGATTTTAGAGAACTAAGAAAGGGTAACTAATGACTAAGAAAGACTATATGCGATTCGCTTATCTGCTTAACTCTATGCATAACGGCTTTCCCGCCGATATGTTTAGCATCGACGCTAAAAAGTTTCTAGTAAATAATATGTGCGAGATATTCGAAACGGATAACCCTCGTTTTGATCGTGCTAAGTTTAAAGAGGCGGTGTATGCTACATCACAGTAGCTACACGGCGTGTCGACTTGACACGCCCACGCTTTTGTGGGGGTTATCCACAGGTTTATGAACAGGTGTGGAAAACCCCTGGAATTTCTGTGGATAACTTACGGCGTGTCGATTTGACAGACAAAACGGACATTTTTATGTGATGTAAAACACACCCCTTGAGCGTCTCAAAGTATGGAATTACTGGCTAGTAAGTAGAGAAATGTCAGACCCCTTTGGTACAATACTACTATAACAACAACGAAAGAAGGTCACTATGAACCTAGATGAATTCAAGGCGTATGTAATCGCCACCCGTGAGGCAAGCAAGGCGGAAGCCTTGTCAGTGCTATCTGCTACAATGTCCGTATCAACAACAACGAAAGGTGACAACTAATGTCAGCAAATGTCTATAATGTCGAAAGCCTCTTAGTAGGTAAAATGTATTACTCTAATTCAGTAAAGGGCGAGATTATCTCAGCCGAAAAAAATAATGATGTATGGTATTCCGATTGCGATACTTACAAGGTGCAGGTGCGCCCAACTAATTCGATTAAAGATACATACCGCTATGTAGCGGTGAAGGTAGGTGACTAATGATGAACATAATTGATAAGACCGATTTCTATGAGGTCTCAGATGAAATGATTTTCTGCTGTGATGAAAGTCAGTTTAAGTATTACTGCATTGAGCACCTAGAGTTTATGGGTTGCTACTTCTGTGAGTTTGATTATTCTAAAGATTGCGAGGAACAACACTAATGGGATACATTGAGATTTTTCGCCTTGATGATGAAGGCGCAGGGTGGGTAGATTTGGATCAAGCCACCCCAGAGGAATTGCTAACTCTTGAGATAGGCTTATTTCAAGAGGGTGCCCTCTAATTTGTCAGACCCCTACGCTATAATTTAACCAACAACAACGAAAGGAAAACTATGTATAAAATAACCCTAGCCTATGACGGCAACGCTCCACATTGGCAACAAGATTACTCTAACGAGTTTGACGCTTGGAAAGATTTCTTTGCATTTGTCGATTGGGGATTTGCTAACGAATACTCAACTGTAAATCTTTATAATTCAGAAATGAAATGTTTTACACGCCATTTTTATCGTGAGGAAAGAAAGGTCGTAACTGTAAAATGATGACTAGAAAAGACTATGTAGCAACTGCAGAAATTCTAAAGTATGCAAGCGATAAAGCACACCCAGCGTTATTTTCTAAAATGGTAAATGATTTTGCTGAGATGTTTGCAAAAGATAATCCTCGCTTTGATGTTGTGCGATTTCACGAAGCAAGCAATTACAAAGTAAAGGTGGGCAAGTAATGATTAACTCTGTAATGAATTTTAAATGTGATGAGTGTAATGGTTATGGTTATTTATTTTTTGGTCAAGGAGAAGAATATCATGTTGAAAAATGCGACTGTGATTTTGAACAAGGTTAGGCGTGTTCAGGAATTGCGGCGTTCTAATGCAGCAACTGCAATTCCATCAAAGAAAAAATATTCACGTAAGCAAAAACATAAAAAGCTAATGGATGAAAGGGATATCTAATGCCTGATGTTATTGGTTCTATTATTGGCGCTATCATTGTAATTTCATTACTGGTCCCGCTTCCAATAATTATCTATAAAATATTTAAACAATAACGACGTGTCGACTTGACAAGATCAAGTCGGCCCGCAAATAGGTGAGGGTTTATCCACAGGGTTACGGGAGTTATCCACAACCCCTGAAAATTTGTGATTAATCTCACAAAAGCTGCGACACGCCGAGGATGGATTAGGTAATGTCAGTGGCTTAGTGTAAAATACTCTTATCCAACAACGAAAGGTAACAAATGACTAAAGTAGAACACTCTCTCCGCTTCGTAACTGAGTTTGATGAAACTCATCCAGTTGCACAACGGTTCCTAATGCTAGATAAGGAATCACAAATTGCTATGCTAGAAAGTATGCTAAAAGATTTAATTGCACCAACAATTCAACCTGCACTAGATGAAATTAACGCAGGCGGTTCATACGCAATTCTAAAGGTGGCTAACTAATGGGATACACAACAGCAGTAGGACTTGCAGAGGACTTATCACTAGAGGCAGGACTTGCCTATCACTTGCAGGCTAATCATTACCCACCCGTTCCCGTCTCAATGGTGCAACCTTGCATAGATGCTATTGATGCATACTATGAGGAGGACTATTCCCGTGAGATTAATTTACCTGAAGGTATCTCTTGGCGTGGGCAGACTTCTTGCCCTGCGTCTGCAATAGTAGATGCTCACCACTTAGATGCTTGGCTACCACAGGAGGACTATGATGAGTAATCTTTATTCTATCTTAGCTGAGTGGCATCCTGATGGTGACTTCACAGAATCTGATCTATGGGATGCAATTGCTGAGTCTGAGGGCGTGGATGTTTATTCTATTATGGATGGCGACCTAACAGACTACTTGTGATGTTAATCACACAATAATTTTCTCAAATACTGAGATAGGGCTAGACAGATGTCAGACCCCAATGTTATACTACTCACCTAACAAAGAAAAGAGGCAATAATGACAATACAAGACAAGTTGTATCAGGTTGGAGATTTATTCACCACCCTCAAGTCAAAGAAAACAGGTGTGATTAAAGAAATCCACCCACAGGCATCTGGCTCGGTGCGTGTGCTACTAGAAATGCCAAACAAGGAAACACGCTGGACTTCGGTATCAGCCGAAACTTTGGCATCATAACTAAATAATGGAAACAGGTGCAGTTTCGGGAGTATCTCGCACAATGTCCTAAGTAAGAACTCCCACCCTACGGGGTATTTGTCAGACCCCTATGTTATACTACTCAAACAAACCAACCAACGAAAGTGGAAAAAATGAGCAGAGCAATCACAGTTAAGGTGGCAACACCA
>JACCDZ010275382.1_pt1 | contig 17920 bp, 28 predicted proteins | sample 7449551 | NCBI WGS metagenome assembly JACCDZ01 (sample SAMN15323452, study PRJNA562643) | freshwater metagenome | isolation source: river surface water | place: USA:Blue River Watershed | collected 2017-08-18
CGACGAATATACTCCTTATACTCAAAATAATCATCCAACCATACCCCACTCTCCCTATCCACAAACTCACCATCACGCCTAATTACCTCCAATAACCCATCATCAGCTACTCGATACCACTTGTACCCATGATGAATCTTACCATCACTAATGTGCGATAATATCCGACTATACGTCAATTTACGACCCTTTAACTGAAATTCCCTCTGGTTAACATCAGTTACCCCAGCAAAAATTACATACCGACCATCCTCAACATTCTTCCCAATCATAAATCCACCGAAATTCGCCGACATGAAGTTGGGATACATAAATCCACCACGCTTCTTCACCTTAATACCATACTTCTCCATCATAAACCTATCATTCAACGTCCCACGACGCTTCACTACCTCCTTTATATCCCTAATCACCCTCTCCCTGATCTCCTTCTTCCTATTACTATACTCCAATACAGTCTCTTCTACATAATTATCCCTCAATTCACTCCCACTACCTAAAATCTCCTCCCTTAACCCACTAATCTCACCATCACCAGACTTAATCTCAACCTTTTCTTCAACTTTCGACAAAATACACTCTTCATCACCCCTAAATACTACATCAGTAGGCATAATTTCAGATTTTTTTTCAGAATTACTATCATTAGACCCGAAATTAAAGATTTTTTTGAAAAACTTAATCATTTTTACATTCTCCTAAATAAAATTGACCCGAAAAATAAAAATTGTCGAGCGTCGAAGAGGGGTTTAATGTCTGTGTGATACAGGTTCCTATCGAAATTTCCCTATTTACCCCAATTTCCCGTATTCCCTATCCCAGTTAATCGAAATTTACCTATTCTCTAACCAAAAAATTCCATCTAATAGAATCAATAACTTAGCGTCATTTCATATAGTGAAATTTCCTCTTCCCCTTATACTTTCCTTATGTACTAAAACCCTATGTGGATTTTCCCATAGGGTTTTTTCTTTGGTATTTACTATTCAAAACCAGTCATTGATTGTTGTGTCATGTTTTCTGTATGGTTTTAGTTTACAAGAGGTCAGTAAATAGGTATAAAGAGATATTGATATGCGAATTTTACATTTACTTGAGGGTAATACTGAGCGGTTGTTTCATTACACTCCTATGATGAACTTTAGAAGTATGTTAGCGAGTGGTTCTGTGAACTTATCGGTATTGGGTGGTAATCCTCCTGAGCGTAGGAAGACCAATCGTGCTTTTGATGGTGCTGGAGACAAGTTATATTATTTGAGTACCAGTCGTAATAGGAACAATCTTTACGTTGAGGAAAATGCGTTATTAGGTGCGTACAGTGTAATTTTAGAATTTGATGGTCGTGAGTTGTCTCGATATGGTCGGATTATTCCATTTCTGTACAGTATTGTTGCTAAGGGGGAGATGGAGGATCGTTTAGTGAGTGATCATCCTAGTATTCCTTTGAAGGTGGTTAAGTGTATTCATGTGTTGGTTCGGAGGGATTTGAGTCCGGAGGATAAGGAGCATTTACGTTATGTTTCTGAGAAGTATCCGGTGAAGTTCTATAGTAGTCGGGTTAATTGGTTAGCTGGTCGTGGTGATGTTGATGTTGATTTTGGTAGTGCATCTAGGAGACCCATGCATAAGTTTGGGGTTCATGATTATGAGGGTTTTAAGGATGTTATACCTGTGATTGAGAAGGTATTGCGTGATGAGGAAGTTTCATCTGAAGAGGCGATGCAGTTGAAGAGGTTCCATCATATGTTGGGGGATGACATTTTGAAGTTAGGTCCGCATGATGCTCGGATTGTTGCTATTGGGAAGATGGCTCGGAAGAAGTATGGTGGTGATTTCATGCAAGCTCTGCGTGATAGGTTTAAGGAGATTATCAATGCGAATTCTTAATTTGATTGAGGGGAATACTGAGCGATTATATCATTTCACTAATTTCATTGGTGTGGTTGGTATGTTGCGGGATGGTAAGATCAAGTTATCCAAGTTGGTTGGTCAGCAGGAGGTGGAAAGGACGAATAATGCTTTTCCTGGTGCTGGTGATAAGGCGTTCTTTTTATCTACTGCGAGGAATCGTTCTGGTGATTTTCTGATGAATAATTTCCGGATACGGGAGATTGGTGTTTTATTGAGTATTGATGGGCGTAGGGTTTCTAGGTATGGTCGGGTTATTCCTGTTTCTTATGATGAGAAGTTACGTGGTGAGCAGGAAGATCGGATTGTGAGTGATAAAGAGTTCATTCCGATTGATGCTGTGGTGAGTAGTGTTGATGTGTATGTACCGAGGGATTTGATTCAGCAGTTTATGGCGAATTTTACTGTTTTACGATCTATTCAGGAGAAGTTCCCGAATGTTAGATTTTTTGATGATAAGCAGAAGTTCATTCGTGGATATGGGAGTATTGAAATTGATTTATCTGGATTGGGGCAGAAATGAAGATTCTTAATTTATTGGAGGGGAACAATACTGAGTTGTTCCACATTACTAGCCGGGGTGGTTTAGAGGGTATGATTGAATTGGGTGGGGTTTCCTTATCTATGTTGAATCATAATCCTGGTGAGAAGGAGGTTGTTGACAGTGCGGGGTATTCTGGTTCTAAGTTGTATTATTTGAGTATGAGTAGAATGCGACGGAATAGTTTTGCGGATTTGAATTCTAGTAAGTATCAATTGAGTGGTCGATTGAAATTCGATGCTCGAAAGCTTTCTCGTTATGGTCGGGTAGTTCCTGTGAATTTCCATAGTCTTGATGGGGAGCGTGGGGAGACTGAGGATCGTTTGATTTCTGATCATCCTATGTTGCCTTGGAGTGTGGTTGAGTACATTGAGGTTTATGTTCCTAAGCATGTAACTCATCATGATCGGGTGGTAATGGCTACTTTATCTGATTTAGTTGAATTGCGTGTATTCAATGATTTTGAGAAATTTCAAACTGGTCGTGGTTGGACTGAATTATCGAATGGTGTTTCTGAGCGGTATCATAAGGTTCCAGAAAAGGGCATTCCAGAACGTGATTTTGAGTTATTGATTAAGTTTATCAAGACGGGTGATTTGACTGATTCTGAGGCTGAGTATATTTCATCTAAGATTGGTAATTTGGCAATTAGGCGAGTTTTGACTCACGGTTCAATTTCACGCAAGCAGCACGCTATGCTTTTGGGTGCGTTGAGGGATAGGGGTATTTCCGGTGATGAATTCTATGTGATTGATGATAAGTTGAAGTCTCGTGTTAAGGCATTAGGTGATTCTTCTGATGAGCATCGGCACTTTTGGGAGGTTTCTGGATTCGACTGGTATTCTCATTTGAAGTCTGAAATTGGATCAAAGGTTGTTGCCAACTTGGAGGATTTTCGTCATGATGTTCATCAAGGAATTCCGGATGAGATTCTATTGTCGTTATTTCCTAAAGAGTTTAAGAAGGAAGTTGGGTTGAATAGTTGTTATGTGGATGTGGTATTGAATTCGGATCCTGATGACGATGAGAATTACTTTGATTTTCAAGATGGGCATTTAAAGGGTCGGGTGTATTTCACTCATACCAGGGTAAATGACATTGGGGTTAAGGATGTATTGGATGTTATGGCCGAAATGTGTTCGGTTATAGTTAAGAACCTCTAAACGAAAAAACCCGGCCGAAGCCGGGTTTTTTATTTGAAACGAATGATTGCTTGTTTCGGACGTTGGTGGTGGATGAATTCTATGAATGGGAATTTATTTTTGAATTTCCAGTTAGTGACTGTCTCAAATTTGATGTCAATTTCAAACCCTAGATTCAATACCTCTTCTCGGATGATTTGTAGAATTCTTGCTGTTTGCTGATTGCCGAATTCTGAATTTGGGTATCTGGTGATTAATAGTTCTCTTGATAGGGAATTGAATGGGTAGTGACCATCCATGAAAAATACCTTGATGTGATCTTTACCATCTCTTAGGTTTTTCTGTGTCAATTGTTGGAGGTTGTACGAAAAATCGTCTTGGAAGGCAAAAAAGAACTTGCTTATTGAATTCTGTTTATACATGTGTAGTCCAGTTATGGATTAGGTTAATGATTTGCTCCACTGCTGTTTCGTCTGCTGTGACTTGATGGAAATTGATATTCTGTCGATTTAGCATTTCTAAAATTTGACGATCAATGTCTTTTGCTTGATCGAATGTTTGATTTCTGCCTGCGGGTTGGTATGCTTTTTGTCTGACTAGAAAGATGTCCAGATTGTCATAGCTGTTATATGCTTCCCTGACGATGATGGGGAGGGAAGGCAGATGGTAGTTTTGGGGCGTATAAATTGTGGACAGTAGTAGTGGTGAATCTGTGATGATGAATTCTACTTGTCCTGACACCCGAAACATACGATATTGCTGTTTTCCGAAAATGTATTCTTGGCAGGCCAGTGGGGTGTTATTTTTCTCCCAAGTTTTATCTTTTGCGTATTCTTGAATGTATTCGCAGTTCACTCCTGCGGTTTTGAGTTTATAGAACACGCCTGCTGCGGTGGTGGATTTACCAGTTCCCGGTCCACCATAAAGATTGATTACTTTCTGCATAATTTCCTTTCACAGTTCTGGTTCAGAAATAATTCCAGGTTGTTTCTTTACTCGTTTGGCAATAGGTTGTCTTACTACTTTCTTCTTTCTGGGTTTTCTTGTGATGACTTGTTTGGTTTCTACTGCTTCCGCGATAACTTCAATTCTGTTGATTGGTAGGGAATCGTACCATTGATTTGCCGCATCAATTGATTCCGCAGATACTGATTGTTCAACAAGAGTTTCAAAGTTCAGAGTTACTTTTGCTTCATCAATTGGGATTATGTGTGGTGATAGTATTGCAAGTCGCTGTAAAGGTGACAGCGACATGATTGCGTCAAAGGCTATTGGTGAGTATGGAATACAATACCCATTTGCTATGAAGTTCTCTGTTATTGGGTATCCGAACGAGCTGTATTCTACGATCTTTCCGACTTGGGTATTATCGACGAACAATGGTATGTGGATAATGAAAGAACCAATAGGGAACTTCTGCGGTTTTGGGGGGTTTTCTTTTTTGAATAAGTTTTTAAACCAGTTCATCATTGTTCATGGATGAATACGTTGAATTTTTTGAATAGGTGTCTGGACTGTGGTTCGCCAATAACACATTCACACATTGAATCGACCTGTAGGGATGTGAATAGATCAGAACCAATACCTTGTTGGCGGAAATCCGGATGAACGAAAGTGGACACATAAGTGAAATCTTCCATCACGCAGACTCCAACCGGAGTTTCTTCATGGAAAGATAGCGCAATAGTGAACAACTTTGGCTTGGTTATGACATCTTTAAGAATGTCAATCAGCGACCAACCATCAATGTAAAGATGATGGTCGATTGCCAGCTTGGCCAATTCTTGCGCATGCTGGTTGTCTTTGGCTTTGACAATTTGGTGCGACATCTTTAATTCTCCATTTGAAGTTCAAGAATTTTTTCCATAACCATCGCATTGTATCCTGGGAATGCTGACACGGTTGGATCCCCCAGTTTATTGACACTAATCACTTGCATCTTGATGTCTGGTTCGGAATCTTGTAGTTTCGTCAGGGTGGAAAAATCCTGAATTGCCAGAAAGGTTGCCACTTGGAAACCATCTTGAATACCAACAAGAATTGGGTTGTTGGTGTCCGTATGTGCCAATACAATTCCAGTTTCTTCTTTTAGCTCTCTCAATGCTGCCTCTTTCGAGGTCTCATTGGGTTCAGCTTTGCCACCAGGGAATCCTACCAGATGAGAACCCCTTCTGGTAACCATAATGACCTCGGTCATTTTCGGATTAAGAATTGCAATACAACCAACTCGCTTCATGCGCACTCCCGGAATTTCATTGAACGGATCGTACCGTTTTTGAAAGCATTGTCGATTTCACTTTGGTTCATGAACACGAAGTCGGTTTGTGTATCATACAAGACCGAGTACATAGTGTGTTTCTCATAAAACTGATGGATGCCTTCCACCATGATAAACTGTGTTGCACTGGTGCGCAACACGCTGTATTCGGTTCCATTGTGGGTGATAGTGTGATACTGGTCCATGTCGGTCCTTTCAGTGGGTCTGTGGCTTGATTATAGCCCTTTTGGGCGTGGTTAGCAAGGGGGTGAGCTGGGGTGGTAGCCAGAAATGAAAAAACGCCCCAAAATTGATTTTGGGGCGTTTTTATTACTTTGCTTCATCCGGATTCGGGGCACTAAGTTGTTTTAGCTTTTCTTCCAGGTATTCATTCGACTGCAGGGTGACCACCTTGATGAAATTCTGCACCACATCAGAAGTGACGACTTCGTGGGTGACATAGGTTGCGGCGCCAATTGCGACAACAGTCCCCAGAGTTTTTTGTGAGGGGGTGAGAGACCAAATAGTTGACACAATTGCAGTGATGATGGTGAGCTTCTTCAGCATCATTCTGGAATTCTTTCGACGTTCTTCAAATTTGGTTGAAAAAACCTCATAGTTATTTTCTCGGTCCGAACTCCAAAAATCTTTTTTCCCTTCATCGGTGATGAGGTACATGTGGAATGCGAACCTAGTGACCAATAAGACGAAACAAATTATCATGACCATCTTGATGGGATAGATCAGTATTGGCCATTGAAGATACAGATACGAAATGAAAGACATCAGGAGTGCGGTACCCATTGTTTAGCTCCGAAAGGTGAAGTGGTGTTCGATGAGGAAGGGTGTTCCTGGTTTGTGGTTTTTTATTTCTTCCACAACCATGAATGATTGCTTACCAGTTATTTCTTGATGGAAGTATGAACCTATTCGGTTTATTTGTGAAATCGTTGACTTCACCACACTGCCTTCAAAATCTAACGGTTCTTGGTCGGTCTTTTTGTTATAACCAACCAGTTTCTGAATTTGGTGATAGAAAACTTTGTTACATCCTTGTGTCTCCATCAAAGCAGAAAATAACTCTACGAATCCTGCATGCGATCCGTGAAACGTTAATTCTTCTGCGGTTCTGGCATTGATGAATTTCTTTACCGTGGTGCCATCACTAACCAGTCTGATGTAGTTTCTGGATCTCAGCATCCTTCGCATTAGTGCTTTTAATCCATGTTTTAGAATGTTCTCCGATTCATTTTTTGGAGTGACGGGGACCAACATTCTGCTCCCGTCACTCATTTCCGCGATCCAACTCATGATGATACATTTTTCGGTATTTAGCCGTGTAAAATCAATAAGTTGGATGAAGCGTTATAGACTGGAAATTTCAAAATTCACTGGACCGATGGATGACCCGGCAATTTTGGCGAGTGAGAAGAATTTTGTCGTGGGTGATTCGATTGTTGGTCAGCATTCGGGTCCATTTGTTCATGGTCATCACCAGCTTTCGGCCAGTCTCGATATGTTCGATCATGACTTTTTCTTGTTTGCCGGTCAGCATGTTGATGCGAAGGGCATCCATATCAGACAGGCCGTATTCATTGTGATCGAACGTCGCACCTTGTTGAGTATTCAGCTTTCGCATCACCCAGTCAAAAAACTGATCATGGCCGGGTTCACGATTTGCGAACCATTGACATGCATGCCCCATTTCATGAGGGATGATCACATCGGTTGCGATGTTGGGGAACTTTTCGAAAATCTTTTCGTTGATCACGATCTTCGGGACGAAGTTCTCATCGAACCCGTTGAACTTCTTTTTGGAGCCGACTTTGGTGTAGTTGGCGCGGGATTGAAAGAAGCCATAAACATCATTCGGAGTTTCGCCAAGTTCAAACTTGACTTTGCTCCAATCAGCATTTGCCAGGGAATCGACAGATTGCAGCTTTTCGGCGTGAAACGAGACGATTTCTTGGAGATTCATGATTGTTTCCTGAGGGAGATTGAATTCAGATGGTAGCACGACGAACAGTTTCGCGGGTGAACGACTTGACCTTTTCGTGTCGCTTCGGGGGGAGTTCCTTGCGGAATTCGTTGGTCTTGTTCACGCGCCGGTTTTCGCGATCTTCGAAAACGGTTTCGTCGCCAAAAGCACGGGTCAGATCGCGGGGGTTCAGCTTCATGGTGGTTCCTTGGGGGTTGGTTGCTGTTTCGATGGGTCTATTGTAGCAGGACTGAGGGGGCGCGCAACCCCCTCTTGGTAGTGTGGTTACTCTTCCGATGCGCTGGCCATGTTGTACAGCGCGGCACGTTGCCAGTTCACACCACCATGGGCAAGCCATGCCTTGACCGCGACCACAAAGGTCCGCATGTTCAGGGTCTTGACCATCGCATTGAACTTCGGATCGTTCTTCATGCTTTCGCGCATGTACTCCAGAACTTCGAACTTCGCTTCAGCAGGGTATTGAGGCATGAACTGGTTAGTCTCCAGAAGAGTCTCAATACGCTGGACGACTTCTTCGCGGGTCATCGACACATCAGCATTCATTGCTCGCGACCGAATCGGTTGCGGAACCTTCATCCGATCGAGATTGGTAATAATGATGATCGAAGACTTGAACTCGAAGGTCTTGGGCAGTTCATCGTCTTGATTGAAGTTTTCGGCATTCCAGGTGATCATGCGACGCTCGCCAGAATCGCCGGCACCCTTCAGGATGTTGACGGCATCGGCACTCTTCAGTGCAGCATCGCAGTCGTCCAGAACGACAACCCAGCCTTCGCGATGCTCCCACAGCTTGCGAAACAGTGCCTTTGCCGTGGTGTAGCCGGCGATAACCGCGTATCCCTTCGCCCGACCATACAGCACGTCCCCGACATCCATGTCGTCAGCACGCTCCAGACCGTGTTCTTGGAGAACCTTGAAAGTCGTGAAGCTTTTACCGAGACCACCGGAACCGGTGATAACCACCATGGCATTCGCCGAAAGTGCTTCGATAGATTCGGGTTCAGCGGTTGCCATGTGTGCTGCACTCTTGACGAACTTTTCCAGAATGCCGAACCGCTCACCGATAGAGAATTCCGATGCGATATCATGCTTGCCGAAATCCAGCGGAGTGCCAGCCAGTTCATTCACAATACGGTTGAATTCCGGACGTTCTGCAGCACCAGGGATCGGGAAGTCGGGAGAAACGACCAGACCACGATTGATTCCCAGAAGTTGAACCTTCCGGTTTGACTGGTTGTCGATAGTGCGAAGCAGGATCTTGTCCCCGTATTGCTTGGAACCATTGTGCATCACGACCTTGCCATTGAAGAACGCTTGCCAACGGTTGTCACGTTGCGACCATTGAATGTATGCGCAACCAGCGGATTGAGCCGGTGCGGTGGCGACCACTTCGGGATCATCAAAGGTCATCGGCTCGACGTTGGCATTGGCTTGTTCAGCGGCAATCAGGTCCGACAGATCGACGTTCATTTCGTATTTCCTTGCGGTCAGTGGTTAGCGAATGAATGAATTATGCCCGGCTCATGGGCCACCGTCAACCACCATGTTGCCAGTGAGGTCTTTCGGGCTCGGCCTGCTCCCCAGCATTTCGCGAATTTCAGAAAATTCGATCGGTTTGAAATTATTGCAATCAACCCCAACATCATGAATGCGCATTTCTGGATATGGATACCGTGCGGTCCCATGACAGTGGCCATGCAGCATGAACGACCCATGGAATGATCGATTCCATGATAGCAGCGGATAGTGCGACATGACTACGAATTGATCGGCGATCTTCATTTCGTGAATAGAATTGTTGATGATTGTAATATTCTTCAATTTCGATAATTTTCGATCGTGATTTCCCAAGATGAAGTTGATGTTCCCATTCAGGCGATTAATAGTATTGCGAATTTCATCTTCGGGAAGGAACGCAAAGTCTCCAAGATGGAATACCAAATCTTTATTGCCGACAGTCCTGTTCCAGTTTTGGATCATTACTTCATTCATTTCGTCAACATCAACAAACGGGCGATTTGAATACTTGATAATACTCGAATGTCCAAAGTGATTGTCGGATGTGAAAAAGATGTTGTTAATCATATGATAGTTTTGCTATTTGCGAAAAATAAATTTTTTTTATTTTTCTGAAAAATTTACGAAAAAAGGGCCTTTCGGCCCTTTTTAGAAAGCATACTGGCTGCTCTTGCTTTTCACGTAGACGTAAACACCAGGGACATTTTCCGGCTCTTCGCCAATCATGGTAGTGGTTCGCGGGTTTGCTTCAAATACGAAACATCCGTCTTCTCGGAAAGGCGCTTTGGTGAAGTCGATCTGTGCCATGTGGCAGTTAAAAATGGAATCGAAGTCCTCTTGTTGTTCCTCGCGAAGATCACGATAGCAGAACGACTTTTTCTTCGGGAGTTTGGTGGGACGAGAACCATTGTTCACATAGAACGACAGTTTTTCGTATGCCGGCTTGAAGTGATCATCTTGTTCGAACAGGTATTCTTCTCCAGTTTCTCGATCCACGACCTTGATGATGGAATAATAATCTTCAGCAGTATATTTGTCCTTGATGTTCAGATCGACCATCGCATTCGCAACCGAACCGGTTCGATTGACTTCTGCAGTCGCAGTTGCCAGACAGTCGAAATTCACCTTATCCATTCCAACCAGAACAGACATCAGTTCCGACATCAGTTCAGGGAACTTCAGGTTGTCAGAAAGATATTCCTCAATCACCTCATTCGATACCGACGTAAATTCTGCCATATACCGAATTCGGGACGGACGATTGAAAAACGGATCCGCAACAGCATCACGGTTGTTTGCGGTACACACGAAAAATTTATGCGAAGTCAGCGGCCCATCGAAAAGAGTCAGCAGCGGGGCAAGGACTTCATCATCTCGCATGTCATACATCTTCTCGAATTCATCCATTGCAACCACAGCGGAAATTCCACGAAGTTGCTCATGAATGAACGAATTGAAGTTGGAACCGTGGAATCCGCTTTCCACCAGAATCACATGAATGTCTCGGCTCAGTGCCATGTTGATGATCTTTCGCATCAGCAGGGTTTTCCCCGATCCGGGTTCGCCAATCAGCAAGCTACCAAGAGTCTTTCCGTGGTGATCAACAAAAAAGTCCAGATAACGACTTGCTCGCGAATTGGTATCTTGGCCGTACACTTTGACCGGATCTTGCGGGACAGACGTTTCTTGCAGAAAGAAGACTCCATCAGGATCGCGCTTTACCGTATAAACGCCAACAGGAAGATCGAAGACTGCATTTGCAGACGTAGGACGAACGCCAGATGCGTAATTATGAACCTTCACGGACATTTTAAGCTCCTAAAAATTGCCTAGTGTGGCGGGGGTGTGAATCGTTGGTACAGGGTCTATTGTAGCACCACCAGCGCCGGCTGTGCGAAGCCCTTGTTTGTGGTGGGGTCATTTTTGCCGGCGTGATAGAGAATGGCGGATTAGGTGTTTGGTAAGTCTCTCAACATTGCCAATTTTGAAACTTTCTCGGTTTCCTGCAATGTTTATGACATCAAATTCCCAATTTAAGCAATCGGACATTAAGTCCAGTGTGAAGTTAAATTTGATTGGATTATTCTCTGCATGTAGAAGTTGGTTCAAGTCGAAAATTCTAAAATTGGCACAATTCTGCTTGACTACTTTTGTCCCGGGAGAATTTTCGTTGAAGGTGAAGATGTATGTGATGTCTGAACATTGACAATTCAAAATAGTTCGATCGTGGTAATTTAGACCAGAATCTATTAAATTGAATTCGTACTTCAATTTTAAGTTTGGACCCTTTTCTGTCATGAAGTTTTTAGCGGCAAAACCTGAGGTTTCGATGCCAAATTCTTTAGCCACAATTAATCCGGCTTGATCGGCCCCGGTTTGGCCTCCTGAAATTATTATCATAGAAAAAAGCCGGCTTGCGCCGGCTTGTGTTAATCCTTCTTTGCCGCAAGCCAATCTTCGGAGATAGCCTTGAACGTGAAGCCTTCATAATTAGATGGCTGATTATGTCGGGTGAACACCAGACCTTCCCGTCGCTTCGCCTTGATACTGGGGCCATCTGCCATCTTCAGCAGATCAGCAACATCATTTGCACCGAGTTCCTTCAGAGTGGTTCGCTTGTGCAGAATCGGGACATGCTGGAAACGTTTCGCAATTTTTTCCGGGACACCCAGGTCGGACATCATCTGTTTCACGTCTTGAACAACTTGGTACCGGATGTCCGGTTCCACATACCGCTTCGTATTGATGTCATAGACCTCAAAGACGAACATGTGATAGTTGTCGAAATTTTCCGGATTCGCTTGCACCTTTGGACCCATCAACTCAGACTGAATAGCAAAATTCCCGTACTTGCTGGCCAGCGCAGGCAGGATTTCGTTCAGCTTGAATTCCAGGGCGGTAAGCACAAAGGTGTTCCCATCCGGTTCGTCAACTTTCAGGTCGAGATTGCGTGAGCACACTCCGAATGTTCCATTGTACGAATACACCGTCATGGACGAACCGTCAACCTTCATTGTCACTTCATACTCTGTGTCATCAGTATTCATAGGTTGACGAGAAACGGTAATTTCGTTGCCAGATCCGTCAATGTAGCTATACACCTTTGACTCACGGTTGAAAATTTCGGACTTCAGACTTTGAGCCCGGGTCTTATCGGTTTTTTGCAGGAACGACGGGAAATTGCCCTTGGTCCCAGCACTGCGGTTCATTGTCATCACTTCTGGCGGGTCATACTTCTGGATGTTCAGAATTTCCGTGACATCAACATTCAGTTCCGGATTGGAAACATCAATGTGTTCCAGCTCGGGGAAGTCAGACAGAGATGAACAAAAACCATTACTGTAAACACCACCAAGACGAATGGTACGAAGCACATGTCCGCGCTTCCCATCATATTCCTTAGAACGTTTGTCAACCAGAAATTGCCAACGAGGGTCGCCTTCCGGCAGAAAACTATCCGGCTCAAAATAGACACAAGGATCTCCAACTTGGAATTGATCCTTTTTGACCACGACGGTCCATCCTTCAACAAAAGCACAAACAATCATGTCTTTGTTGGCGATAGGTTGAATATCAGTAATTCGACGAATGGTAACAAGGGTTCGCATCTTATTTCCTTAAAAAGATTTGTCCAGTATATGCCAAACCGACTTGGCAGAGATTTTCTTGTAGGGTATGAAATCGTTTTCGGTGCTAACGATCACTTCGCGCTCTTTGATTAATTGCGACATTGGATAAATGGCACTCACAACTTGAAATTCACCAAACTTCAAAACCTGCCAATCATCAAGAATCACCCAAGGATTATCAATTCGGTAAATTTGAAATTCTACATTTTCTGGGTCTTCGACTTTTTCTTTTATACGACCTTCATTGATGCGATGGTGGAACATCGAATAGGCACCCAATAGTGCGCCTCTAATAGAAGTTGCGGCGGAACAAAGTCTACGTTTGTTTCGCGGATAGGATTGTCCCACAATTTCACCGCGATACACCACCTTTTTTAGTTGCCGTGGTGGGAAATCACGGATCAGTTTTGAAATTTTCCCAGAATGTATTTTTTCGTTACCAGAAAGGTACTCTAATATGCAACTTGTATTTCTTTCAAAACGGTCCATGATTTTCCTTCATTAGCAGGGAGTAATTCCTCGACCACCACGATTGCAAGGGGGTTGCAGAACAACATCAGTCGGGGGTGGTTCATACGGATCGGGTCGAACTACGATTGGCGGCTGATTGAAATCATCTTGGATTGGTCGCTTCCAGTAGTCATTTTGACTCTTGATGTCCCAACGCCATTGTCCGGTTTCTCGGAAGCGTTCTTCATTCGCTGCGGTGAACGCTTCACGCGGAATGCCCGTGGTGTGTCGGAACCCAAAGGCGGTATTGAACTTGTAGACGATGTGGAATGGATTCAGAACTGAATTGATACTCGCCTTGAATGGATTGGCGAGGAACTTCTTCAGGCTAAATGCATTTGCTTGTCCGGGTAGTGCCATCATTGTGGTGATCGCACTGATGAGCAGAAACTTTTTGATCATGTTAGATCCTCTCTATGTTAATTGATTTTTTGGAACATTTTTAAGGGTATCCCCTTTCGGTATAGATGCATATTTCCAAGTAGCTCGGAGAACACATGGCCAGCTCTATACTTATCTTGTAGTCCACGTCTTCCTAGTTTTTCGGGAAGACTGAATTTCAGTTTAGTGGAAGGATTTTTCTTTTTGGCCCATTCCAGAAAAAAGAATGTTAGGTAGCGATCCGTGAGTTGTTGGTGCCGGCTTGCGACTTCCGCAAACTCGGGATCAATATGCTTGAGCATACCACGAAAGTGTTCATTACCAACATGCCTAATGACCTCGACCGGGTTATTTTTATTAATCGCTCTGAATGCGTGGTGGTGCCGAAGGTGTTCCCCATAAATCAAGTTTCTCATCCATTTCCCGATGGCCACTGAGATGATTTCTTGTTCATGGGGCTCTGCACAAACTAAATTCCCAATACATTCGCAGATGGTGGCATCGGGATTGTTTTGGAACGCGGTGAACACATTTTGTATGTTGATCGAGAATTTAGTCTTTGACATGTCAGTATCGAATGTGGTCTGCGATTTCGGTCAGATAGAAGTCCAGGAACCGCAGGTGGTTTTTTTGTTTTTCCGTAGTACGGGGGTCTTCCATAAGTGAACTATCACCCATTGCAAATTCCATGAACTCATCGCCGTAGCTATCCAGCATGGTTTTGATTGCATTGTTCATTTCCGTCAGGAACTTGGAACGCGCCATCTCGGAATCTTGAATGTTGTGTTGCTTACACCACTTTTTCCGGGTCTTGGACAGTGCGATCTTGATGGTCAGGTTTTCCGGGTAAATTACGGTCCCACTATCTGCCGCAACGATGCACCCCAGAACACCCATTTCGTGATTATTACCGCGACCCGGAGGCAGTGAGAAATAATGACGGGCCACATCTCGATAATTTGCGCCGAACCGATTGGAACGCTCTGCGATCTTTTTTGCTTGAATGGTTTTCATGTTCATGCCGCTTGCTTGATGACAGTGTTGCCGAAATACAGATTGGTGAAGTCGGTCAGGGCTCGCTTCGCGTTCTTTTCATCGGAGACAAACCCAAACAGTTGTTGATACCGTTCCACGTAAGTGGTGCTTTCATAAAAATCGCGAACCATTTTCAGGGTAGCAACCGGGTTCATGCCGATTGGCACCGCGTATTCATAGTGCGCCCCTTCTTCCGGCTTAATTGTCGCCGCCCCTTCAATCGAGCAGAATGTTTCTCGATTCCCATGCTTGTACCCGAACGGTCCAAGGTAAACAACCGTCTGAAGATCAACTTCATCCATAACCAGATCCTCAATTGGCCGAACCGCCCGAATTAGCTTCATTGCGATTTCGGTTTCAAGGCCGAAGTGTTGGGCCGAATGGAATTCGTTCAGCAACAGAGCTTCTGCGCTCTTGAATGCTTCATGGGTGTTTTCGCCCATAATCTTTGCCATTTTTGCCAGGACCGAATTCTTGTGGATCAGCATGATGTGTATTCCTTCAATTAGATGAACAGGATAGCAGCGATGGAAGCGTAGTATTCTTGCAGGTTTTGCAGGAAAAAGTGAAGATGGAACATCATTTCCGAATTTCCTTTAGGAATGACGATGCCTTATCGGCGAAATCGTCTTTGGGGGTGGATTACAACTGGTGGTGCGGGATACACAATCATCGGCGGCGGTCTGACGTAGACCCTTGGTGCCGGATAGATGACTGCCGGAACCGCGACCACTGGAGTGATTGTGGCGTAACACCCCGCCTGTGTCAAGCACCCTACCAGCAGTAGGGCTTTAAAAAATTTATTCATTTTCGCTCCAAAAAGATTGACCCATCGAACTTCACGAAATAACTAAGGCCACTGGTAGCGATTTCGTCAGGTATCACGAAAACACCATCATTATTTTTAACACATTTATTGTTGAGACGGATCATGACCTTTCCATCAATAACCATTACTTGGTCGGTTTCCACAAAGTCAAGATTGCTGTAAATCATTTCCAGCCCAAGAACCGTGTGTTGGAAATTAGTGCCAAGATGTTTGTTGAAAAGCTTCTTGAAAAACCGAGTAATGGTCTTGAACATGATTTTAATCCCGTGCCATGTAGATTACATTGTTGTAGATGTATCCGATTTCGTCAACTTCGGCAATACGTCGGAATTCAGCAACCGGATCTGTGGCTGAATAGGACACATATTTAAGCGTGTATTGTTGACCAGTCCGACGATCCTGAATAATCAGGTGCTCCAGGATGTCGTGGCCATCAATTGTTCCCATTTTTTGGCCAGTGGTCACCAGCTCGAAATGGTCCGCATCACTTTGCATACGTTGGCGATGTTCCGCGTCTTGTTCCTCCATTATCATGTCATATTCAGCGGCGGCCCGAATAATAAATGCCGACAGCTCCAAGTTGAATTCGGATTGGGTTTGCTCCGGAGACTGGCGAGAGATCATTCCACCAATTAGCTTGAACACTTCAGGGGCAACATCGGTGTAGCCGGTGGCATTCTTTATTGGGTTGATCACCTTGGATTGAATCGCAACAGAGTGTCTAATACTCGCGAATGCGATTGCGCCAAACATAAGAAGCACCAACACTTTGCCGATAATTACCAATTCTGAAGTGAGCGTAACCCAGATGACCCCTGAGGAAAAACATAGTATGAGCAAACACAACAGGAGAACCGCATCGAAAATCTTTACAACTTGGCGTCGTTGGTGTTCAAACACATCCAATCGTTCCTGTTTACTCATAGAACGATAGTCTTTGTACACGGCGGTGTTTTGGTACTTTTTGATAGACATCACATTAGCTCCAGTGCGCGGTTGATGATACGTGATTGTTCCGGGAAGAATTGGACAAGGTATTCGACTTGGATTGGTAGAGATGTTTCTGCTTGCTCCAAAAACAAGACTTCTGCAAAGGTGGGCGTGTATGGTTGAAAAATCAACTTCAGACCCGCTTCTTCAGGAGTGAGATTGTCTTTCATGTTGTTGTGGTATGCACAGCACGCCACGATGTTGTCCCATCGGTCCTTACCACCACGCGAGCGTGCGAGAACGTGGTCTCGGGTCAACTGCTTATATCCGAATTTCCTTCCGCAGTAAGCACATTGATGATTGTCTCGCTGGAAAAGGACTCGATTGGTGATGGTTGGCACTTTAAAAGACTTGTCCTTCGTTGCCCCATCAACTGCAATGATTGGCGCAGTCGCCAGTTGTGAAACTTTATTGGTGAGGCGATTGACTCCACCTCGAAAGATGAATTGGTCATCTCGACCAATTTGGTAAATGACTTTTTCAGTAGCATGATATAAGATTGCTTCTTCCTGAGTGATCCAACCATTTGGTTGGCCGTCTCGGTTGAGCATCAGAACTTTACTCCGCATAAAAACTCCAGGGGCTTGCGTTTGTGGGGGCTGATGGTGCCATTGTAGCACGCCTCGCCGCCCGGAACGCAAGCCCCTGGTCATAGTGGGGTCATTTTAGAATTGGTTGTGCTTTACGCGCTCTTCTAAAATTGAAATAAATTTCACATGATCTCTTCGACCATGTTGTTTGAAAGATTCCAGTGTGTGCCACTCAATGTATTCAGTTTCCTCGCACCAGGGCTCAAAGTGCCATGTGTTGTAAAGTTCAACAGCATACAGTGTGAAATCGTACATTCCGCTACGAAGCACCACCTTTTCTTCCGCAATCTTGAATGGTGTGGACTTCATGTTGAGTTCAACTAATCCCAATTCTTCAATTGCTTCTCGGATTGCGCACTGAAGCGCGTCTTCGTTTTCTTCGATTTTCCCCTTGCTAATCATTGGTCTTGGGCCACCGAAAATTGGATTTGATGCCACCATAGTCAGGTATTTGATTTCGCCGTTCTTTTCCCGATAGAATGGGATTAGGCCGGCACGGGGCTTCTTTTGATATTCTGGTTCATCAGATTCGTGCATATTTTTCTCCTAATGTTTGCCCATCTAAACGCTATTGTTGAGATGTTGGATGGA
>JACCDZ010514875.1_pt1 | contig 17919 bp, 16 predicted proteins | sample 7449551 | NCBI WGS metagenome assembly JACCDZ01 (sample SAMN15323452, study PRJNA562643) | freshwater metagenome | isolation source: river surface water | place: USA:Blue River Watershed | collected 2017-08-18
CCCTTCTTCAGGGTGGTCTTCACGGCGCCGATCGTGGACTCCAGCGCGCGGGTGGCGGCGGCCTTGGAGATGTCGGCGTGCTTGGCGATGTGCTCGATCAGTTCGGTTTTGTTCACAGGGGCCCCTCAGTGAGAGAAAAGTTGGCGTTACGTTATTCAGCGGCTCAAGTCCCCTGCCATGCTGCGCAAAACGCGCACGGTGTGCATCGAGGTGGGGGACGGTGTTTCCGGTGTCGCGGCGATTCTGGCGGCCGCGGAACTCATTAGAGCCACGGCCTCGATCGCTGTCAATACGGCTTCCAGCCTATATCGCCACGCAGCGGGACGCGAATTCTAGCCGCAGGAAATGCCTTTCCACGCCTTTCTGATTGTCAGGATCGCGAGGGCGTGCGCACCACCAGGCTCACGCCCAGCGCGGTCAGCGTCACCCCAGCGACAGTCCATGCCGTGATCGGCTCGCCGAACAGCACCCAGGCCATCACCGCCGTGGTGGGCGGCACCAGGTACATCAGGCTGGACACCGTGGTCGCGGCGCCGCGCTGGATCAACAGGTACAGCAGCGAGCTGCCCCCCAGCGACAGGGCGAGCACCGACCACGCCAGCGCCCCCACCATCTCGGTGTTGAGCGCGCCCGAGGCCGTCACCCACCGCACGGGTTCGGACTCCAGCAGCGCCAGGGGCAGCGTCACCACCCCCGCCGCGGCCAGCTGCACCAGGTTGGCGGTGCGCACGTCACAGGGCTGCACGTGGCGCTTCTGGTAGAGCGTTCCGGCCGTGATGCTGGTCAGCGCGCCCAGGGCCAAGGCGAGGTTCAGCGCGTGCACCTCGCCCAGCCCGAGCTTCTGCCACACCACCAGCACCAGCCCCAGCAGGCCCAGCGACAGGCCGGCCCACTGGCGTGGCGACACCGAACCGCCGCGGCCCGAGACCCACAGCGCCGTGAGCACCGGCTGCAGGCCCACCAGCAGCGCCGACAGGCCGGCGCCCATGCCGGTCTTCACGGCGGCCCACACGCCGCCGAGGTAACCCGCGTGCATCAGCACGCCGGTCACGGCCAGGTGCAGCCACTGCGTGCGGCCCCGGGGCCAGGCCGCGCGCGCCAGCAGCGCCCAGGCGATGAAGCAGGCCACCGAGCCCAGGTACCGCAGCATCAGGAACTTCATCGGCGGCGCGTGCGGCATGCCGTAGCGGGCCACGATGAAGCCGGTGCTCCAGATCAGGACGAACACCGCCGGCATGGCGCGCAGCCACGCCGAGTCTCGGGAATCGGTCATGCGTGATCTTCGGGAGGGGACCTGCCGGTCAGCGCACGCGCTGGCGGATCTCGGGCAGGGCTTTTTGCAGGTAGTACACCATGGACCACACCGTGAGGATGGCGGCAGCCCAGATCAGCCAGGCGCCCCACACCCCGGTGTCGATCACCCCGAACAGCAGGCCGTCGAACAGCAGGAACGGGATGGCCACCATCTGCACCGTGGTCTTGACCTTGCCGATCATGTGCACCGCCACGCTGCGCGAGGCGCCGATCTGCGCCATCCACTCGCGCAGAGCGGAGATGGCGATCTCGCGGCCGATGATGATCAGCGCCACGAACACGTCGGCGCGATCCAGGTGCACCAGCACCAGCAGGCTGGCGCACACCAGGAACTTGTCCGCCACCGGGTCCAGGAAGGCGCCGAAGGCGGAGGTCTGGTTCAGGCGGCGGGCCAGCCAGCCATCGGCCCAGTCCGTCAGCGCGAACACGACGAACATCGCCGTGGCGATGAGGTTCTGCAGCTGCGGCTGCAGGCCCAGGTAGAACACACCCACGATGAGCGGGATGGCGACGATGCGCGTCCAGGTCAGGAGCGTGGGGACGGTGAAGAACATGGCCCCCATTCTGGCACGACCGAAGGGCCGTCCTGCCGGACCGCGTTGCGCGGCGCGGACGTTGCCTCAGTGCAGGGCCCGGTAGATCTCCTCGGCCAGCTCGCGGGAGATGCCCTCCACCTGCGCGATGTCGTCCACGCCGGCCGCGGCCACGCCGCGGATCCCGCCGAATCGCTGGAGCAGCCGGGCCCGCTTGCGGGCGCCCACGCCGGGAATCTCCTCGAGCTTGCTGCCCCCCACGCGCACCTTGTCGCGCTTGGCCCGCATGCCCGTGATGGCGAAGCGGTGCGCCTCGTCGCGGATCTGGGCCACCAGCATCAGCGCGGCGGAGTCCTTGCCCAGGTAGACCTTCTCGCGGCCGTCGGCGAACACCAGTTCCTCCAGGCCCACCTTGCGGCCCTCGCCCTTTTCCACGCCCACGATCACGGACAGGTCCAGGCCCAGCTCGGCGAACACCTCGCGCGCCATGCTCACCTGGCCCTTGCCGCCGTCGACCAGCACCAGGTCGGGCATCGCCTCGCCGCCGCCGCCCTCGGCCCGCCGGGCCTCGGCCAGGCGGCTGTAGCGGCGCGTGAGCACCTGGCGCATCGCGGCGTAGTCGTCGCCGGGCGTGATGCCCTCGATGTTGTAGCGGCGGTACTCGGCGTTCTGCATCTTGTGGTGATGGAACACCACGCAGGAGGCCTGCGTCGCCTCGCCGGCCATGTGGGAGATGTCGAAGCACTCCACGCGCAGGCTGTCCAGGTCGTCCGACTCCAGCTGCAGCGCCTCGGCCAGCGCGCGGGTGCGGGCCTGCTGCGAGCCTTCCTCGGCCAGCAGCCGGGCCAGCTGGATGGCGGCGTTCTTCTCGCACATCTCCAGCCACAGGCGGCGCTGCTCGCGGGGGTTGTGGACGGCCGACACCTTCACGCCCGCCTGGGTGGACAGCGCCTGCACCAGCTCCCGGGACACGGCGTGGCTGGTGATCAGGGCCGGCGGCACCGGCACGCCGATGTAGTGCTGGGCGATGAAGGCCTCCAGCACCTGCACCTCCACGGGCTCCTGGGGCGCGTCGTCCACCGACCGCAGGGCCGCGGCGTCCTCCACGTGGGAGGGGAAGTACGGCCGGTCGCCCAGGTGGCGGCCGCCGCGCACCATGGCCAGGTTCACGCAGGCCTTGCCGCCCTGCACCTTCACGGCCAGGATGTCCACGTCCTTGTCCGAGGCCGTGTCCACCGACTGCTGGTGCAGCACCCGGGACAGCGCCGCCATCTGGTCGCGCACCTCGGCGGCCTGCTCGAACTCCAGCCGCTCGGAGTGCGCCAGCATGCGCTGCTCGAACTGCGCCAGCACCTGCTGCGTCTCCCCGCGCAGGAAGGCCTCGGCCGAGGCCACGTCGCGGGCATAGTCCGCCTTCGACACCAGGTCCACGCAGGGCCCGGTGCAGCGCTTGATCTGGTACAGCAGGCAGGGCCGGGTGCGGTTGGCGAACACCGTGTCCTCGCAGGTGCGCAGGCGGAACACCTTCTGCAGCAGCTGGATCGACTCCTTCACTGCCCAGGCGCTGGGGTAGGGCCCGAAGTAGCGGTGGCGCTTGTCCACGGCGCCGCGGTAGTAGGCCATGCGCGGGAAGGGGTCGGCCTCGCCGGTGATCTTCAGGTAAGGGTAGCTCTTGTCGTCGCGGAACAGGATGTTGAACCGCGGGTTCAGCGCCTTGATCAGGTTGTTTTCCAGCAGCAGCGCCTCGGCCTCGGAGCGCACCACCGTGGTCTCCATGCGGGCGATGCGGCCCACCATGTGGCCGATGCGCGTGCCGCCATGGTTCTTCTGGAAGTAGCTGGACACGCGCTTCCTCAGGTTGCGGGCCTTGCCCACGTACAGCACGTTGTCCTGCGCGTCGAAATAGCGGTAGACGCCGGGCAGCTGCGGCAGGGCCGCGACCTCGGCCAGGAGTTGCTCGGAATGCGCGTCGGACATGGGGCCTATTATCCGGTCCCATGCGCTGGGACATCTTCTGCAGAGTCATCGACAACCATGGGGACCTGGGGGTGTGCTGGCGCCTGTCCGCCGAACTGGCCGCGCGCGGCGACAGCGTGCGCCTGTGGGTCGACGACCCGTCCGCGCTGGCCTGGATGGCGCCGCCAGGCTGCCCGGGTGTGGACGTGGTCCACTGGACCGCGGACGCCAGCGCTGCCACTCCCGTACCCGAGCCGGGCGATGCCATCGTCGAGGCCTTCGGCTGCGACCCGCACGAGGCCTTCCTGGAGGCCCTGGCCGCCAAGGCCCGGCGCGAGGGCCGCCAGCCGGCCTGGATCAACCTCGAGTACCTCTCGGCCGAGGCCTACGTGGAGCGTTGCCACGGCCTGCCCTCCCCGGTCATGAGCGGCCCGGCGCGGGGATTGACCAAGCGGTTTTTTTACCCTGGCTTCACGGACCGAACCGGCGGCCTGATCCGCGAGCGGGAACAGGACAAGCGCCGCGCCGCCTTCGACCGCACCGCCTTCCTGGCCGGATTGGGCGTGTCGTCTCAGGGTGAGCAGCTGGTGAGCCTGTTCTGCTACGAGCCCACCGCCCTGCCGCAACTGCTAGGGCACCTGGGCGCGCAGCCCGAGCCGGCCCGCCTGCTGGTCACCGCCGGCCGCGCCCGCGCCGCCGTCGAGGCGGCCTTGTCCACGCAGGAAGCCGGGCCACGCCCCGCGATCACCTTCCTGCCCCTGCTCACGCAGGCCGACTACGATTGCCTGCTGTGGTCCTGCGACCTGAACCTCGTGCGCGGCGAGGACTCGCTGGCGCGCGCCCTGTGGGCGGGCCGGCCCTTCACCTGGCACATCTACCCGCAGGAAGACGGCGCGCACGAGGCCAAGCTGCAGGCCTTCCTTGACTGGCTGCAGGCACCCGCCTCCCTGCGCGCCTTCCATGCGGCGTGGAACGGGTTCGCCCGGGCCCTGCCGGCGCCCGACCTGCCCGCCTGGCGCCCGGTCGCCGCCGGGGCCCGGCAGCGGCTGCTGGCGCTCCCGGAGCTGGTCGACGCACTGACGGCGGCTGCCCGCAGCGCCGCCACGGGCCTGTGATACCGTCCCGCCAGCCCTGCATGCTCCCGACGACCGCCTTGCCGACCCGTGCCTCCTCCCGCCACCGCGCCGCCGCCGTGGCCTGCGCGTCCGGCCTCGCCCTCGTGCTCGCCTGGGACGCATCGGGCCTGGACCTCTGGCTGGCCGGCCTGTCGGCCACGCCCGCGGGTTTCCCGCTTCGCCATCACTGGGCCCTCACCACGCTGCTGCATGACGGAGCGCGCCTGCTGGCGGCCCTGATGCTGGCTGCCCTGGCCCTCGGCGTCGCGTGGCCCTTCGGTCCCCTGCGCCTGCTCCCTCTGCGCCGCCGCCTGTGGCTGCTGGCGGCCGTCGTGGGCGGCATGCTGCTGGTCGCCTCCATCAAGCGCTTCACGGCCACCGATTGCCCCTGGGAGCTGTCCGTCTTCGGCGGCACCCTGGCCTTCGTCTCGCACTGGGACTGGGGTGCCATCACGGGCACGGCGCCGGGCCACTGCTTCCCTGCTGGCCATGCCTCGGCCGGCTTTGCCTGGATGGCGGGCTGGTTCGCCTGGCCGGTGGGTTCCCGCACCGGGCGCCGGTGGCTGCTGGCCAGCGTCGCCGCAGGCCTGGTGCTGGGCCTGGCGCAACAGCTGCGCGGGGCCCACTTCATGAGCCATACCCTCTGGACCGCGTGGACCTGCTGGACCTGGGCCTGGGCCCTGTCCTTGCTGCGGCCCCGCGATCCCGGGATCCCACGCCCGGCCCCCGGCTTGATGGAACCGCCCGATGCGCCTGCTGCTCATTGAAGACGACCCCATGATCGGCCGCGCCGTTCGCCAGGGCCTGGAGGACGCGGGCTTCGTCGTCGACTGGGCCATCGACGGCCGCGAGGCCGAGATCGCCCTGCGCGACGACGTGTACGACCTGGCCGTGCTGGACCTGGGCCTGCCGGCCAAGGACGGCATGACCCTGCTGCGCGAGCTGCGCGCCCGGCGCAACGGCCTGCCCGTGCTCGTCGCCACCGCCCGGGACGCCGTCGCCGACCGGATCGCCGGACTCAACGCCGGGGCCGACGACTATGTCCTCAAGCCCTTCGACCTCGACGAGCTGGTCGCCCGCATCCGTGCCCTGCTGCGCCGGGGCGGCGGCACCGGCAGCCCCGTGCTCGAATGCGGCGGCCTGGGCCTGGACCCGGTCCGGCGCGAGGTGCGCCTGCACGGCGCGCCGGTCGACCTGTCCGCGCGGGAGTTCTCGCTGCTGGAGGCGCTGATGCAGCGACCGGGCGCCGTCCTCTCCCGCGAGCAGCTGGAGGACGCGGTCTATGGCTGGCAACAGGAAGTGGGCAGCAACGCCGTCGAGGTGCACCTGCACCACCTGCGGCGCAAGCTCGGCCCGGACACCATCCGCAACGTGCGCGGCGTGGGCTACAAGGTGGTGGCGCCCACGGCGCCGGGCCAGGCGGGCACCCCCGAAGGCCAACAGGGCATGGAGGCCCCATGAGCGGACGCTCGATCCAGCGGCAGGTCCTGTGGTGGGCGATGGGCGCCCTCACCCTGGGCTCCACGGTGCTGATCGCCTGCAGCTGGTGGCTGCTGCGGCAGGAGATGGAGGAAGTCTTCGAGGACAACCTCAAGCAGGTCGCCCTGGCCGTCACGCACCACCACCGCGTGGGCGCCAGCGCCGCCCAGCCCCGCCTGGCGCAGGACCTGCCCCGGGTCTACGAGGAGTTCGGCCGCTTCGAGTTCGTCACCGCCGTCTGGTCCCGCGACGGCCGGCTGCTGGCCAGCTCCGACCCGGGCGTGGCCCTGCCCTTCCTGTCCCGCAGCGGCCTGACCGAGGCGCGCGCCAGCGGCGACCGCTGGTACCTCTACACCATCGTCCTGGAGGACGGCATCGTGCAGGCCGCGCAGCGGGCCAGCGAGCGCGAGGCCCTGGCCCGGGAAACCGCCTCGGAACTGGTGCTGCCGGCCCTGGGCGTGCTCGCCGTCATCGCCGTGCTGCTGGGGCTGGCCCTGCGCCGCGGCATGCAGCCCCTGTCGCAGGCGGCCGCCGAAGTGGCCGCCCGCAGCGCCGAATCCCTGCACCCCATTCCCACGGCCAGCCAGCCGCCCGAGCTGCACCAGCTGGTGGGCGCCATCAACGACCTCATGGCCCGCCTGGGCCAGGCCCTCACCCAGCAGCGCCACTTCATGGCGGACGCGGCCCACGAGCTGCGCACGCCCATGACGGCGCTGCGGCTGCAGGCCCAGCTCGTCGAGCGCGCGGCCGACCCGGCGCAGCGTGCCGTCGCCATTGCCGAACTGCGCGAAGGGATCGAGCGCACCCGCCACCTGGTGGAGCGCCTGCTGCAACTGGCGCGCGTGGGCCCCGATGCGGCCCCGCCGGGCCAGGGGCAGGACGAGGTGGACCTCGCCGTCCTGGTGCGGGACTGCGTCAGCCGCTTCAGCGCGCGGGCCGAAGCCGACGGCGTGGACCTCGGCGCCACCAGCCAGGCCGCGCCGCGTATCCACGGCGACGCGCACCAGCTCGGCATCCTGCTGGACAACCTGGTGGACAACGCCTTGCGGCAGGTGCCGCGCGGGGGACGCATCGACGTCGCCGCGTTGCGCGTGGGCGATTCGCCGGCCCTGTGCGTCACCGACAACGGCCCGGGCATCCCGGCCCCCGAGCGGGGACGCGTGTTCGACCGCTTCTACCGGGGCCAGGGTGCGGTGGGCTATGGCAGCGGCCTGGGCCTGGCCATCGTGCGCGCCGTGGCGCAGCGCCATGGCGCCCAGGTGACGCTGGAGGATGCGCCGGGGGGCGGCCTGAAGGTCAGTGTGACCTTTCCAGCGGGCTGATCCCCGGCACGGGCCGCCCGGCCGGGGCAGCCGCGATCGAGGCCTCGCCACGGCAGCCCGCGAACAGGTCCATCGACCGGTCATAGGCGCCCGTGCGCACGTCCAGCAGCCCCAGCACCGAGTGGAACAGGTCGTCATGCCCGGTTCGGCGGCCGGCCGCCACGTGGCGCAGGCAGGCCTCGTCCACGCCGAACGACTGCCGGAAGGCCGGCGACAGCCAGGCCACCATCGGCACCCGCCGCTGGACCTCGGGCGCCAGCCGGTGCGGCACGCCGTGCAGGTACAGCCCGCCCTCGCCCAGGGACTCGCCGTGGTCGGACAGGTACAGCATCGCCGTGTCCCAGCGGTCCTGGCGGGCCTGCAGGAAATCCACCACCCGGGCCAGGAAGTGGTCGGTGTAGACGAGGGAGTTGTCGTAGGCGTTGACGATCTGCTGCGGCGTGCACAGGCGCAGGTCGTCGCTCTCGCAGGCCGGCGAGAAGCGCCGGAACGCCGCCGGGTAGCGCCGGTGGTAGGCCGGGCCGTGGCTGCCCAGCGGGTGCATCACCACGAACAGGTTACCCCGGGCATCGGCCAGCACCCGGTCCATGCCATGGAGCAACACCTCGTCCAGGCACTGGCCCTCGGGGCACAGCCCCTCGACCGGGGCGTGATCGAGCTGCACCTGGGGCAGGCCCTGGCACACCCCCTTGCAACCGGACTGGTTGTCGCGCCACTGCACCTGGAAGCCGGCGCGCGCCAGCACGTGCAGCAGGGACTCGTGGGTCAGGATGCGGTCCTCGTCGTACTGGCGGCGGCCGAAGGGCGAGAACATGCAGGGCAGGGACACCTCGGTCGACGTGCCGCAGGCCCAGGCGTCCGGGAAGTTCACCACGCCGCGCGCCGCCAGCTCGGGCGTCGTGTCCCGGGCGTAGCCGTTCAGGCCGAAGTTCTGCGCCCGCGCGGTCTCCCCCACCACCAGCACGAACAGGGTCGGCCGGGTCCGGCGCGCCCAGGCAGGCGCCAGCCGGGCGTCGGCGCCCACCGCCACGCGCGGCGCATTCGCCAGGCGCTGACGGCCCCAGGCGTTGCCCGCCATCGACGCCACCACGTTGCCCGGCGTCACCAGGTGGCGCACTTCCTTGCGGTTGCGCATCAGCGAGGCGAAATCGGCGAACACCGGCAGGATCGACCCCACCGCCAGCGCCAGGGCGGCCAGGGTCCAGCCCGCGCGGATCGCCAGGGCGCGGCCCCTGGAACGCGGCGTGAGGCGGGGCCACCACAGGGCCGCCGCCGGCAGCACGCCCCACAGCAGGACATGGATCACCATGCCCGCGTTCAGCAGCTCGCGGGCCTCGCCCCAGTGGGTGGCCAGCACGTTGCGCATCATGGCGCGGTCCAGGAACACGCCATAGTGGTCGATGAACCAGGCGCTGCCGGCGGCCGTCACCACCAGCAGGGACAGCAGGGGCCGCAGCGCGCGGCGGGGGGCCAGCAGGCCGATGCAGGCGACGTACAGGCCGCCCAGCAAGGCGGCCAGGGCGGCGGCGAAGGCCCAGGTCCCGGGGGCGGACGGGTCGCGGCCGGCCAGGGCGGCGCGCCAGAACGGCGCGTTGGCCGTCGCCAGCATCCAGGCCGTGGCCAGGGCGATCAGGGATTCGGTGGACAGGCAGGGACGGCGCAGGGGCATGCCGCCATCGTGCGGCCCGGTCCCTTAAGCGTGACTTAAGGCCGGCGCGGGATTGGCGGGATCCCGGGCAAAACCGGCTAAAATCGTGAGCTTTGCGCCTTTCACCACTCCCGCAAGTTCGGGCGGTGCTCGGATTCTTTGCGGATTCGTCGGGCGTCCACCTTTTCAGACCAGCTATGAAAATCGCTCAAGAAATCCGCGCCGGCAACGTGATCATGCAAAACGGCGCCCCCTGGGTCGTGCTCAAGACCGAATACGCCCGCGGCGGCCGCAACGCCGCCACCGTGCGCATGAAGCTCAAGAGCCTGCTGTCCAACCAGGGCACCGAAATCGTCTTCAAGGCCGACGACAAGATGGACCAGATCGTGCTGGAGAAGAAGGAGTGCACCTACTCCTACTTCGCCGACCCGATGTACGTCTGGATGGACACCGAGTACAACCAGTACGAGGTGGAAGCCGAGAACATGGGCGACGCCCTGAGCTACCTGGAAGACGGCATGGCCGCCGAGGTGGTGTTCTACGACGGCAAGGCCATCTCCGTGGAACTGCCCACCAGCGTCGAGCGCGAGATCACCTGGACCGAGCCCGCCGTCAAGGGCGACACCTCCGGCAAGGTCCTCAAGCCCGCCAAGATCGCCACCGGCTTCGAGATCGGCGTGCCGATCTTCGTGGCCCAGGGCGACAAGGTCGAGATCGACACCCGCACCGGCGAATACCGCCGCCGCGTCTGAGCCTCGCCCGAGGCTTGGGCCGGTTGCCCCTGTCTGCTACAACAAGGCTCCTTCGGGAGCCTTTTGTCTTTTCCGCCCTCACCGCCGCCCTCACCGCAGCCCTTGCCGGGCCTGCCGCCTGAATGGATTTCGATTTCCGCCACGTTGCCGTCCCCTTCCGCATGCAGCCCGGGCTCGAGCGCCTGCAGGCCGACGCCACGCACCTGACGCCCCTGGCCCCCACGCACCCGCTGCACCCGCACAAGCGCGCCATGCTGGCGGCCCGGCAGTCGCGCCTGTGCGTGGAGGGCTTCGATCCCACGCCCGCCCTCGAGGCCATCGCCGCCCAGGCCCGGGCCGAGGGCCTGGACTGGCAGCCTGGTGGGGAGCTGCCGCTGGAGCTGGCCTTCGAGGAGGACTTCGCCGTGCTCGAGGGCGACGGCGGCACCGTGCCGTGGCTGTGCGTGTGCGCGCCCTCGCACTGGGCGCCCGAGGACAAGCTGGGACAGACCTTCGCCGCCGTGCATGCGCCGGTGGCCGACAGCGGCGGCCTGCGCGACTCGGCGGCCTCGCTGGTGCGCGTGGTCACGGGCGGCCAGCGCTGGGAGCGCTGGGTATGGAGCGTCAGCCCCAGCCCCCGCCATGACCAGCACCCGCGCCGCCACCGGTCCGCGCCCTGGTCGGACACCCCGGATCCGCAGGCCTTCGCGCGCACCTGCTGGCTGCGCGTGGAGCGCCAGACCTTCCTGCCCGTGCCCGGCACCCGGCAGGCGGTCTTCACCATCCGCGTGCAGCTCGAGCCGCTGGTCAGCGCGGTCGCTACGCCCGCGGATGCGGCCCGCCTGCACGGTAGCCTGGCCTCCATGAGCGATGCCGTGCTCGAATACAAGAACCTGGTGGCGGCAAAGCCACGGTTGTTGCAGTGGCTGGATGAAGGCGCACGGGGAATGGCCTCACAATGAACTCATGCCTTCTCCGCGCAACCTTCACGACAGCCGCCTGGCCGATGCCTGGGCAACCCTGAAAGCCCATTCCGATGCCGGCCTGCCCCTGCAGGCCGATGCCAGCCGCCTGGCCTTCGCCGACCCCGAGTTCCTGCTGCGCCGCGAAACCCGCGGCATCCGCTTCCAGCTCGAGATGCTCAAGCCCGACCTGGAGCAGGCCGAGCACGGCATCGAGAACACCATCGTCGTCTTCGGCAGCGCCCGCATCCGCAGCCAGGAAGAGGCCGATACCCTGCTGCAGGCGGCCGAGGCCGGCGGCGACCCGCAGGTCATCGCCCGCGCCCGCGCGCAGGCGCGCAACGCACATTTCTACGAAGACGCCCGCGCCTTCGGCCAGATCGTCGCGAAGTACAGCGCCGGCAAGCCCGACGCCGACCAGCTGTTCATCTGCACCGGCGGCGGCCCGGGCATCATGCAGGCGGCCAACCGCGGCGCCTTCGAGGCCCAGGCCCCCAGCGTGGGCCTGTCCATCGCCCTGCCGATGGAGGAAGCGCCCAACCCCTACGTGCCGCCGCAGCTGTCGTTCAAGTTCCACTACTTCGCGCTGCGCAAGATGCACTTCATGATGCGCGCCAAGGCCCTGGTCGCCTTCCCAGGCGGCTTCGGCACGCTCGACGAGCTGTTCGAGGTGCTGACCCTGGTGCAGACGCGCAAGGCCCGCCAGGTGCCCATCGTCCTGTTCGGCACCGATCACTGGAAACGGCTGATGAACCTGGACGTCCTGGTCGAGGAGGGCATGATCTCCCCGGCAGACCTGGACCTGTTCCGCTACGCGGACGAGCCGCAGCAGGCCTGGGAGCACATCCGCGGGTTCTACGGCCTCTGAGCCCGCGCCGCCCGGGGCGGCCTCAGTGCCCGGCGCGGTGGTGCCGCAGCCCCAGCGGCAGGCGGGTGCTCACGCCCATGATTGCGCCGACCGACCAGAACACGCCCAGCGACCCGACCACCGCGCCCGCGGCCCCGAAGACGATGGGCATCACCACGCTGGACGCCGTGATCGCCATCAGCCGCAGGCCCAGCGCCTCGCCGTGGCGATGCTCGGGCGTGATCTGGTGCAGCATGCTCATGATCATGGGCTGCACTGCGCCCAGCGCGAACCCCAGCAGCACCGAGCACACGCCCATGGCCCAGGCCGGCTGCACCAGGGGATAGACGAAGCACAGCACGCCCGACACCCCCATCGAGGCCAGGATCACCTGCCACTCCCGCAGCTTGGCGGCCAGGGCCGGCAGGGCCAGGCGCACGAGCGCGGCGGCCACGGCGAACGCGCCCAGGAGCGAGCCGATCACCGAGGCCGACAGGCCCCGCTCGTGGCCGATCACCGGCACCACGAAGGTATGCACGTCCCAGCAGCAGGCCAGCGACCAATTCACCAGCATCAGCCGCCGGAAGTTCGGCTCGCGCAGCAGGGTCCAGGCCGGGCTGCTGGCTGCCGAGGCCGGGGGCGGTGGGGACACCTGCTCCTGCACGCCCCGCACCCACAGCCAGCCGATCAGCGGCAGCAGGGCCAGCATCGTGAAGGAGGCGCGAAAGCCCGCATGGTCGATCAGCAACCCGGCCAGGAAGGGCCCGATGAAGTTGGAGATCGCCGGCCCGATCGCCAGCCAGGAGAACGCCCGCCGCATCTGCGCAGTGCCGCTGGCGACACGGCCCACGTGCCGCTGCAGCGCGATCGAGGCCACCCCCGCCGCGCCCCCGACCGCCAGCGCCGAGGCGCACAGCACCGGAAAGACCGGGAAGGCCGCGCCCACGCCGACGCCCAGCACGGCCGCCACCACGCCGATCGCGACCGGCCGCTTCACCCCGTGCCGGTCGGCGTAGCGGCCCGAGGGCAGCGCCAGGAACACCTGCGACAGCGCGAAAAGCGCCAGCAGCACGCCGACCGCCGCCGCGCTGTAGCCCTCGCGCAGCGCCATCAGCGGGGCAGCCATGCGCAGCCCCGTCATGGAGGAATGGATCCACACCTGGCTGCCCACCAGCCGCAGCAGGCTGGCGCCGTCGAGTTCAGGATTGCGCATCGTCCTCACCATCGTCCGCCGCGGGCAGCAGCGCCTGGGCCTGCGCCTCGGGCAGCGCCTCCACGCCCTTGAGCGCGCGGCGCATCTGCCGTGTGCGCGTGTCGGCCTTGTCCAGGGTGTCGGCGGCCTTCTGGACCTGGTCCCTGATGCGGGCCACCCAGTCGCCATAGCGCTCGAACTCGGTCTTCACCGCGCCCAGCACCTTCCACACCTCCGACGCCTGCTGCTCCAGCGCCAGCGTCCGGAACCCCATGTGCAAGCTGTTGAGCATGGCCAGCAGGGTGGTCGGCCCGGCCAGGGTGACGCGGTACTCGCGCTGCAGCACGTCCATCAGGCCGGGGCGACGCAGCACCTCGGCGTACAGGCTCTCCACCGGCAGGAACAGGATGGCGAAATCCGTGGTGTGGGGCGGGCACAGGTAGGCCTCGCCGATGGACTTGGCCTCGGTGCGGATGCGCGTCTCCAGGGCGCGCGAGGCGTTGTCCACCCCGGTGGCGTCGGCGCGGTCGTGGGCGTCGAGCAGGCGCTCGTAATCCTCTCGGGGGAACTTGGCGTCGATCGGCAGCCACACGGGCTGTCCGTCCTCCTGGCGGCCCGGGAAGCGCACGGCAAAATCCACGCGCTGGCGGCTGCCCGGCCGGGTCTCCACCTGCTTGCCGTACTGCTCGGGCGTCAGCACCTGCTCCAGCAGCGCCTCGAGCTGCACCTCGCCGAACATGCCGCGGGTCTTCACATTGGTCAGCACGCGCTGCAGGTCGCCCACGCCCTGGGCCAGGGACTGCATCTGCCCCAACCCGTGGTGCACCTGCTCCAGCCGCTCGGCCACCTGCTTGAAGCTCTCGGACAGGCGCGTCTCCAGCGTGGACTGCAGCTTCTCGTCCACCGTGCGGCGCATGTCGTCCAGCTTGGCGGCATTGGTCTGCTGCAGCAGCGCCAGCTGGGACTCCAGCGTGCCCCGCACCTCGGCGATGCGCCGGGCATTGGACTCGGACAGCGCCTGCAGCTGCTGCGCCAGCGTGTCGCCCAGGCCCTTCTGCATCAGGGCCAGCTGCTGGCCGAAGGCGTCGATCTGCGCGTTCTGGGTACGGGTGGCCTCGGCGCCCTGCTTGACCAGGGACTCCTGGAAGCTGGCCAGGCTGTGGGCCAGCTCCTGGCGCGCGCTGCGCGAGGACTCGGCCACTTCGCGCCGCAGCTCGCGCTCCAGCCGCTCGCTGGCCGCCAGCAGCTCCATGCGCAGGGCGTCCTGGCTGGGCGGCTTGCGAAGCAGCAGCACCCCCAGCAACGCGAGGTTGGCCAGCCCCAGGCCGGCGGCGATCCAGGTCTCGAGGGTCAACGGGTCTCCAGCACTTCGGGGTTCAGGGGGGTCAGCGGCTTGCCATGGACCAGGAAGCCGATGAGGTTGTCCGCCGCCAGCGTGGCCATGGCCATTCGGGTGGGCACCGTGGCCGAGGCGATGTGCGGGGTCAGGACCACGTTGGGCACGGTCAGCAGGTCCGGGTGCACCTTGGGTTCACCCTCGAACACGTCCAGGCCGGCCGCCGCGATGCGCCGCTCGCGCAGGGCCTTCGCCAGGGCCGCATCATCGACGATGCCGCCGCGCGCCACGTTGACCAGGGTGGCCGAGGGCTTCATCTGCGCGATCTCCGCCGCGCCGATCGCGTGGTGGGATTCAGGGCTGTAAGGCAGCACCAGCACCAGGTGGTCAGCTTCCCGTAGCAGTTGCTCCTTGCTCACATAGGTGGCCTTGCACTCGGCTTCCTTCTCGGGCGACAGGCGCGAACGGTTGTGGTAGATCACCTTCATGCCGAAGCCATGGGCGCCGCGGCGGGCGATGCCCTGGCCGATGCGGCCCATGCCCAGGATGCCCAGGGTGCTGCCATGCACCTCGCCGCCCGCGAACATGTCATAGGCCCACTTGTCCCATTTGCCGGCGCGCAGGAAATGCTCGGACTCCGCCATCCGGCGGGCGGTCGCCATCATCAACGCGAAGCCGAAGTCCGCCGTCGTCTCGGTCAGCACGTCGGGGGTGTTGGTGCCCAGCACGCCGGCGGCCGTCATCGCCTTCAGGTCGAAGTTGTTGAAGCCCACGGCCATGTTGGCGCAGATCTTCAACTCGGGGCAGGCGGCCAGCAGTTCGGCGTCGATGCGCTCGCCGCCGGTGGTGAAGGCGCCGGCCTTGCCTTTCATGCGGGCCAGCAGGGTCTCGCGGCTCCAGATCTCGTCGGCCTGGTTGTACTCCACCTCGAAGTGCCGCGACAGCTTGTCGATGACTTCGGGGAACACCTTGCGGGCCACCAGGATGCGGGGCTTGCTCATGGATTTGTCTCCTGTGTTTTGATGGGAAGCGGCTTACCGGAACCAGATCAAGGTCATCGCGACGAACAGCGGCACCAGCACGGCGCCGGACCAGGCCATGTAGCCGAAGAAGCTGGGCATGCGCACGCCCCGGTCCTCGGCGATGGCCTTGACCATCAGGTTCGGCGCGTTGCCGATGTAGGTGTTGGCACCCATGAACACGGCACCGGCCGAGATCGCGGCCAGCGTGGGGGCCAGGGTCGTCATCAGCACCGCCGGGTCGCCGCCGGCGGTGTTGAAGAACACCAGGTAGGTCGGCGCGTTGTCCAGGAAGGAGCTCAGGGCGCCGGCGGCCCAGAAGTAGGCGGCCGGGTCGGGGGTGCCATCGGGCCGGGTCACGGCCCGCACGATCGCGCCGAAGGGTCCGTCGGTACCCGCCTTGAGCATGGCGATCACGGGGATGATGGTCAGGAAGATGCCGGCGAACAGCTTGGCCACCTCCTGCATGGGTGCCCAGCCGAACTGGTTGTCCGCGTGCACGGAAGCCGGGGTGAGCTTCAGCGACAGCAGGGTCACGGCCAGCAGGCCGATGTCACGCACCAGCCCCGGCAATCCGACCTCGGTGCCGGCGATGTCGAACGACACCGGCGACTTCCACACCCCGCTCATGAGCACCAGGCCCACCACCGCCGCCAGCAGCCAGAAGTTGCGGGCGCCGTCGAAGCCGATGGCGCGGGTGTCCGGCGTGGGGTCGACGGGCAGCACCTCCTCGCGCTTGTGGTAGTACCACCCGTCCAGGGCGTAAAACAGGGCCAGCAGCGTGCCCACCAGGAACAGCGTTTCCGGGAAGATGTGCTTGACCGTCCAGAAGAATTCCACGCCCTTGAGGAAGCCCAGGAACAGCGGCGGGTCGCCCAGCGGGGTCAGCGAGCCGCCCGCGTTGGAGACGATGAAGATGAAGAACACGACCACGTGCGCCTTGTGCCGGCGGTTGTCGTTGGCGCGGATCAGGGGGCGGATCAGGAGCATGGACGCGCCCGTCGTGCCCATGAAGCTGGCCAGCACCGCGCCGATGGCCAGGATGGCGGTATTCAGCCCCGGACTGCCGTGCAGGTTCCCGCGGATGTAGATGCCGCCGGACACGGTGTACAGCGCGGTCAGCAGGATCACGAAGGGCAGGTACTCGGCCAGCAGCACATGCACCAGGCCCGCGCCGGCGGCGCCGGGGCCGAACATCGCGGCGAAGGGCAGCAGGAAGGCCAGTGCCCAGGCGGCCGCCACCTTGCCGAAGTGGTGGTGCCAGAACGCCGGCGCCAGCAGCGGCATCAGCGCGATGGACAGCAGGATGCCGGCGAAGGGCACGCCCCACAGGGGCGACAGCTGGCGCCCGTCGAGGTCGGCGGCCAGGGCCAACTGCGGCAGCGCGCCCAGGATCGCGAGGGCCGCGGCGGCGGCTCGGGAGGATTTCATGGAGGTCCCTGTTTGTCGTTGTGGTGAGGGGGCTCAGAGCCAGCGGGTGAAGGCCGCCACCGGCTCGCGCGGGGTGTGGAAGCCGTTGACCGGGTCCGACTCGTCGGCGAAGCCCAGCGACATGCCGCACACCAGCATCTCGCCCTCGCCCGCGCCGATGTGGGGCAGGATGATCTTCGAGAAGCCGTTCCACGCCGCCTGCGGGCAGGTGTGCAGCCCGCGCGCGCGCGCCGCCACCATGACGTTTTGCAGGAACATGCCGTAGTCCACCAGCGAGCCGCGGCCCATCACCTTGTCGATGGTGAACATCAGGCCCACCGGCGCGTCGAAGAAGCGGAAGTTGCGCTGGTGCTGGGCGTGCATGCGGTCCTTGTCGCCCTTGGTGATCCCCAGCAGGCCGTACAGTCCCCAGCCGTTCTCGCGGCGGCGGTCGATGTAGGGGGAGACCCACTGCTCGGGGTAGTAGTCGTACTCCTCCTGGTACTGGGCGGCCAGCGAGGGGTCGGCGCGCAGGGCGTCGTGCGCGGCGCACACCCGGTCCACCAGGGTGTCGCGGCTGGCGCCCTGCAGCACGTACACCTTCCAGGGCTGGGTGTTGGTGCCCGAGGGCGCGCGGCTGGCCACGCGCAGGATGTCCTCGATCGCCTCGCGCGGCACGGGCCGGGGCAGGAAGGCACGGGCGGAAAAGCGGCTCTCGATCGCGGCGTCCACGCTGCGCGGGTCTTCCACGCGGGTGCTCACCTGGGAAGGTGCGGAAAGGGTCATGCGGGTCTCCTCGTCGATTTGTCGTTGGCGGCCGAGTCCGGACCTCGCCGGGGGCCGCGTGGGCGTGCCGCGATCGCGGCACGTTCAGGCAGCCAGATTCTGCCAGCGGCGCCAGTACTGCAACGCCACCTGGTAGGTGTTGACCTGGGCCTGCACCGTGTCCTCGATGCGGTGGCCATACCCGCCGGCCATGGCGAAGGCCAGGGGCAGGCGGCGCTGGAAGGCCCAGTCGAACACGCGCCGGTCGCGCGCCTCCAGCCCGTCCCAGG
>JACCDZ011498765.1_pt1 | contig 17918 bp, 16 predicted proteins | sample 7449551 | NCBI WGS metagenome assembly JACCDZ01 (sample SAMN15323452, study PRJNA562643) | freshwater metagenome | isolation source: river surface water | place: USA:Blue River Watershed | collected 2017-08-18
GATCTCGCAGTCTTTGGCCTGATGGTCATCCTGGCAAAGCGCCCGTAATGCCTGTAAATCCGCTTTTAATTGATGAAGTTGGGTTAGTTGCGTGTCTAAATGACCCAATTGCTCATCGATCAGCGTATTAACCCGACCGCATGGTTGGGTGGGATCTTCACGAAACTTCAGGAGTTGCCGGACCAACGACAAACTCATATCAAAGGCCCGGCAATGCCGGATAAATTGTAAATCTTCGAGATGGCGCTGCTGATAAGTCCGATATCCGGAGGCGGTTCTTGCTGGAGCGGCTAACAATCCCTGCTTTTCATAAAATCGGATGGTTTGGGTTTCACATCCGGCCAGGGCCGCCAGTTCACCAATTTTCATTGCCTTTCACCAACTCTAAAGTTACTTTAAGCATTAAATGTATCATAATGCAGCCAGCAGAAACTGCATTTTAATTGACCAGGGATAGTGATGGAACCAAAGGTATTGCTCGCCTATTTTGAATACCTGGCGCTGGCCGACCAAGCGCGCAAACCAAAGGACTATGAGAGAAGTTTTACGTACCTGGAGTACGCCCACATCCTTGGTCAACAAGACGTTTTGTGTCATTTGCAGATGCTCTGGTTGGCCCTTTGTACCGCAGACTGGCGCGAACTGGCAGGCCTAAGCTATCGGTTGTTGTTAACACCTTTTGGTCATCTTTTTAATCGCCTGCCACTTGGCAATACGGGGCGTTCGAACGCCTGTGCCTTTAAGCCGCTGGCCATTCCGGAAGAGCTCAGAGAAATATTAGCGCTTGTAGGGAAAAAGCAGGACTCGTAGTCCTCACCCTGTGCGCGTAAATACACTTGAGCTATTCCTGATTCATTTGCGACGATGACTAAAAATTACTGAGTCGTCTTTCTACTGGCACCTAAAGTGAGCCGAGTACGATGACTGGTACTTATTCATTCCACTTTTTGCCCGCTTGATCATAATGGTTGCCATCGATGTTTTTGGAGTAAATATTGCCATTGTAATCCTCCCAATCGCCATAATGGAGAGGGTCAGATCTAGGGTTATCTAACCAATCAATCTGTTTCTTGTCGTCCGAATTTGCTTGTGCAGATGTAAGTAGCCAAAAGAAAACCTTTAGAATCAACGTCAGGAACAATGTTATATATTTCATCATGAATTCCCCCATAAACCTCTGGTAGCCTGGCTACGAGCAGACTGATATCGCCGAAGGCCTACTCGATAACAACTTCCACACCAATCATGTTCGCAATAGGCGTGTATAAATCTACATCGACATCAGGCGCATGAATAGAAATAATCAGAGAGTACCTTACCCGCTGACCATATCTTTCAAGTGCAGGCCTTGTTTTCCACCAACCAAGTGAAGGATAAACAGCTAAAACGCCCCGACTCGCCAACTCTGCCGCGCTGCCCACCCAAATATCTGAATGCAGTGAGCCTTTATGTCTGTTCTTCTTTCCTATTAACCAGTTAGCGTCTGTATCGTTACTAACAATTCGATCTTCATCATCTCTGGCTGCTGCATTTATCCGGGAGCGAAATGCGTCCTCGCTCTCGGTCGGCCGCTTCACATCGAAACGAAGGCCATGTGATTCATATCTGTATCGAGAGGTAACACCTCTAGCAGACGGGTTGGGCTCAATAAAATAAGACAGTGTCACCCTCATTTCGACTTGCGTTTCTCCAAGCGCCTCCAATTCGGCTAATGGCCATGGCAAACGATGCAAATTCATATCGCGCAGCTTGGGTTCTTCTCCCTTTTCCCGCCTAAATGGCTGCAAAAACTCCTGACAAATCATTGTCAACGAGCTATCAGCGCTCCACATGGCCCTGTCGATGCTAGGCTCTCCAAAGCCGCAATGCCTTACCAATTGTGTTGTTTGTGCTTTGGTGGGTTCACCCCGAGGAGGAAGAAACATACGTTTCATCGCATAGGTCCACTTGGCAGAATGCACAATTAAGCCCCGAATACTCTCAGTCCATAGCTCTGGGTACCGGGCCATTAATTGTGCGGCCATGCGTGCGCAAAGAGCAGAAGCCGCGCTTGTTGCATTGCTCGTTGTGAACAGACGTTCTGTTGGGTTTGCATGAGTCGTCAGGAGGCTTAAGCTGCTCATCCAAGAAGCGCCTAAAGCATCTTTTGCCGCGTTACCTCCTTCGAACATCACATCAGGCTTTAACGGCCAATGAGGTTCCCATGTCTGGGAAGTCGTGCTGAAAGGACTTAAACCACCTATTTCTGCAATAGGGGAATAATGCAGCGCATCTGCTTCAGTGATCCTTACGAGGTTGGTCATCGCACCTACAGTTAGTGCATTCCAGGCTTGTGCAGGGTCATGAATACCGTCAGTTGTATTACTATCAGGATATGTTATCCACGCATTTGGGTCTCTGATATTGCCTGCCGACACAACAAACAGTTTTGGAGTCTCACCTTGTGCATCACCATCATAAGCAAGTCGATCAATAGTTGCTGACCAGGCCGAAGGGCGCCCACGATCACGGTTATCTCTGGCTGTAATCGCCATACTGAATACTCGCTTTCGATGTGGTGCAGTGATAGCTGGGCGATCTACCGCTTCGGAAGTCAAGTAACCATGAAGCTGCGCGTCTCCACCGTTGGCGCCGTTTTCATGTAGTAGTTTAACGGACTCCAAACGATATGGGATAGAAACCGGCCCGAGCTCTGATAGCACATCCGTCAAATTTCCGAATAGGGCAAGTCCTGCCATTTCAGTACCATGCCCTTCCGCATCATCCACTCCCCAAGCCGGCTCCACAGTGTGCCTATCGTCGTTGGATAAAGCATGTTGTAGTAGTGGATGTCCATTGTTAACACCGGTATCAAACAAACAGACATGTGGAGCATCGGCGCCATCTGCAGGAAGTGTTAAACGTCCATTGAGTTCAGCCGCCCATTCGGGTTGCTCTTGCGGAGTCAGTTGATCAAAGAACTCTGCGGTTTCCTTAGCACGACGTAACTCAGCGATGCTGTTTAAAGTCATCATTGAGCGCTTCATCTGGCCGACAGAGCCATATACCAACAATACGGAACGCTCTGGAAAGTGAAGCACTCCAGGCGCATTGCGAAAACCTAGTCCGGCCGCCATACCTTTAAATTGATCTACTATCCCTTGCCTGTCACCTCTGGTTGGCAACCAAACTTCCCACCATAGATGCTCATCATCTCTCGTCGGCATAGAATCTGGAGTATCAGTCCATAGGGCCTGTAATGTCGCAGCACGAATTTCAGAAATAGCATTGATCAATTTGCTATGAGCAGGACCGCTCTTTTTATCGTTATTTTCGTCCAAATAATCGGTGATAAGTTTCTCGAAAAACTCCAACTTTCCATCTGGAACAAACACAGTAGCGAAAGTTTTGTTGTTGTCTTGTCTGACATTCCGCAGTTCTATGCCAGAGCGCTCTCTGGCAAGAGATTCAAAGGCCAACTCAACATCAGGAAAGCTTTCAAACTCAATTTGCAGACCGATGCCTTCTCCAACACCCGCCTCTCGCTGTAGAGCAGCCGCTTCGGCCAGTACGGGAGTCAGTTGATGGAGCTTTTCAAGCAAGCCTCCACCGTGCGAGTTTCTGTCTTTGGCTGGGATATCAGAGCCGCCGCCTCCTGTGGGTGGCGATTTGAAACTTTCTACGCGAGCACTATTTTGGAATATAAAATGCGGGTGGTTGTTCTGTTCCCTTTCCGCCATGGAATGTCCTTTTCGTTTTTATTAACCGATTTTATTTAGTCGATTGGATAGTTTCCTGCGCTCTTCAATGGCCTGAGCAACATCTTTTTCTGAAATCGTTTCTACCCGTTCAATCAGAGCAGTTTTAAGCACCTCATCAGCTGCCCGAGTCAACTCTGCATAGCTCAACCCTAAAGCCTTGTCAGCCAGACGTTTCCAAGAGGTATTTTTGATTGCCATGCGACATAAACGGGACTTAAGCACGCTGGCAATACGAGCCTCATCAGGTAGTTCGTAATGCAACAAATCATCGAAACGACGGAACAGCGCACTATCCAAAATGTCCGGATGGTTAGTAGCGCCGATGATCAGACTGTGTGAGTCATCCTGCTCTATCATTTGCAAAAAGCTATTGAGTATACGCCGTACTTCACCAACGTCATTTGCCAAACCTCGCTGAGAACCAATAGCATCAAATTCATCGAAAAAGTAGACACCACGGGCATGATGGGTGGATTCAAAAATCTGCCGCAGCTTTGAAGCTGTCTCGCCCATAAATTTGGTGATTAACCCATCCAAACGAACCTGAAACAAAGGTAAACCAAGCTCACCAGCAAGCACGGATGCAGTCATCGTCTTGCCTGTGCCAGGAGGGCCTACCAACAACAGTTTACGTCTCGGGGACAAACCATGCGATAAGATTTCCGCAGCATGACGCTGCTCACGAATAATCCGCTCCAACTGTTGGGTCAGTTCGCCATTCAGTACCATATCGCCCAACCGTGATTTGGGATAACTCACAGATAACAGATTAGCCAGCTCGCCTTTTGGCCTACTGATAGGTACGGCTTTATTATCCGAGGTTACAGCACGGCGGGATTTTGCCTGATCAACTAACAAACGCAACTCTTCGGCAAGCTTACCGTGGCCGCGCTTTGCTTCATGAGCCGCCACTTGCATGGCAACGGAATAAAAACGATTTTCGTCGCCCTCCAAATGTGACTGGAGCAGCGCTTTTAATTGGTCAGCACTTGCCATAATGTAGTCCTCCTCGCTATGAGGTTATTGTATCTTGTTGAGCAAGCAATCACGATAAAAAACACTAAGCCGTCGTTCGCCATCAACAGACTAGACACTACCCAGCTACTTTTGGTTACTGTTTTCATACTCTACCGGTGATAGCAGACTATTGGAACCACGCTTCCATTTTCGGATCATTCATAATCATCCGCAAATTTTGTAAACGGTGGATCGACCAATAGAAAGCTCGCGTGATATTTCCGTCGCAGATTTGCCTGCAGCCCTCATATCAATAACTTTGGCTTTATCGATTTTTGGCTTCCGACCAAACTTAACGCCCCGGGCTTTTGCTTCCTGCCGTCCTTCATTGGTCCGCTCCAAAATACGATGCCGCTCTGCCTGGGCAACAGCTGACAGAATCGTGACAACCATTCTGCCCATTTCGCCTTCTGTGTTGATCCCGTCATCAATGAAACGAACACCTACCCCCATGTTGTCGAATTCCTTGATGAGATTGATCATGTCTGCGGTGTCACGACCCAACCGGTCGAGTTTTTTGACAAGTACCTGATCGCCTTTCTCCACCTTCATTAACAGCGTTTGCAACCCCTCTCGTTTGAGGTGACTGCCAGATTCTTTATCGCTGAAGATCCTATATGGTTCAACACCATGCTCAGCCAAAGCCTTCAGTTGAATATCGAGGGACTGCTGACTGGTTGAAACGCGAGCATAACCAAAAAGTCGCATCTGAGTGTCTCCTAAATCGAATAGTAGACAAACTGTCTACTAACTACATGATTGACGATTTAATAGACAGTATAAGAGGTGGATTTTAAAGTGTCTACTAATTTATGAATTAATAGAATTCCATTTCCCTAAACTCAGAGTAAACTAGCTGAACAATCTGTTTCACTTGCAAATCGGCAACCAATAGTCAGCGCTAAGGGAGAATTCATGTTCAGTCAGGTTGACATCGGTAGTTTCGGTAGTTTTACAGACCTCACTTGGAGGAAGAGCCTGAAAGATGCGGGCAACAACGTTCAGAACTTCAAGAGGCTAAACATCCTCTACGGACGGAACTACTCTGGCAAGACGACACTCTCGCGGATCTTCCGTGCTTTGGAAACGGGGCGCATTCCGCTCAACTACGTTGGTTCAACCTTCACTGTCCGCGGTGACAAGGGTGATGTAACACAGACTGGCCTTGTCGGTCATGGCTACGATGTTCGGGTCTACAACCGGGACTTCGTGAGCGAGAACCTAAGCTTCTTGGTCAATCAAACCAACGGCGAGATCAAGACGTTTGCCATCGTGGGTGAAAAGAACAAAGAGATCGAAGATGCCATTGCTGCGATCCAAGTCAAGCTAGGCAGTGTTGAATCGAAGGCGGGTCTTCGCCATGAACTCGAAGCCAAAAAGAAAGAGCGGGATCGGACGAAAGGCAATCATAAAACTGCTTCTGATGCTCTAGAGGGCAAACTTCGCTCTCATGCCAACGATAAGATTAAACAGAACCGCACCTACGGCCCTGCTGTCTACAACATCGACAGCATCAAAAAAGACATTGGTTCAGTCAAAAAGACTAGCTTCACTCCGCTGACAACCGAAGAACAAGCTGCCAAGGTGAACCTCTTGAAGCAAGAGGCTCTTCCTGACATTACCGACACCGTATCAATCAGCCTCAAGATCGAGTCAATAAAAAAGGTGGCTGAAGAGCTACTTTCAAGGTCAATTAAGCCAACTTTGGCTCTTCAGGAACTGTTGAATGAGGCTGCTCTTCAGACGTGGGTAAAGCAAGGCATACCGCTACACAGAGAAAAACGAGACACTTGCGCTTTCTGCCGCCAGAACCTTCCTCATGACATTTGGCAGGTTTTGGACTCTCACTTCAGCAAGGAATCCTCGGATCTGGAGTCGTCTATCGATTCATGCCTAACCTCCATTACCACCGAAATCCAAGCAATCCCCAACTTCCTGACTTTGACTGGCGACAAGTTCTACGCAGAGGAAAAAATCTTATTTGAAGCCAGTAAGACGTCACTTACTGATTGCCTGAAGGACTACAAGCAGGATCTCGAAGCACTTAAGGCCGCATTGGATAAGAGGAAGACTACTGTTTTCAAACCGGTTGCCATGCCAGCCTACATGCACGATTCGGGCGCAATTCAGCAATGCGCAGACGACATCAATGCTCTGATCGCCAAAAGCAATGGCCGTACAAGTTCGCTGGAGAAAGATAAAAACGCTGCGCGCGAATCCCTACGGCTCACCGATGTGGCTTCTTTTATCGGAGACATCTCCTACCACTCGGAGTTGGTTCGTATTGCTAGTCTCAAAACAGATGCTGACATTGCTAACACGTTATTTACCGAAGCAGAAGCCGAAATTCTCAAGCAAGAAACCGAAGTGACCCGCCTACAGGGCCAACAGAAGGATGAACGCAAAGGTGCGGAGCGAGTGAATAACTTGCTCAATCATTTCTTTGGTCATGACGGGATCAAACTTGAGGCCAAAGACAATATTGAGAAGACTTCGGTTAAGTTTGAAGTAACTAGAGATGGTAAATCAGCCTACAACTTGAGCGAAGGCGAATGCAGTTTGATTGCTTTTTGCTACTTCATAGCCAAGCTGGAAGAGCCAGATAGCAAGGGTAAGGATCTGATCATCTACATAGATGACCCGATTTCCAGCTTGGACGGGAATCACATCTTCTTTATGTTCAGCTTGATTGAAAGCCTGATTGCGAAGCCCATCAAGAAGGATGACGAATCAAACAGCTATCGCTACAAGCAGCTTTTTATATCCACCCACAACCTGGATTTCTTGAAATATTTGAAGAAAATATCACTTCCTAATGAGAAGAATCACGGTGGATACCAACATTTCATAGTGGAGAGAAATGGAGGGGCAAGTCAGATTTCCCTGATGCCTTCTTATCTGCGAGACTACATCACTGAGTTCAACTACCTGTTTCACCAGATCTACAAGTGCCGCAATCGAGGTGGGGAAAATGAATCACATGAACCGTTCTATGGCTTCGGTAACAACCTCCGCAAGTTTCTTGAGGCATTTTTGTTCTTTAAATTCCCGCACCATGATGACAAGAACGATGCCTTTGAACGGATCAAGAAATTCTTTGGCGAAGAGGATCCGACTGCAATCGCTCTTGTAAATAGACTCAACAACGAGTTTTCACACCTTGAATCGATCCCAGACCGTGGATTCAAACCTGTGGAGATCCCAGAAGTTTCCAAGGTTGCGAACTACGTGTTGGACAAGATTTATGCGGCAGATCCACATCAATACAATGCCCTGTTAAAGAGCATTGGCGAACCGCCTAGGACACCATAGGAAAAGGGGCTTTGTGCCCCTTTTTTTACGAGCGGAAGGCTGGGCTTCGCACGTCTTGCCAAATCAGGAGGCCTCAATCGTATCGAACACGCACTGGGTTCAAAAACAGAATGTGACCAAATCTGGTTGCCTGGCCATTTTGGTCAGAAAGCGCGCCTCTGCAATCTGTATAAGGTCACTTTCATGAACGGGGTTTTACTTAATAACGCGAGTTACCAATTGGTTTCCATCCCCAAGGAGGCAAGTTGGGACACGGCTACCCCAACCGTCATTGATACCTTCACTAAAGGCGAAGTACTACTGGAATCGCTCTTTCCAGATACGCTGCAGTACGGTATGAAGGTTTGCGAAAATTGTTCCTGTGGCGAAGTGCTTGTGATGAACACTGACAAAGCCAGTGGTGCCAGTAAACCCGCGGCCTGCAAATAGGGGCTGATTTGCTCTGGAGTCACGGCCTGTTCCGTAAGACCGTGACTCCACCTTTCAAAAAAAGCAGTACCAACCGTCAGCGTTCATGGCTCAGTACTCAGAAACTGTGCAACCTATCCGCGCAATGACGAGGCAATTTGAATATATGCCACCCCGTTACAGCGCCTCGGACAGGCAAAAATGAGCTTTTGCTGCGGCAGCACCGACAGTCCGTGACCAAGTAATTCAATGAGGTCAATGATCCCTGACTCTGGCGAGATTTCGGCATCTGCTGATTTCAGCAGAATGCTTCTTGTACCGAATTCCTCCAGGTAACAACACCATCCGTCAGAGAAATCACCACTTAGTGACGTTTTGGTCACTACCACTGGTCGATCGTTTGCCAGACCGTATGAATATGCCAGTCGGCTGATATCAATCAACACCAGTCCGTTTAACCCCCTACGTTCATGCGCAGGAACCGCTGTGTAGGTATCCATGTGAAGTCCTCACGAATCCAAGCGATGAATTGTGCCACCGGTATTAGCTACCCACCACTCGCAAAACTCACGCACTGGGTGCGTATAGTCGTCCGGCGCATTCACCAAAAACCACGCCAACACATGCCGGCAGATCTCATGGAACCAATAGTTGCCCCAAAAGTATTTAAATTCGCGTTCGAACCCAGGATCACGGTGATGTATTAAAAACGCACTGATCCCAGCAAACAAATATTCCGCGCTTGCGAGTGGGCAGATGACCCTAGGCGTTCCTATGTAATCGAGCGACAGCGAGTACCCGACCAATAGCATGGACGGAATACACCCAAGGTGAGCCAAATGCTGACAGAATGCCTGCTGTTCAACGGTTTCGAGTGGGAAAAAACCGATCTCACCTTGTTTTGTATATGGGTACAAAAACCGGTTGTGGGACCGATCTTGTTTAATCCCCCGAGCGATTTCGTTCAACTGGTCTTCTGACACCAGATTTCCGAGCCAGCATAGCTGCGTGTTTAATTCCATGATTCTATCCACCACATCGTACTTTGTTCGATTTTCCTACTCTGTAGTTTTGTGTATCATCCGTTCATCACAGGAGAACAATATGATCCGTTACTACCTACGTCGCTGCATGGACGATTACGAGTTCAAAAACGACACAACACTCACGATCATCCAACTGGCAGAGGCGACAGGGATCCACAGAGCCACTCTGTCAAAAATGTTGCACGAGCGTGGCAGTAACCTGACGACAGATGTCATCGACCGGCTGTGCACATTTTTCGACGTTCCAGTCCAGCAACTGATGGAACATGTTAAATCCGAGCCGGACCACTAATCACACCAAGAACCAATACAGCGCTCCAGGTGATGCCGCAGCTCATGAGCGATCTGCTCCGTTGAAAACGAATCCAATCGCTGTTCACAACAAATGGATTTCCGCATCCAGGCGATCAGGGCCTCACGGTTAGTGCGCTCTTCACCTGTGCCACAGGCCATAATCAGCTGCCGCCCACATGGGTCAATGTTCAGTGCAGCTAACAGTGACTCAACAACGTTCTGAATACGCCGCGAGAGTTTTTGACGTTCTTGCATGTTGATGAACATGCTCATGGTCGTGATTTCTGTCATTTGTACGCTCCCCTCAGAGCAAGTTTCAAATGAATGTCCGTCATCAATTGATGTTCAACACCACGATTGCCTCCTGCACATTACACAACTCACGCTACTCAAAGCGGTTGAGAGTGAAGGTCAGCTATTCGTTACTGTTGAATGCGGATATGTTTGTGTTCGGGGGGGCTCTGGGTTTCATAGATGGTGCTCCTAGTCAGTACCATCCATGGTGTTCAAAACGTTATCGGTCTGAGGTCTCTTGGCACGTCGCCTCCTCATAAAGGTAGATCAAAATAGACGCATGTCAATTATAATCGACATTATTTTGCTATTTTGACGTTATTCCTCTTTCTGACAGCATGTTTGACGCTCTCAGGCATTGGATCCTCCAACCTCTGAGCGTTAAAACCCATTGCGACAACGTTGTGAGTATATTGAACAAACCGCAGCTCATACTGTCTCAACTTTTCTTGCAGCGCGGCATTTTGCGCTTCGAGTAACAAGCACTTTTGTTCTAACTCCGTCGTCTCCAAACGACGAGCAGGCTTTACAGCGGTTTGAGCCCCACGCATTTTTTGTAATGCCTGCTTTGCTGCGCGATATGCTTCTTTTATTTGTGGATGTTTACAAAGCGTCTGATAGGGCATCCCACAGACGCTCTCTAAATCCTGCCAGCTGAACCGATCGCCTAAAGCGCCACTTGCATACGTGTTACAAAGATGTACCAGTTTTCCGACCACGGCCTTGGTTAATTTTACGGTTGGCATAGAGCCTCCTGAATACCGGCGCAACGCGCCGGTAATTGCACCAGTGGATTAAAACGCTTCACATCTGTCGCGACCATTGGGGAAAATCGTTACGATTTGCCCCACTTCATACTGGTCATCTTGCTCAATCGCCAAGGCTGCCTCACACCCAGCAAGAAACCGTTGATGGTGAGCTAACCAGACATGAGCATTCGTCAGTCCATCGTCTACATCAAACTGTGCAGTCTCGATCTGCAACTCCGCCTGCGCTTTCATCTCGGTAATTTGTGCAACTTCTGCCGGGTTACCCTTTTGCCTCCTGTAATGCTTACACTTGTTGAGGCAGGCATAGTGTTTGCCACAGGGCTCCTGAGTATAATCATGCCTACATCGTCCGATACTCATGAAATGGCTTGAGCCCCTCGACTCCAGTTCGGCCATCAACTCATCCGGCTCCAGCAGTGGAAACCGGCTGATCAATCCAACCACCTGTGCAGCATCCAACTCGCTATTCTTCGCCTCGTATTTTGGCGCAAACTTGCTCTGGAACTCATGCAACCCCCTTGCAGCCTCTACCGCGTGCTGCTCAGACGAGGAATGGTCATACCATTGATTGTCGCGCACGCCCGCTCGCAAGAAAAATTTGGCAATATCTTCCTGTGAGAACTGTGCTGACTGCTGCATAATGGTATTGAGCAGGTGACGGAATTGATGTGTTCGGATACCACCTGGTTCGAGATTCAAACCATCAAACTGATAACGCTCAAAGATGGTCTGGATCCGTTTTTCCTGCTTCGACAGCCGGCTGATATAGTTCCGTCCACGAAAGCCATCCTGGATCTGAGTGCCTGCCAGGGGGAGCGGGAACATTTTAAGGGAGCCCCTGCTGTGCTCGAACTTAAACTGTAGCGTGAGCAGCTCCCAAAAATGGACCGACTGGGCTTGCGGACCAAACCCAGCGGCCATGTTCCCTAATTCCTGCCGATATGCGCGAGCCACCCCATGGTGAATATCCCGAATACAAAAAGTGGTTTTTTTCGATGCCGAGCTGACATGCCGTACAATACCCAGTCGTTCCAACTGCGTGATGAGATTGGACGTTTTATCAAAATTGAAATGAGCCGCCAGTTCTGTCGCAAGCACAATGTCGTCATCATCAAAGCCGTCCAGAGCAGGCCAACGGGATTCGTTCAGCAGCATCGAGCAATAGTATCGGGCTTCGCTACTCAGGATCTTCAGTCGTTCAACCGCCAAGAACGCCGTATCTGTCAAACTGGCTGGGATGATCTTGGAATCCCAAACAAATCGTTTTCGCGCTAACACCCCCATCCGCAACATTTTGCCGGTACGGCCGTCAAATGTTATCTCAAGAGGGGCTTCGTCGAATTCGTCTTTGCTCGGAATACATCCCACATGCAAACCACAAAACTCATCCATACGAAGACCTGTGCACAGGAGAATAGCCCCCATACATACCAGCATTTTATCAGCCTGCTCCAGCTCATCATAATGCTGCCACAGGGCCGCCAAATGAGTGAGATAGGCAGATTTGGGGAGCTGCTCGGCTTCTAGTACAGTCGTTTTTTTGCGGACATGCCGTTGCTCTGTTGTCCCTGTGTTCTGGGGGCGAGGTATTGGATTGTGCCATTCAAACACCATGCAGAGTTCAAACAAATTGAGCTTTGCAGCAATGGCCCCCAGATGCTCGCCGGTTCGATACAGTGTTGACTGCTGCTCACCCCGATCCATGGCCATCTTCAACGCAAGGTCAAAGTGGAGCCCATTAATTTGATGGATCGCCGTCAGCTGGTATTGAGAGAACACGACATCCAGGTATCGGAATGCACGCATCCAAATCATATGCGCACCATGGGTGATCGGACTGGAGAGATGATTCAAAACAACCGTTCCTTTAACGAGGTCCAACAGCGGTTGAGAAAAAGGCTGCTGTGCCTCCACAGCGGCTTTTTGTTTCTTCCCTAATCCATTGAACTTCGTGAACAAAATATTGCTTTTGTGCGAGGCTTGTCTGGCCGATTGGGTCGACTCGTAAGCCGAGATCTCCCAGACATCCTGGCTCCAATCAACCGTTGGAAAGACATGGTTAATTTGTTGCTTCGCGTAGTGAACAAACTTCTCATAACGCGCCACATCGTTGTCATTTGGTGACCACAGTTGTTTAAGCTCTGCAGAAATGACGTCTACTTTCAATAAGGCGTTTGATTTACTCATGGCGAGCCTCCAATGTGTTCACTAATTCTTCGCATGCTTTGATGTGCGGTGCATTAAAGAGCTCTGGAGGTGCATCATCGCCAAACCAGATTTTCACGTCGGTTTTCATGCTATCCAAAACTTCCCGATGACGTTTGGAATCATTACACGCTTCGAATTTCGGACAGACATAACAAGCATTCGGTGGGGTCAAATCACATGGTGCCCCCTTGGCACACATCCCAATGCCAACCAAACGACGCAATTTGTCGGGTCCAAACACGGTGTTGGGGACCGTTTTGTCGATCAAGGTATTGAGGCTGATTTGGCCTCTGAAGTAGGACAAAATGTCCTTAAATTGCTCCTGAAAAACCAGATCGAGTTTTTGTGCAAATGACATCCCCAGCTGGTAATACACCATCACATGTTGAAGATCTTCATGATCCAAAAGCTCCGCCAACTCTACGATTGGAACGCCAAGTGCAGCGGCCTTGGTTGCAAATGTTTTGCGTAATCGACGCGGCGTGATTTTGATGTCAAAGGGGGTTTTACCTTCTCTGGCCCGCGCCACGTTAATCACACCAAACAACTTTCTCAACATGGGGATGACAGATTCTGACCCGAGCGTTTGAACATAGGGCCGGTGCACTTTGCCGTCCTGATATCTTCGCTTCAATCTCACCCGTGAAATTTCAAAGATAGGCTGTTGAGCAAACGGCAGGAGCTGGTGACCAAAGTCAGCGCACATCGCGAACGACTTTGCGCGCTCTGCTTCTTTGTAACGGATGAACTTCTCCAACATTTCGCCAAGAAATGTCGGTAACTGACGGGATTTGAACCTGGAGCGTGGTAATTCATGCCGTTTCTTCACTGACGGAACGTTCAGCACATAGGTTCGTGTTCCGGTCTGTTCATCAACGTTGACTAAAAAATCTGAGTTCATCAGCAAAACCAGTTGCTTACTGCGAAGCCCGAGAGTGATAAACAACCACACACTGAGCAGCCCCCGATAGCAGTCGTGATCGACGTCAATACGACATTCACGCAACACCTGATTCAATGCTTCAAGCTCCTGAGCTCTGAGCGGACTCCGATGAGGGAAATAACTGAGAATATCTGCGCCTTTTAGATTTCCGCGGAATCTGAACACTCCCAGAGCTTGTGCGGTCTGGTAGTCGAATGAAGATAACCCCATCACATAACTGCGTCGGTACCAGTAGCGCAGGGCATTGAGGGCATGCTCATCCCGTTGAGTGCGGTTGAGATAGATGTATTCAACGAGTTGGTCACTCAAGAGATCGGTCAGTGATTCCTCATCCAAATCTCTCCAACTACATTGTGAGAGGAATCGGGAAACAGCATCGAAAGTATTCCTGATAGTCAAAGGTGATTTGCCAGGTAACTCTCGGGCAAAGAAATGTTTAAGGTTGTTCAGCAATTCGTCAGGGATCAAGTGTGACACTTGTTGGCTGCCAGCTTCTTCATCCGTCGGCGTGGTCTCAAAGAGGTCGCTTTGTTGATGTTCGGGTAGAGATTTAAACGTGATCTCTAACCGCTTGAAGTTGAGGGATACAGGAGCAGTTTCGCCGATGTTCCAAGCATCTCCGGATGTAATAATCGGCCGTAGTCTGGATTCGACAACGGGGATATTAAACGGTTTGTATGGACGGCGTTCAATGAAGGGTAAATGGCGACTTTTGCGGTCGATACGATCGAATTGCATCATAGTTACTTCTCTCAGCAATTAGACCACCAATGACATTCGAAAGAATGCCATACAAGACGATGAGCATATTTATGGATGCCCAAACGGCCTGGTAGTCTAGGAATTACCAGACGAACCAAAGTTCGAATGGCTTTTTTCGCTCCACCAGTCTTTCAACCGGTTTAGCGACCCTCGTGAACCATCTAAGGTTCGCGTGCCAAGAGTTGCGTGATGCACACTCTATACGTCTAAAATTAACAGGAGCGTATTGCCCTAGTTCAGTGTTACTGACTATTGATTACGGGGACCGATAAATCCCGACAACCAGCCAGCGTCCTACACTTTCGCTTTTGATTGATAACCCTGTGTATTTAACAATACACGACCATTTTTATTCTGTCATTCCGGACAGAACATACATCATATTTTCGTCGATGGAAAAAAACAAGTAAGTCGGGCGACTCACTTGTCATATTTAACCATAAGATGCTCATGGACTTTTAGCAAGGCCAAGTGCGCAGAAAAAATAATTTGTTTTGCCGTATAGAGTTCATGCTGATTGCTAGTCGGCGACCAACCACCCATGTAACGGAGAACTTGCTTCCAATTTTCCTCGGCCTCTTTACCGCCTTTATCGCTTTCACCGCCTTTTAGAACTCTCAACAATTCTTCCATCATTGAGTACCGGAATCGGTGAGCCTGGATTTTTGAAAAGACAGGTTTTGCAGCATTGCCGACAGACTCTATCCGCGACAATATTTTGTAAAGTCCCCCGATACTTAATGGTGCTGGAGATTTATCAGAGTTAAGGAACAGAAAGGCGGCAGCACGCTGCGCTGCGCGTCCCCGGAATCGTCGACCATTACGGATATATTGATCAATTCTTTCCGCCAATTTTTCAGAGATCGGCAGCTTTCTTGAGGTCGTTTTGGCTTCCGGCGGACGACTACGTGGATCTTCATCGAGGTACACGTTTTGGTTTACGACGAGAAAATGCAGCATCCCGAATTGAATATCTAACTCTTTGACCACCGCATTACAACGCAAAGACAGCAACTCGCCAACCCGGATCCCGGTTTGGAACAGTATGTTGATGATTAACCAATTTCGCTCCCGAACTCGTTGTTGAAATGGATTTTTTTCATTCAATGGGTGGATCAACTCCAGCATCGCTAACCGCTCAGGATGTGAGAATCCCTCCCTTCTATATGGAGGCATTCTTACATGGTTACTCATCAAAAAATCGCGCAAATCGTAGAGCCAAGCCTGTACCCGCATAATGTACTTATCTCTCTCACGGCGCTGATTACCGAAAGTCCGCATCAGAAACGATAAGAATTTCAGGATCTCTCGACATCGGTCCCTGAACATATCTGCACTCACATACAAATCGTCCTTGGTCGGAGTTGCCCGATAGCGCATCTTAATCAGTAGTGCTTGCTGTTCAAAGTCCTCCAATCCTTCTCCTGACTTGACCCGATCCAACAAATCGATTTTTTGATCTTGTGCCCAATTCAAGAGTTTCACCACGGTACTCGCTCGGCGAGTCTTCGTGTTGTATGACTGGTTATGGATCTGGGCAAAATAAAGATTGGGCAACAATGGCGGGAGCCCTGCATCATCATTGATCAGAACCTGCCGCTCGCCATTTTCCAACACCACACTGTCAAGGACATATGCCATCTCGGTACCTCCTGATGCGCCTGTCAGGACTTTAGCACTATCGGATGAAAAGTCAAAAATACAATTAAAACATGAACATACTTTTATTATGTTACACAGGTTTTTGATGAAATCCTGAAAAGGGCAAGGCAAACGGTTGAAACAACGGTGTAGAACAGGGATGAAAAACGGAGAGGACTTTTATAATAATGCAGGACTTTTTGAGCAAAAATCCGCAAAAAAGGCGGTCAAAATTATACGTTATAAAATAAAAGGTAACGCTACCACGATTGTTAGCAAAATGTTTGGTTATACTTTTTAAAACATAACGTAGCAGGTAAGTGATTGATTTATCTGCTTACCTGCGTTAACCATTTTGGTTTTACGTTATAATATTATAAAGGTTGGAGTCAAAACGGAATATCATCATCAAAATCGATTGATGGCTCAGCTGGGCCGCGCTGTGGTTGGAATCCACCTTGTTGCGGCTGCTGTTGTGGCTGTTGATAATAACCTTGTTGTGGCGCTTGGTTATAAGCCGGTTGTTGTGGTGCTTGATTGTACATTGGCTGTTGCACTGGCTGTTGCGGCGCTTGGTTATACGCTTGCGGCGCAGGCTGTTGATAACCTTGTTGGGCTGGCGCTGCAGGGCGGTTGTACGCTGGTGCTGCCGGCGCTTGCGCTGCTTGTTGCGGACGGCCTTGTGGTGCGGCCAGACCTGGTGTACCGATGAATCCTAATTTTGCATCAAGAATTTCAATCGATAAGCTCAGGCCATTCGTGCCTTGGAATTGACGAATACGCTGTTTGTCGCCGCTTATTTCAACGATAGCACCTTCAACCAGGGCTTGTTGATAAAACTGGATTTGTGCTGGTGCTTTGGCAAAAACTACCGCTTCGTAGTTACACCATTGGTCCATTTTCGTTTCGCGATCATAGTATTTTACGCCTAAACGCAAGCCGAAACCGGTGGATTCACCCGCTTGGAATTGCGTCGCGGCCTTATTTAATTTGCCTGTTACTGTAGTTGCCATGACTCATTTACCTTCTGTTGTCTGTACCGAACAGGCTGTGCCCACGGGCGCTTCGGGTCTAGTCGTTTGCCGGCGGTGGCTAACGACCTACTGTTCAGTCTTTAATTGTTTGGCAGTGGCACTAGCGACCAAAGCTTATCGCTTTGACATGCCTACTGCGGCCGGATCCTGCGTTCAGTGCGCGACTTGCTTTTCACTCAGCAACAGTGTTTGCAGCGTCTAACACTGCATGGACTGGCGTTGGATCAAAGTCGCCGGGACTGACTTTTAAATAACATCGTTGTTCGCTGATGACTATCGTCACTTCTTGAACTCCAGCTACGGTTAATAACTGGGCAGAAATCTTTGAAGCTATTGATTCATCTTGAATTTTTACGCTAAATGCCAGGCGTTGTGCGCGTGCAGGGATCTGCATGGTCCGGGCTATTGCTAACCATATTAAACCAATTCCGGCACAGAGGGCAAACAGC
>JACCDZ010995536.1_pt1 | contig 17915 bp, 18 predicted proteins | sample 7449551 | NCBI WGS metagenome assembly JACCDZ01 (sample SAMN15323452, study PRJNA562643) | freshwater metagenome | isolation source: river surface water | place: USA:Blue River Watershed | collected 2017-08-18
GCGGGTGCTGCAGCTCAATGTGTTTGTAAAACAGGAGCTACTGGCCTTGGCCCGAGGAGTCCCACCGCCCGAGCCGGACACAGGCCAGCTCGGGTTGGGGGTGTAAAACTATGGGACAGCAGTGGCCATAACGGCGGGTTTTTTCTTTCTGCAAGGCAAAAAAAAGGCCGGCAATAGATCACCGGCCTGCGCAACACAAAAAGGACAACACCCCGGGAAAAATATCAGAAGAACAACAGACGCAACTGCGACAACAACAAGACCCCGCCTACCACTGCCAGCAACCAGAACACCATGTGCCGGAAGCGTTCTTCATCAAGACCGTGGTGCAGGCGATTGCCCAGCAAGACACTCAGGATGACCACCGGCAAATACCCGGCAATCTCCGTCACATGTGCCGCAATTTTTCCCTGCCAGAGAAATGCAGAAAACAGCACCCCGTTCAGCAACAGCCAGACTGTAACCAGTGTGGCCCGGAAACGCGCTTTGTCCACACCACTGCCGGCCATGGCATACACCAGCAGCGGGCCGCCGGACGCAAACAGGCCGTGCGTAATGCCGGCAGCCCCCGTCAGGCCTTGTGTAATGACCGGATCATGGGGCGTGCGCACATGCCGGTGATGGATGGCCCAAAGTTCCCTGAGCGCAAACCAGATAATCAGCAAGGCAAAACCGGTCTTGAGCGCCGCACCCGGCAACAGGTCCCGCAGAAAAACACCGCACACCGTACCCGCCAGCATGGCCGGCATAATCCGGCGTAACAGCAATTGCCGGTCGATATACCGGCGATGCTGCCAGGCCAGCCATGACGACGTCAGCACATTGAGCGTAACCAGCACGGGCAGCATGGATTCAATCGGCAGCAGCAACGCCCCCAGCGACAGGGCAATCACAATGCTGCCAAAGCCCGACATGGCCTCGATGGTCCAGGCCAGCAGGATGCACAGCCCCAGCCACAGCACTGCCGTCATGTGGGCAACTCGGCAGCAAAGCGGCGGCGCATCAGGCGGTGATAGAGATCAGGCATCAACCGGTACAAAAGGGCAGCAAAGGCACTGAAGCGGTCCGGAAAAATACGCTGCTTACCCTGCTCCAGGCCACTGACGATCAGCTCAGCCATCCAGTCGGCACTGCGTACCTGACCACTTGTACTGCGCGCATGGCCGGCGGGACGTCCATCGCCACCCAGCGCATTCCGGTCAATCGGCGTATCCAGAAAGCTGGGGTAAACCATCAGCACCGAAACGCCGCGATCCTTTACCTCTGCCCGGAATGTTTCAAAGAACTGGTGCAGTGCACTCTTTGCTGCACAATACCCTGCGCGCCCGAGCACCGGCATCCAGCCCGCCATGGAACTGATATTGATGATGCAGCCTTCTGCCGCCTCAACCTGCGGATACAGGGCCAGCGTCAAATCCACCACTGCCAGATAATCCACCTCCATCACCCGGCGTATCACGGCGGACTGTGTATGAATGGCCGGACTGCGATGCGTGATGCCGGCATTGTTCACCAGCACATCGATAGCGGAAAACTCGACACGCATCTGCAGCGCAAAGGCAGCAACGGCATCCGCATCCGTGATGTCCAGCACCACGGCACGTACACGAGAGGCATTGGCCAGCTCTTTCTCACGCTGATGCAGCAGTGCCGCATTGCAATCCAGCAGCACCACCGTGTCACCGCGTGCAAAGAAAATGCGTGCCATGGCCCAACCAAGGCCGCTGGCCGCACCGGTGATGACGACCACGCTCATGCCAGCCCCCTCATATCGTCACATTCATCGAATGCCGGGCAAAAAAACGGAAGGTGTCTTCCGATGTCTTTGAAGGCTGGTAGCCAAATTCTTCCTTCAACCGGCGATTGGACAATACCGGGCGGTAACGCAGGAAGTTGACCTGTTCCGGACCATATTTCGTGAGATGCAGGGCATTGCCAATGGCCAGCGCCGTCTTGATCAGCACCGCCGGCACATGCAGGACCGGCTTGCCAAGAATCCTGCCAATATCGTCCATGCTCAGCGCACCATCACCGGCCATGTTGTAGATACCGGTTGTACTGCGCTCAATGCCGTATTCGATGGCATTGATCACATCCTGATCCCAGATAAAAACAAACGGCGACGCCGAACCGGCCACCGCCAGCAAGCGCTTCTTGCGAAAAAGATTGGTAATCAGGTTATTGGTATTGGCCCCGAGAATGGTGCCGGGACGAAAGATCAGCTGGGACAGACCGGGATGCTGCTGCCGGTACGACGCCAGCATCTCCTCGATCATCCGCTTGTGATCCGAATACGAAAACTCGGGGTTTCCGCGCAGGGCATCGGACTCGTCAATCCACTCGGGGTTATCCGGATAATAGCCATAGGCCGCACCACTGCTGGTATATGTGAGGTGCTGCACGCCAGCACTGATACAGGCATCCAGTACATTACGCGTACCGTTCACATCAATGTCGTAATCACGCTGACGGTCCGGCCCGGGCTGCAGGACCGATGCCAGGTGCACCACATGCGTAATGGCGTTGCTGCGCATGTGTCCCGTCAGTGCCGGGTCACGCACATCCATGACCGTGACTGGAAAACCGGCCTGCCCGGCGCGGATGTCCACGCCAAATACATCATGCACATGTGACAGGCGTTCGCCGAGCTGGCTGCCGACATAACCGGCCGCACCCGTGATCAGGATTCGCTTTTGCATGTCAGACCTCCTGCCGCTGCAGTGACCTCGTCACGGGGCGGATGATGCGCCCACCACTGGGCCAGAATGGTGCCACTGACCAGATGCCAGACGCCCCAGAAGGCAGCGATTATCATCATGCCGCCCGCATTTGGATAAAAGGTGAAAAGAATGGCCAAGGCCAGACCGGAATTCTGGATGCCAACCTCGATGGTGACTGCACGGCTGTCTGCGTCCGACAGTTTCATGGCACGGGCCGCAAAATAACCGGAACACAGGGCAATCAGGTTCTGCATGATGACCAGGCCTGCAAACAGGTGCATGTACCTGGTGAAAAGATCAAAGTTTTTGGTAAAGGCAATACCGACAAACACCAGAAAGATGACCAGCGAGATCGGACGCAGGGGCTTTTCCAGACGCTCGGCCAGAACCGGCCACTGCCGGCCAAAGAGCATGCCCGCAATCAACGGAAGTACCAGCACCAGAAGCACCAGACCAAGAATCTGGCCGGCATCCACATTGATCGAATGCATCAGGGGATGGGTATACGGATTAAGCGAACCATACAGCCAGAAGTTGAAGGGCGTCATGACCAGTGCCGCCAGCGAACAAATGGAGGTCATGCTGACCGACAAGGCCACATTCCCCCTTGCCACAAACGTCATAAGATTGGAAAAGCTGCCACTCGGGCAGGCCGCCACCAGGATCATGCCAAGCGCCAGCTCGGGATCAATCCTGAACGCCCAGGTAACCAGACAGCTTAATGCCGGCAAGACCATGAACTGGGCAACCAGCCCGACCAGCGTGGCCTTTGGCGCTTTTGCCACACGGGTAAAGTCTTCCAGCTTGAGCGTCAATGACACCCCGAACATCATCAGGGCCATGATGATGTTGAGAGCCAGCACACTCTCACTGTCAAAATCGATACGGACATTGCTCAGCATGATTTTTTCTTCTTGTTGAGTGGAGTCAGTTGCCTGTCTTAAACGAGATCAGCTTTAAGTTCGCCAATGTGCTTTTTTAGCGCATCGCGGTACTCGTCCTTGTTCACGTAATACGCCATGCGATCCAGCTTCAGATACTGGTAGCCGCCATTCTTTTCCTGCGAATAATGCATGGCCTTGTGCTGCTTGAGATTCTTTGCCGACGTCTTGCCTGCCTGCAACTGGCGAAGGTAAAGCGCCACCATCTCGGCCTGCTCATCACGGCCCTGCCAGCCCAGCCCGGTTGCCTCCACCATTCCCATCATGAACAGCGAGTCCGACTGCGGGTGCATGCAGTTAAGGTATAGCTGGGGAGCGGCCCCCTTCCAGTTGAGCAGTTCACTGTCAATAAAGGGATAGTGCAGCTTGTAGCCAGTGGCCATCAGCACCATGTCGTACTCGGCAGAGCGGCCATCCTTGAACGTGATCGTCAGGCCGTCTGCCTTTGCAATATCGCCACGTGCATGAATGTCGCCATGTCCCAGGTGATACAGCACCAGTGAATTCACCACTGGATGGGATTCGTAAAGCTTGTAGTCCGGATCGGGCAGGCCATAGTCGCTGGGCTTGCCCATGAAGGCACGGATCATGAAGCCATCAAGCAGTTGCTTGATCGGTCGTGGCAGTTTCAGCTTGCCCAAGGTATCGGCCGGTTTGCCAAAGACAAACTTGGGCACGAAGTAATACCCGCGACGCACACTGATATCCACGCTGTTGGCATGATGCACGGCATCCACGGCAATATCGCAGGCACTGTTACCACAACCCACAACCAGTACACGCTTGCCCCAGAACTGGTCTGGCCGCTTGTACTGGGCCGCATGAATCAGCTCCCCGTCATACCCGGGCAGGCTTGGCATCTGCGGATGATGCAGGGTGCCGTTGGCGATGAGTACGCCGGCAAAATCACGGCGCGTTTCCACACCATCGCACTCCGTCACTACAGACCACTTGTCACCGACAGGCTCTGCCCGCAGGACTTTGGTCCTGAACTCGTAATTCTGGTACAGGCCAAAATTTGTGGCATAGTCCCTGAAATACTGACGCAGCTCACGCTGATGCGGATACGTCGCCACATCATCCTTCATCGGAAAATCCGTGAACTCTGTCGTGCGCTTGGACGAAATCAGGTGCGCCGTCTCGTAAACGGTGGAATGCGGATTATCAATATCCCACAATCCACCAACATCACTGTGCTGCTCCAGGCCAATGAAGGGAATGCCGTTTTTTTTCAGCTGGCGTGCCGTGCAAAGCCCCATGGGGCCGGCGCCGATTACTGCGTAAGGAAGTGTCATGGTATTCCTGTTCTCCTGATTGCCTCGACAGGTGGTGCCTCTACAGGCTAGCCCAGCATGTTGGTCCGGCTGGTTGCCCTGCGGCTCTATTCCCGTTCACTATACTTAGCACCAGATCAGGACTCCCGTACCGTACGGGACAGGCTTGTGGTTAAAACAGGACAGCAAAACAGGACTCATGGCACAGCTTTCCCCCAGTGTTTCCCTTCATTTTCTCCGGTCCATGCTGGCGGCCTGCCCGCGGCTTGGCATAAGCCTGCCCGCCACTGCCACCGCCTGGATGCAGCAGCATCCCGATGCCACGCGTGTGCCCATGGAAGTACAGGACCGCATCTGGGACGAATTTTGTGCCGCCAGCGATGACCCCCTGATCGGACTTCATCTGGGACAGGACACCCAACCCGGCAATCTCGACATCGTCGGGCTGCTGCTGATGAGCTGCAGCAATCTGGAGGAAGCACTGGAGATGCTGGTCGACTACCAGCAGATCATCGGAGACGGTGGCGAATTTTTTCTTGAGCGCGGCAACCCGGTCTGGCACCTGCGCTATGAGCCGCATTTCCACTGCCGCACGCGGGAACGTGTAGAAGCCGTGTTTGCAATGCTGCTGCAACTGGGTCGCTGGACCAGCGGTGGCGCCTTCGTGCCGCACTGTGTGCACTTCCAGCACCGCGCGGCCACTGATCTGGCAGCGTACGAGCAGCTGCTCGGATGCACCGCAGACTTTGAAGCACGGAATAACGAAATCTGCTTTACGTCAGAACAGGCCGCCCTGCCCCTTATCCAGAGCAATCCGGCCGTCACCCGTCATCTGCGACTGCTGGCAGACCAGATGCTGTCCAGTCTGGACAGCCTTACGCTGACCAGTCAGGTGCAGGGGCTCCTGCAAAAAAATCCCGCGGCCAACAAGGATGACATCGCCGAGCAACTGCACATGAGCGGCCGCCACCTCAATCGCCTGCTGGCAGATGACGGCACCTCGTTCAAGCTGTTGCAGGACACAACACGGCGGCAACTTGCCGAAAAGGCACTGCAGCAGCAGGACAGCCGGATGGCCGACATTGCCGAACAGCTGGGCTTCTCGGACGAAAGCGCCTTTGCCAAGGCATTCCGGCGCTGGACCGGGCAATCCCCCAGTCAGTTCCGCAACGAAAGCTGATAACCGTAATCTGATAAACGCAAGCTGACACCAGGCACGCTTACCCGCAGACACTGCTCCAGCGTGGTTCTGCCGGTTGCGGGGCCACATGATCGCGTCCCCGCGCCAGCATTCTGGCGGCCCTGATTGAGTTAAGCGTAATTTGTGATTCGTGAGAAAAAAGCAGCAGCATGTCCAGGGTATCTGACAGCAGCCCTTTCACTATGGCGGCCTGCTCATCCGCCTCATGAAAATGCAGTCTGAACTCACCCAGGATATCCCGTATCAGGTGTCTTGCCCGCCGATGCTGACCATCCTTTATCAGCTCTTCCACTTCATGAAAACTTTGCAAACTGATCATGTGCCATACCTTTTCAGTGACTGCGGCAGGATCATGAAAGCATGCGGGGATTTCATTCACGTGAACACACGCCAATAAATCCATGACGTGTTCATTACAGTGGCGGCACCACTCATCAGGAAACTGCTCGCAGCACCAGCCTTGCAGCCATAAAAAAACCCCGCAATGTGCGGGGTTTTTTACATCAACAACCAGAGCCGTGGATCAGGCCTTGGCGCGGCACTTGAACTCACCGGTGCGCGTGTCAATTTCAATCTTTTCACCGATTTCGATGAAAGCAGCAACCTGCAGTTCCTGGCCGTTGCTCAGACGTGCAGTCTTCATGACCTTGCCGGAAGTGTCGCCCTTGGCGGCCGGTTCGGTGTAGGCAACTTCACGCACAACAATGGTCGGCAGTTCAACAGAGATGGCCTTGCCTTCGTACAGGACCACATCACAGACTTCCGGCATGCCGTCTTCGAGGTAGTTCAGGGCATCGCCCAGATTTTCCTTCTCGACTTCGTACTGGTTGAACTCTTCGTCCATGAAAATGTACATCGGATCGGCGAAGTAGGAGAAGGTAGCCTTCTTCTGCTCAAGCACCACCTGATCAAACTTGTCATCCGCCTTGTAAACGGACTCCTGCGCCTGTGCGGTCAGCAGGTTTTTCATCTTCATTTTGACGACGGCAGAGTTACGGCCGGATTTGTTGTATTCGGCCTTGAGTACGATCATGGGATTGCCGTTGACCATGATTACGTTGCCGGCGCGGATTTCCTGAGCGGTTTTCATGCGTTGCCTGTTCCGATATGGGGAGTTCTGAGGGCGGCTATTCTACCTGACTGGCGTAAAAACGCATCACGCTCGTGACAAGGTCGGTCTGAGTGGCCAAATAATCGCTCCAGGCCCGTGCCGGCCGGGCAAATCCGGGCCTGCCGGCCTCTATGCCGGCCCAGAAAGACGGCATCGCCTCGCCCCTGTTCCAGGCCCGCATGGCCTCTGCCCACGCTGCCGGCATGCCGACACCTGGCGCTACCAGCCCCAGAAAAGCCTCCAGTTTGGCCCAGTGGGCGCCATCTTCCTGCGGGTAAATGTGCCAGAGCAAGGGGCGGCCCGCCCACTGGGCACGCACAAAGGAGTCCTCCCCGCGCACCACATTGACGTCACAGGCCCAGAGCAGAAGGTCATAGTCGTCATGCGAAAGGAACGGCAAGACCACTACAGTGACCTGCCCCCGCTGCACCCGGTCTCCCGGGCCTGGCGCCTCGACACCTGCCCAGCGTGCCACCTCGGCCAGTGCCCGCCCCACCGGGACCAGCACCAAGGCTGGCCCGGAGGCCTCTGCAAGTCCTTGCAGCCACCCGGCAATGGCAGGGGTCTCATAGGCAAACAGGGAGGCACGGCTATCAAACGACAAGGCATCCGGTACCCGAATGCTGCACCAGAACGCAGACTGCAGCGAAGCGTCAGCCTGAAACCGGTCCCGCCGCGTGAGCAGGTCGGCCTCACGCAACAGGCCACCCGTCTTCGGGGTGAAGCCGGGAAACCAGAAATACTGGGTCAGGCCCGTCAGGGGATGGGTTGATGGCAGGTCATGACAGCCCTCCACCCAGTCCTCGGCACTCAGGTACTCAAGATTGAGCCAGACTGGCTGCCGTGGCATTGCGGCCATGGCCTGCATGTACCAGTGCGGCAAGGGACAGCCAAACCCCTCAATCACCAGATCGCCCGGCACCGACGCTGCCGACCCGCTGTGCCACCAGCGCACACGGATACCCTCCAGCAACTGTTCGTCCCTGACAGGATCAAGCACGGGCGCCATGCGGGCAAAACTGTGCAGGTCATCAACCCACAGCGTGATGTCGACCGCATGCTCATGGTGCAACTGGCGCGCAAAACGCCAGCACACGCCAAGGTCGCCGAAGTTGTCAATGACCTTGCAGAAAATGTCGGCACGCACTGTCACAGGAAAGCCTTCACGCAAAAACCTTCACAGGAGAACCATCACGAAAGAGTCATCACGGGGAAAAATCACATCAGTACAGGCGTAAGCAAAAGCACAAGCGCACCCAGACAGATGGCCAGCAGCAACGGCAACATTACCCGCGTCAGCAACACCCGGCCGCCCAGCGACACGGCAAGCCCACCCTTCACGATGGTGTTCACTGCTGCTGCCAGGGCAATGGCATTGGCCGCCACAATGTCACTCAGGCCGTTACGGGCCAGATTGGCTACCGACAGGGTAATGGCATCCACATCGTTGATGCCGGACACTGCGGCCAGCATGTAGATACCGGCATCACCCAGCCACTCACTGGCAGCGGCCGCGGCCAGCATGATCAGGGCCAGCAGGCCACCAAACTGCAACGCCGTACGCAACTGCAACGGGTTGGCAGACGCCTCCGGCAACACCACCGCACTGGACGCACTCTGACGAGCCCAGTGCCACGCCGCCGCCGCATACGTGATGGCTGCCATGACCAGCACCGCCGGCACCAGATCCGGCAACAACGCCGGATGCACGGCGCTGACTTCCACCAACACGCGCAGGAACATGGTGCCGCACGCCACCAGAATGCCTGCGGCCAGCAAATCGGCCAGCCGCGACTCGGTACGGGCAAGGCGGGAAAACGTCATGGTCAAGGCGGTCGACGACACCAGTCCGGCCAGCAGACCTGTCAGCATCAGGCCACGCCGGGCACCGGCCAGACGCACCGCAAAATAGCCGGCAAACGACATGGAGGCGATCAGCACCACCATCCACCAGATACGATGAGGATTCAGCGCCTGCCAGGGACCGTAGCCATGATCCGGCAGGATCGGCAGTGCCACGACGGAAATCAGCAACAGCCACAGGCCCGCTTCCACCTCCTTGGGCGTCAGGGCATTGATACCGGTACGAAAAAAACCACGCAGGTTGAGCACGCCGGCAGTGATCACCGCCCCGGCCGCAGCAACCCCCGCCATACCCGGGCGCGTTACCAGACCGCTCAGCAGAAACGTCACCAGCGCAGAAATAAGCGGTGTGATATCCAGATCCCGGTCACGCTGGGTTTCCAGATAATGCGCACTCACCAGCAGGGCCGCCAGCACCATGAGGGCCACCGCAAACAGCAGGCCACCCAGTGCCGCCGCCAGCTCGGCACACACGCCCCCCATCAGGCCGATCAGTACAAAGGCGCGCACCCCCAGAATGTGGGAGTCTGCCGGAATGTCGCGAATGGCAAAGCCACGTTCAAGACCGATGATCAGGCCCACGGCCAGCGCCAGTGCAAGCGACGCAAATACTTCCATCATCCTCTCCAGCAATCGCGGACCGGCAAAAGGGTTACTCCGGCTTTTTCATGGCATCACGCGCCAGTGACGCCTGCCCGCCATTTCCAGTATCACCCTTCGTTGCCTGACTGTCTTCCTGACTGCCTGTCTGGTTATCCGTCTGGCTGTCACACTTCGCGGGATTACCGCCGCACACCGGACAATCGCCGTCACGCAAACCCAGTTTGTTAAGGCCGCCGCAAGAACCCTTGATCGGCTCACGGCCAGCCATGACTCCCACGGCCATCAGGATGATCACCAGCAGGATGGCCACCAGCGAGATCAGGAACGTTGTCAGCATCAGTATCTTCCGGTTATTCAGGCAACCAGGCCTTCATGGCCTGAGTGTAGCGAACGCGAGTCCCTTCGTCCGTATGCTCGATATAGTAAACGGCCAGCTTTTCGCGCTCCGCCAGCACCAGACCACGGTCCGGGCCCAGCACATTGAAGGCCGTGGCCAGCGCATCGGCACGCGTGTTGTTGCCGTCTGGTGCAATCACGCTCACCGATACCCCGTGATGCGTGATGGGAGCACCCGTGGCCGGGTCTATCGTGTGCGAGTAACGCTTGCCGTCAATCTCGTGATAATTGCGGTACGAGCCCGAGCTGGAAATAGCCTGCTGCGTGAGCGCCAGTATTTGCCGTGGCCTGCCGCTGCCATCGGGTTCCTCAATGGCAATCACCCAGTGCGAACCATCCGGCTTGTTGCCACTCACACGGGTACACCCGGCCACACTCACCATGTAATCCGTGATGCCGCGTGACTGCAGATACGCGGTCAGCGCATCCACGGCCACGCCCTCGCCCACGGATGACAGGTCCAGCTGGATATCGGCCTTGCGCATCAGTGCACTCTTGCTGCGGTCAATACCGATGTGCTGCCAGCCGATACGCGCACGTGCGGCGGCAATCTGTGCCGCATCCGGAATGCGCTCCGGCACGGCCTGCGGGCCAAAGCCCCACAGATTTACCAGAGGCCCCACCGTAATGTCGTAGGTGCCCCCTGTCATTGCACTCACACCAACCGCCGTCTCCACCGCCCGCAACAACATGGGTGATACCGTCACCCACTGCCCCACCGGCGCACGATTGAAACGCATCAGCTCGGTATCGGGCTGATAGGTCGAGAGCACCGCATTGGTGTCATCCAGGATTTTCTGCAAGGCCGCCTGCAGGGCCACCGCATCGGTGCCGGCGGGCAATGCCGATACCTTGGCCGTCCACGGCATGCTGTGAAACGCCACACCCGACATGGCGACAGGGTCTTTTGGCGCTTCAGAAACAGAACAGCCTGCAAACAGCAGGCTGGTCAGTACAAGACATACATAACGGAACATACAACATCCTGATCAGGCAGGAGTGGTGACTGTCACCACTCCTGTTCTCACTGTACGGCTCTTGATTGCCCGTTTTCCTGATTATCGTGCCACGTGCCGCTTAACCGCCAAAATCATCAAGCAGGATGTTCTCGCGATCCACGCCCAGATCTTCCAGCATCCGGATCACGGCAGAGTTCATCATGGGTGGCCCGCACATGTAGAACTCGCAATCCTCAGGCGCCTGATGATCCTTGAGGTAGTTCTCGTACAGCACGTTATGGATGAAGCCGGTATAGCCCTTCCAGTTGTCTTCCGGCTGCGGTTCAGACAGCGCCAGATGCCAGACAAAGTTCGGGTTTTCCTTGGCCAGCTGATCAAACTCGTCGGTATAGAAAGCTTCACGCAGCGAACGCGCACCGTACCAGAACGTGATCTTGCGTTTGGAACCCAGACGCTTGAGCTGGTCAAACAGATGGGAACGCATGGGCGCCATGCCCGCACCACCACCAATAAACACCATCTCGGCATTGGTTTCGCGGGCAAAGAAATCACCAAACGGACCAAACACTTTCACCTTGTCGCCCGGCTTGCGCGAGAACACCCAGGACGACATGCGACCGGCCGGAATTTCGTGCAGTTGCTTGAGCGGTGGCGTCGCAATACGGATATTGAACTTGAGCAAGCCCTTTTCATCCGGATAGTTGGCCATGGAATAGGCACGGATGGTGGGGTCTTCAAACTTTGCCTTTACGTCAAACAGCTTGAAGCGTTCCCAGTCACCACGGTATTCGTCAGGAATATCAAAGTCACTGTAAGCAACATCGTAGGCCGGGGCCTCCAGCTGCACATAACCGCCCGCACGAAAGTTCACGCTCTCGCCTTCCGGCAGCTTGAGCACCAGCTCCTTGATGAACGTGGCCACGTTGTTGTTGGAAACAACCTCGCACTCCCACTGCTTCACGCCAAAGAATTCTTCCGGCAGCTCGATATCCATGTTCTGCTTGACGGCCAACTGGCACCCAAGGCGCCAGCCTTCCTTGATCTGACGCTTGGTGAAGTGCGGCTCTTCAGTGGGCAGGATATCGCCACCACCGGAGTGCACCTGCACGCGGCACTGACCACAGGTACCGCCACCGCCACACGCTGACGACAGGAATATCTTCTTGTCGGCCAGGGCACCCAGCAGCTTGCCACCGGACGGAATTTCTATGCGTTTTTCCGGGTCATGATTGATGTCGATAACGACATTGCCTGCCGCCACCAGCCTGGAGCGGGCAGCCAGAATGAAGGCCACCAGCACCAGCACAATGCCGGTAAACATCACCATGGAAAGAATGATTACAGCTTGTTCAGACATCGCGGCAACTCCTTACAACTGCACGCCGGAGAAGGACATGAAGCCCAGCGCCATCAGACCCGCGGAAATGAAGGTGATGCCAAGTCCCTGCAAACCGGCAGGCACATCACTGTACTTGAGCTTCTCACGCACGGCCGCCAGCAGCACGATGGCCAGCGCCCAGGAAAAGCCCGAGCCCACGCCATACACCACGCTTTCCGGGAAGTTGTAGTCACGCTGCTGCATGAACAGGGCGCCGCCAAGAATGGCGCAGTTCACCGTGATCAGCGGCAGGTAGATGCCCAGCGCGTTATAGAGGGCCGGCATGTACTTGTCGCAGGCCATTTCAATCACCTGCACCAGTGCGGCGATGGTGCAGATGTAGCTGAGCAGCGCAAGAAAGCTCAGGTCCACACTGTCTGTACCATCCATGCCGGTCCAGGAGAGCGCGCCCTCCTTCAGCAGGAACTGCCACAGCAGGTTGTTGGCCGGCACAGTAATGGCCTGCACAAACACCACGGCTATGCCGAGGGAAATTGCGGTCTGCGTCTTCTTGGAAATGGCCAGGAAGGTACACATGCCCAGAAAAAACGACAGTGCCATGTTCTCGATGAACACGGACTTCACAAACAAACTGAGGTAATGCTCCATTTATCTGTCTCCGTGATCAGTGAGAGGCCTGAGCCTTGGAGTTGGGAACAATCTTGTACTCCGTGGTTTCCTGCTGGTCCTTCTTCCAGGAACGCAGGGCCCAGATCACCAGACCGATGATGAAGAACGCAGACGGCGGCAGCAGCAGCAGGCCATTGGGCACATACCAGCCACCGTTGTTGATGGTCTGCAGCAACGGAATGCCAAACAATGAACCCGAACCAAGCAATTCGCGGATCACCGCCACCACAATCAGCAGGGCCGAATAGCCCAGGCCGTTGCCCAGCCCGTCAATAAAGCTGATGACAGGCGGGTTCTTCATGGCAAAGGCTTCAAGACGACCCATCACGATGCAGTTGGTGATGATGAGGCCCACAAACACCGACATCTGCTTGGCAATGGCCGGAGCAAAGGCCTGCAGCATCTGGTCCACAATGATCACGAGTGTCGCCACCACCACCATCTGCACGATGATGCGGATGGAATTGGGGATTACGTTGCGGATCATGCTGATGAAGAGATTGCCAAACGCCGTCACGGCCGTGAGGCCGATGGACATGGCCAGCGCCGTCTTCAGGTTGCTGGTCACTGCCAGTGCCGAACAGATGCCCAGCACCTGAAAAATCACCGGATTGGTATTGAGGATTGGTCCAAGCAGGACGTCCTTCACACTGTTTTCCTGAGTCGACATGATCAGACACCCCCCTCACGAATCTTGCCAAGGAACTTCTGGAAGCCGAGCTCACCGGTCCAGAACTGAACGAGATGGGTTACACCGTTACTGGTCAGGGTGGCACCCGACAGTCCGTCCACCTGATGCACAGCCTCCGGACGTGACGGATCGACACTGCCCTTGATCAGGTGAATGGCCGTTTTCTGGTCGGCATCGTAAATCTTCTTGCCTGGCCACAAGGCTTTCCATTTGGGATTGTCGACCTCACCACCCAGACCCGGGGTTTCACCCTGCTCGGTAAAGGTGATGCCACCAATGGTGTTGCCATCACTGTTCACCACCAGATAGCCATACATGGTCGACCACAGCCCATAACCAGAGACCGGCAGGACAAGCTTGTCCAGCTTGCCATCAGGATTGCGCACCACATACACATCGGCCTCGTTGGCACGACGCTTGATGTTGGCAATGTCCTGCTCGCTGGTCAGCTTGATGCTGCGGGCGGCGTCCTTGGTGGCCTTGCGCATGTCAAAGCTGTCACTCAGTTCGACCTTGCGGAAGTCGCCCGTATCGATGGTGACGATGTAGCGCTCCAGACCGGCAAAGAGCTTGTTCACTTCGGCCTTGCTACCCTTGCCCTCTTCCAGAATGCTGGCAGCAGCAAGAATCTTGCGCTGCTTTTCCAGCTCCCTGTTTTCCGTCTGGATCGGCTTGAGCAGCGTCACGGCGGCGGCCAGTGCAATGGAGCACACCACCGACAGCACCGTCGCCACAACGACGGTTTTTACTGTGGATTCGTTAGACATTGCGTGCCGCCCTCCGCTTGATGTTCGCCTGCATCACGAAATAGTCGATCAACGGGGCACACAGATTGCCAAACAGGATGGCCAGCATCATGCCTTCGGGATAGGCCGGGTTGACCACACGGATCATCACCACCATCACGCCGATCAGCATGCCGAAAATCCAGCGGCCGGCATTGGTCATGGCCGCCGAGACCGGGTCGGTGGTCATGAAGACCATACCGAACGCAAAACCGCCCAGCACCAGATGCCAGTACCAGGGCACGGCAAACATCGGATTGGTATCAGAGCCGATGGCATTGAACAGGGACGACATGGCCACCATGCCCAGCATGGTACCGGCCATGATGCGCCAGGAGGCGATACGGGTGACCAGCAGGCCGACCGCACCAATCAGGATGGCCAGTGTGGAAACTTCACCCACAGAGCCAGGAATGGTGCCGAGGAAGGCATCCCACCAGGTAATCGGATTAAGGCCCGCAGCGGTCACATGCAGCATGTTGCCCAGACCTTCCAGCTTGGCCTGACCCAGTGCAGTGGCACCGGAGAACCCATCAATGCCCTGCTTCCACACTTGCGGATCAATCGCGGTCCAGACCACATCACCGGACAACTGCGCCGGGTAGGCAAAGAACAGGAACGCACGACCGGCCAGCGCCGGGTTCACAAAGTTCTTGCCGGTGCCACCAAACACTTCCTTGGCAATCACCACACCAAAGGAAATGCCAAGCGCCACCTGCCACAACGGGATCGAGGGCGGGCACACCAGCGCAAACAGCACCGAGGTGACGAAGAAACCTTCATTCACTTCATGGCCACGCTTCATGGCAAACAGGACTTCCCAGAAGCCGCCAACAATGAAGGTAACCATATAGATGGGAACAAAGAACGTGGCGCCATACAGGAAGGCCGACCACATGTTGCCCGCATCAAAACCGGCAAAGGTATTCACCACCCAGAAACGCCAACCGTCCAGCGCCATGTCGGGCGTAACACCCTTGGCTGCTGCAAGCTGCAGTGTTGTCAGTGCCTGATGGCCCACGTTCCACATACCAAAGAACATGGCCGGGAAGGTGAACATCCACACCATGATCATGATGCGCTTGAGATCAATCGAGTCGCGCACGTGCGAGCCGCCTGTCGTCACCGAAGGCGGGCTGTACAGGAAGGTATCAACCGCCTCGTACAGCGCAAACCACTTCTCGTGTTTGCCGCCCTTGGTGAAATGCGGCTCCATATTGTCGAGCTGCTTTCGCATCCACTTGACCATGCTCAGCCCTCCACTTCTATGCGGGTCAGCACATCACGCAGGATGGGACCGTATTCATATTTACCCGGGCACACATAGGTGCACAGGCCCAGATCTTCTTCGTCCAGCTCCAGCACGCCCAGCGCCTGCGCAGTGTCGTCGTCATTCACCAGCATCGCACGCAACAGCTGCGTGGGCAGGATGTCCAGCGGCATGACGACTTCATAGGTGCCCACCGGCACCATGGCACGCGGGCTGCCATTACTGCTGGTGGTCATCGGAAAGACCTTGCGGAAGAACTTGCCGGCATAAATGGCAAATATCGAATGGCGATTCATGCCAGGCCGTACGTAATGCACAAATTCGCGCTCGCGGCCTTCGGCCAGCACAGAGACCTGCAGGTGATGACGCCCCAGATACGCCTCGGGGCCGACACCGGCACGACCGGCCAGCACAGAACCGGAAATCACACGGTTGTCGGTGCCATTCACTTCGCCATCCGTGAGATTGGAAAGCGATGCGCCCAGACGGGTGCGTACCAGACGCGGGCTTTTTACCTGCGGGCCGGCAATGGAAATCACACGATTGGCGTCAATCTGCCCCGTGGTGAACAACGTGCCAATGGCAATGACATCCTGATAGTCAAGGTGCCATACCGTGCGCGTGGCCGAGACCGGGTCCAGAAAGTGGATATGGGTGCCGACCAGACCGGCCGGATGCGGGCCGGTAAATTCATTGGCCGTCAGATTGCCCGTCTGAAAATTGGCACCCGCGGCCTTGCAGACAAACACCTTCGGCGCCAGCTTCTGCAGCACGGCAAGGCCATCATTGAAGGCCTTTTGCGATGACAGGATGACCAGCTCCGGATTGGCGGCCAGCGGATTGGTATCCATCGCGTTCACAAAAATGGAGTGTGGCTGCGTGCCAGGCACCGGAATCTTGCTGAACGGGCGCGTCCGCAGTGCCGTCCACAAACCGGAGACCAGCAACTGCTCCTGTACCTGTTCTGCCGTCAGTGCAGAAAGATCTGCATGAGCAGTGAAGGAAACGGATTCTGTGCTGCCTTCTTCCACATCAATGACCAGCGACTGGAAGGCACGGCGGGCACCACGATTGATGGCGCGCACACGGCCCGTGGCCGGTGCCGTGAAGAGCACTGCATGGTTTTTCTTGTCGGCAAAGAGCGGCTGGCCGAGCACCACACGGTCGCCTTCTGCCACCTTCATGGTTGGCTGCAATCCGGGGTAATCGGCGCCCACGAGTGCGACCGTGCGAATGGCCGGTCCCTCGCTGATGGCCTGCGACGGCTGCCCGGAAATGGGCAGGTCCAGACCGCGCTTGAGCTTGATCATGGTGATATCCAGCAATGGTCAACAGGAAACCTGCTGTCATGGCCGCGGGCGTATCCGGGGTTTTTGATGCGTCCGGAGAGAATGGCGCCGGGCCTGCAAACAGACGGCAGCCCCGGATTCTAGGGGAATCAGGCGATCAAAGACACCCCGCTTAAGAGGTATGTGCCTGAATATGAACAAGGTTTGATCTAGGCCGGGGGAGGATTGCCCTCCCCGGCGGTCTTACTTGACAGCTGTCGGTTTGACGACGGGTGCGGGCGGCAGTTTGGCCAGACGAGCGGGCAATGTCAGGCCCGGTTCCAGCTTGTCGTAACGGCCGTCCAGCGCCACATCAATCGCGTCCAGACGCGCTGCCGGCAGGGGGTGGGTCTTGTAGAGCAGGGTCACGGCATCGGTGGCGCCAGCGGCATCCAGGCGGTCCAGCACCGCCGGCAGGCCATAGGTGTCATAGCCGGCACGGGTGGCGTAAAACACGCCCAGACGGTCCGCCTCAAACTCGGCACCCTTGTCCAGCGCACGCGAGCAGATTTCGGCACCATTGCCCACCAGCATCTTCACCGAGTTGTCACCGGTCTTCTTCAGCAGCGCATCCTGTCCCATCGACACCACACGCTGCTTTTGCATCAGGCGCACATGATGACGCGCATTCACGTGCGCAATCTCATGGGCCAGGATGCCGGCCAGCTCGGCCTCGCTTTGCAGCATGGCGTACAGGCCACGGGTGACAAAGACATAACCGCCGGGGGCGGCAAACGCATTCACCGAGGGCGACTCGATCACGCC
>JACCDZ010285943.1_pt1 | contig 17911 bp, 15 predicted proteins | sample 7449551 | NCBI WGS metagenome assembly JACCDZ01 (sample SAMN15323452, study PRJNA562643) | freshwater metagenome | isolation source: river surface water | place: USA:Blue River Watershed | collected 2017-08-18
CAGTCAACCCGACGCCAACCCCGACACTTCCTCCTCTTTGCGGGCCCAACTGTTTTAATCCGACCCTGCCCTCAATAGATGCCGCCAATTCGCTCTGGGTGGTTGTTAACAAACTCAGGCCGTTGAATCCGGTTACCTATCGACCGAAGCTAGACAGAACGATTAATCTGGCCGTGCCTGCTGCCGATGCCTATAGAAAACTCAGAACTGCGGTGGCGCAATCGGGCAACGGCACACTGTGTTTGAACAGTGGTTACCGAAGTTACAAGACTCAGGCCAACACATACGCCAACGCATTGCGGCTCTATGGAAAGAAGACTGCAGACGCGCTCGCGGCGTTTCCGGGTCACAGCGAACACCAAACCGGTTTGGCAGCCGATGTTTCAACAACGGCGCTCTCATGCCGCATCGGCAGTTTCGGTTCATCGAAGGCATCTTCCTGGGTTGCCAAGAACGCGCACACTTTTGGTTTCATAGTTCGATATCCAAAAAACATGCAGTCAATCACGGGTTATCAATATGAACCCTGGCACTTGCGCTTCGTTGGTGTTGAGCTCGCAACGCAAATGAATCGAAACAAAGTTTTGACGCTCGAGCAGTTTTGGAATTTGCCACCGGCACCGAATTACAAGAATTAGTTGTTCAAAACTCCGTCAACAAGTTCTTTGGCCGCGCTTTGAACTTCGCGCAGGTGAGACTCACCCTTGAACGATTCACCATAAATCTTGTAGACATTTTCTGTTCCCGAAGGTCGTGCGGCAAACCACGCGTTTTCGGTTACTACTTTTAGCCCACCGAGTGCGGCACCGTTGCCTGGGGCATGCGTGAGAATCTGCCTGATTGGTTCGCCAGCAAGTTGACTCGCCTTGACGTCATCGGCCGAAATCTTGCCGAGCTTTGCTTTCTGTTCGAGAGTCGCGGCTGCGTCGATGCGCTCGTAAGCCGGTGCCCCAAACTCAGCGGTCAACTCTGCGTAGCGCTGGCTCGGGGTCTTGCCCGTGACCGCCGTGATTTCGCTTGCCAGCAGGGCGAGAATCAGGCCATCCTTGTCTGTCGACCAGGCCTTGCCGTTCTTGCGCAAGAAGCTTGCCCCCGCCGACTCTTCACCACCGAAGCCAATTGAGCCGTCGATAAGCCCCGGCACAAACCACTTGAAGCCCACCGGAACCTCAACCAGCTTGCGACCGAGAGCCGCGACAACGTGGTCGATCATGCTCGAAGAAACCATGGTTTTGCCCACGGCAGCGCTCGCAGCCCAGCCCGAACGGTGTGCATATAGGTAGTCAATGCAAACCGCTAAGAAGTGGTTTGGGTTCATTAGGCCGGCGTCACTCGTGACGATTCCGTGGCGATCTGCATCTGCATCATTGCCGGTTGAGATTGTGAAGCGTTTGCGTTCGGCGATTAGCGAGGCCATCGCGTGCGGCGAAGAGCAGTCCATGCGAATTTTTTCATCCCAGTCGAGAGACATGAAAGCAAACTGAAAGTCGACCTCCGGGTTCACCACTGTGAGATTCAGTTTGTATCGTTCGCCGATCGCACCCCAGTAGTCGACCGATGCGCCGCCCATTGCATCGGCACCAATCGACACCTGCGAATCACTTATGGCTTGCAGGTCTACAACTTGGTCGAGCTGAGAAATGTAGTTTTCGCGAAAGTCAAACTTCTGTGCGTTTGGTTTTGCTCTGCGCACATCTCGCAATCCGCCGAGAATGATTTCGTTAGCTTGCGCGGCAATCCAGTTTGTTGCATCGCTATCTGCCGGACCACCGTGCGGCGGGTTGTATTTGAAACCGCCGTCTGCCGGGGGATTGTGCGATGGGGTGATTACCAAACCATCAGCCAAGTTTGCTGAGCCTTCGCTCATGCCGAGATTGTGGTTGATGATCGCAACCGACACCGCCGGTGTTGGAGTGTAGCCGTCGGCCGAATCGATTAGCGCAACCACATCGTTGCCAGCCAAAACTTCAAGAGCGGTTTCTTGCGCAGGCCCCGACAGTGCGTGTGTGTCTTTGCCAACGTAGATCGGTCCGTGAATGTTTTCGCGCTTGCGATACTCGACAATCGCCTGCGTTATCGCTGCGATGTGTTGCTCGTTGAACGAACCGTTCAGTGAGCTGCCGCGGTGACCACTTGTTCCAAAGGTGACCTTTTGCTCAGCGCTAGACACATCCGGCTTGATTTCAAAGTAGGCGGCAAGCAGTTTGTCGATGTCGACCAAATCACTGGGATGCGCCTTTTGCCCGGCTCGCTCTGTCATGAATCAAGTTTGACCATTAACCTTTATCTATGCCTAAGAAAACGAGTAACGGTTCTGTCAAGAAGAAGGCCTATGCCTACCTCGGACCCGTTGGCACATTCACCGAACTAGCGCTCGCCCAGGTTGCAGAGGCTAAGGGTCAGGTCTGGATGCCCGTCTCGCACGTGCAAGAGGCCATCGATTTGGTGATTAGCAAGCAGGCGTTTCGGGCCATAGTTCCGGTTGAAAACTCAATCGAAGGCGGTGTTTCGGCGACCCTAGATGCTCTAGCTGCCACCGAGAACATTCGCATCTATGGCGAGTATCTGGTGAACGTGAAGTTCGACCTGGTTGCTCGCCCGGGCACCAAACTCTCCGATGTGCGCACGGTCGCCACCCATCCGGTTGCCTACGCGCAAACGCGAAAGTGGCTCACCGAAAACCTGCCGAAGCACCACCACCTTCCGGCAACGTCAACCGCTGCCGCAGCGGCCGAGTTGCTTGCAAGCGACATCGCTCAGGCAGCAGTTGCCGCCTCGACCATTACCGATCACTACAAACTCAAGGTTCTCGCAAAGAATATTGGTGACAACAAGAACGCTCAGACCAGATTCATTCAAATCGGTTTAGCCGGTGCACTTGCCGAGCGAACAGGTCGCGACAAGACCAGTGTGATTGTTGAATTGCCGACCGACCGTCCGGGTGCTCTTCTTGAAATGCTAGAGCAGTTTGCAGCTCGCGGAGTTAACCTCTCGCGAATCGAGTCACGACCAATCGGCGATCGTCTCGGTCGCTATCGATTCAATATCGACGTGCAGGGTCACATCGACGAAGATGCCGTAGCCGAGTCGCTTAAGGGTCTGCACCGCTTTAGCCCAAAGGTTAACTTCTTGGGTTCTTATGCTCGTGCCGATAGAGAGAAGTCGGTTCACGAAGGCAACAACTCGAACACAGAGTTTGCGCTAGCCGACGATTGGCTAAAGAAACTTAAGAGCGCACGCTAACCGCGCGCGGCACAGATTCAAACTCAACCTCTTTGATGCGCCCAACCGCGTCGCCATCAATTTGCAGTTCAACTAAATCTTCTGGTCGCACACGTATTTTCTTTGACGTGAGATTTTCTAGCGTTTTCACATTTGCGGTTGCATCGAGAAGTTTTCGCCCGGCGCGAGTTGTTCGCACCACGTTGTTGCCAACCGTCACGCGTGTCCAGAAATCGATCCAGTCCCAGATTCTTCGTGGGCCAATAACCGCAACATCGAGCAGGCCGTCATCGAGTGAAGCATCTGGCATCATCGAGAGTTTGCCTGGCAACCACCCCACGTTTCCGATGAGCAGGGTTAGCACTCGCACGGTTCTGCTCTCTCGGCCATCTACCTGAATCGAAAGCTTTTGATAGCGAAGCGGAAGTTGCTTGAAACCCGACTCGGCATAGGCAATCCATCCGAGTTTGCGCTTTCTCACCGGGTCTGTGTTGAGCATGATCTTTGCGTCGAGGCCCATGCCCGCCATTACGGCAAACATCATCTCGAGTCGGGTGTCATCTTCAAGGATGATGCGCGCCAAGCCCATGTCTAGCCAGTGTGCATTGCCAAGCAGCGCGCGCTGCACTTGAGTGCGCAGGTCTTCTAGGGGAATGCCGAGGTTGCGGGCGAGAACATTGCCGGTGCCGACCGGAACTATGCCAACGCTGACCTTTGCACCCGAAAGAGCGACGGCCTCAAGAATTGATCGCACCGTTCCGTCTCCGCCGGCTACAACTATATGCGTGGCCTTCTGAGCGATAGCTCGAAGTGCTTGCTGAGCGCCGGTTTCACTGGCTTCGGTTTTTAGCCAGAGGCTCGGTTCCCAGAAGCTGTCGGTGGTCACCGACTCAACGGCCGAACGCAGCTTTCGCAGGTCTACTCGCCCCGGGTAGTAGATGATTGCAGCGCGCTTGTTTTTGTTTGGCACGATGCCAGCCTAATCAAGTGAATAATGTTCTATTTAGGGAACATTAGCCAATGTTCGGTCAACCCTATGTGCCAATCTTGTAGTTGAAAGAAGGCGACGTGGCAGCGACTCAAAAACTTTTGGTGGTTGAAGACAACCAGTTCATGCGCGCACTCATTACCGAGCTTCTCGAAACCGAGGGCTTCGAAGTGCAGGCCGTTGAAACCGCAGCGGCGGCAGTTAAGGCGGCCGCATCTTTCGACCCAGACGCAGCCATTCTCGACGTCGAACTCGGCACGGGCCCTAACGGTTTTGATCTCGCTCGCATCTTGCGCGAGGGCAACGAAGAGCTCGGCCTCGTGTTTCTAACCAACATTCCCGAGCCTAAGACCATCGGCGTCGACAATCGTTCGATTCCCAAGGATGCCGCCTACCTAGTCAAAGAGTCGGTCGGCAACATCGAGCTTTTGCTTCGCGCTATCAAGGCGAGCCTTCGCGGTCGGGTAGGAGCAGACCTGCGTCAAGACCGTGAGGTTCACTCGCTCTCGAACCTTTCGCGCTCACAACTCGATCTTCTGCACATGGCAGCACTCGGACTTTCAAACACCGAGATTGCCCAGCGTCGTGGCACAACCGTTCGCGCGGTTGAGAACCTCTTCAAGCGAGCAATCGAATCGGCCGGCATCGAGGTTGGCCCGGGTGAACACGGCCGCGTCTTGGCCGTGCGCAAGTACATCGAAACCGTGGTTCTGCCAAAGTCTTAAGCCAAACGGGCTGCCGCGGGGCCAAAAGGTAGGCTTTACCTGTGATTGACCCAAATCTTCTTCGCGAGAACCCCGATGCCATCAAGGCTTCGCAGCGCGCTCGCGGCAACGACGAATCGATTGTCGATGACGCCGTCAATGCCGACGCCACCTGGCGCAAGAAGTTGCAAGAGTTTGAAACCCTTCGGGCAGAGCAAAACGCTGCCGCCAAACTCGTGGGCTCAGCTTCGAAAGAAGACCGCCCGACACTAATTGCCGCGGGTCAAGTGCTTGCAGATAAGGTCAAGGCGGCACAAGAAATTGCAAATGCAGCTGAAGCGCGTCTGAACGAGCTGATGTGGAAGATCGAGAACGTCGTAATCACCGAGGTTCCGGCAGGTGGCGAAGAAAACTTCAAGGTCATCAAAGAAGTTGGCAGTCACGCAAAGTTTGACTTCGAACCTAGAGACCACGTTGCACTCGGCGAGCTTCTCGACGTAATCGACATCGAGCGCGGAGTAAAGGTTTCAGGCTCACGCTTCTACTTCTTGAAGGGATGGGGTGCTCGTCTAGAACTTGCACTCATGAACCTTGCGCTAGATCTCGCAACCAAGCACGACTTCATCGCGCTGATTACTCCAACCCTGGTTCGCCCAGAGGTAATGGCAGGCACCGGATTCTTGGGCGAACACTCAGACGAGATTTACTATCTGCCAGCAGACGACCTCTATCTAACCGGCACAAGCGAGGTCGCGCTCGCGGGTTATCACCGCGATGAGATCATCGACCTCAGCAACGGGCCACTGCGTTACGCCGGTTGGTCAACCTGCTACCGTCGCGAGGCTGGTTCGGCAGGTCGCGATACCCGCGGCATTTTGCGCGTGCACCAATTCAACAAACTCGAAATGTTTAGCTACGTAAAGCCAGAAGACGCCGAGCAAGAGCACCTCAAGTTGCTTGCGCTCGAAGAAGAGATGCTGCAGGCGTGCGAACTTTCATACCGAGTTATCGACACCGCTGCCGGAGACCTCGGCTCGAGCGCAGCCCGCAAGTATGACTCTGAGGCTTGGATTCCGAGCCAGAACCAGCACCGCGAACTCACCTCTAGCTCAAACTGCACAACCTTTCAGGCTCGCCGCCTAAACGTTCGCTACCGCACCGAAGATGGCAAGACAGCAACCGCTGCAACGCTAAACGGAACACTCGCCACTACTCGCTGGCTAGTTGCAATTCTTGAAACGCACCAGCAGGCCGACGGTTCGGTTCGAATTCCAGCAGCGCTTCGCCCATACCTCGGCGGCGCAGAGGTCATCGCCCCCAAATGACAATCGCAACCGGTGATCAGCGTTGGCTGATTGCACTCGACATCGATGGAACCCTGGTGCACGACGACGGTTTCTTGTCGCCGCGAGTTGTCGAACAGGTTGCACGAGTGCGTGCGCTCGGTCACGAAGTCATTGTTGCAACCGGGCGCAGTGCGTCGAACGCCATCCCAGTAATTAAAGATGTCGGCATACATCACGGATACGCCGTGTGCTCAAACGGTGCCGTTACCATCAAGCTCGACGCAGAGCACGAGCGTGGTTTTACTCCGCACGAGGTGATTACGTTTCATCCGGGTGAGGTTCTTAAAAAACTAATTGAGAAACTTCCGAACGCGCACTTCGCAGTTGAAAACGCCGATGGCACTTACAAGTTCCACCGTCCGTTTCCGTCATACGCTCTCGGTTCACACAATCGCGAAACTCCGTTAGAGGAACTCATGAACGAACCGGTCTCGCGAGTGGTTGTTCTATCGCCAGATCACGATGCAGAAGAATTTGTTGGCGTCATTGCAGAAATCGGATTGCACTCGGTTAGCTATGCAATCGGCTACACCGCTTGGCTCGACATTTCACCTCAGGGAATCAGCAAGGCATCGGCGCTCGAAATGCGTCGCCAAGAGCTCGGCATTCTGCCGTCTCAGGTGATCACCGTTGGCGACGGTCGCAACGATATCGACATGTTTGCCTGGGCCATTGCCGGCGGCGGGCTCGCCTTCGCCATGGGTCAAGGCCCCGAAGAAGTTCACGCCGCCGCCTCAGCCGTGGTTGCCCCCGTTGAAGAAGACGGGGTCGCCGAAGTGCTCGCCGGATTCGAGGGCATTTTGTTTTCTCGCTCGGTCAGTTAGAATTGAGGCACGGAAGCGTGCCGGAGCGGCCGAACGGAACAGTCTTGAAAACTGTCGTAGTTAATAGCTACCGTGGGTTCAAATCCCACCGCTTCCTCGGAGAGCCCAGAATGGCGAATCGAATAGATTCGACAGTCTGCTCGAGACCGCCAGAACACTTGAGTCTGGCGGTTTTCTCTTTGGGAACCTACCTGTGAACTTCCTTTGCTCCTAGCCACCGCAGGTGCCTTCGGCTTAAACTTGTAGTTCACCCCGACCCGAGAGACCCTCGATGCCCCTGTTCAAGAAGCGCCAACCGCGAGCCCTGGCTCGTCACGGCCGCCTCAAAGTTCAGTCGCGCGCATCGGCCTTCGGCGGCATCCTGTTTAAGGGTCTGGCACTCGCGGTTGGTGCATCATTGGCGCTCACGGGTGTCGCAGTGTTTGAGCTCAGCAACACTTTCAAGGCCCGCGGTCTTGAGTTGCCAAACGCACAACCGATTACGGCCAAAGATCTAAGCGGACCGATCAACATTCTTCTCGTCGGAAGCGACACCCGAAAGGGGCAGGGCAAGGGCTACGGAACCGAGAGCTCGGTGCTTGCCGACGTGATGATTCTTTTGCACGTTAGCGAAGACAGAAAGAACGCAACAGCACTTAGCTTTCCTCGCGACCTGATGGTGCCTTGGCCGGCTTGCCCGAGCACAACCGGCGGCCCCGGATTCCTGCCCCAGTCGCTTGGCCAGCTCAATGCGACCATTGCAAATGGGGGCCCCGGATGCACACTTCTCACGATCGAGAAGTTAACAGGACTAAAGATTCCTTATCTCGCCATGATCGAGTTCAACGGTGTAATTGAAATGTCAAACGCGATTGGTGGCGTTGATGTTTGTGTTGCTCAAGAAATCAACGACCCATACACGCAGACATATTTGAAGCCGGGCGAATACACGTTGCAAGGAAAAGCCGCTCTTCAGTTCTTGCGCACGCGTCACGGAGTTGGTGACGGTTCTGACCTTTCGCGAATTTCTAACCAACAGGTATTTCTGACTTCACTTGTGCGCAAGGTAAAGAGTGCCGGTGTGTTAACTAACCCAGTTCAGCTTTACTCACTTGCCAACGCCGCTGCGCGCAACATGCAGCTTTCAGAGTCGCTAACCGATTTGGGAACCATGGTTTCAATCGCATCATCACTGCAGAACGTTGATCTTGAAAACATCGTTTTCTTGCAAGTGCCTGTTCGCGGTGGTTTGCCGGCACCATACTCTGGCCGCGTGATGCCCGTGTATGAGCAGGCCAACATCCTGTTTCAAAAGCTAGTGAATGATGAGCCAATCGTTCTCGGCAGCAATACGGGGCAGGGTGCCGTGCTTGCAACGCCTAGCCCAACGCCAACGAGTTCGATCAAACCCACACCGGGTGCAGCGAGCCCGAGCCCAACTGCAACCGAGAGTCTTGACTGGGCAACCGGAACCAACGCGGCTACAAAGACCTGTTCAAACTAGGGGGCTTGGCGAGCCAGCGTCTGGTCGGCTAAACTATCGAGGTTGTACTCAGGAGTCGTCGCATAGCCCGGTCGAGTGCGCCTCACTGCTAATGAGGTAAGGATCTAAAGTCCTTCGGAGGTTCAAATCCTCTCGACTCCGCGAGGTTTGCATGTCATTGGCAGGCTGACCCCAAGCACCTCTCCAACCAGAGGTAAATGCGCTTGTTTGAAACCTACGGTTTCGGCAAGGCACCCGTGAAGTGTGATTTTCTAGCAAGCTAGAATCAAACTTCACTCGGCGCTTGTAGCTCAACGGATAGAGCATCTGACTACGGATCAGAAGGTTGGGGGTTCGAGTCCCTCCAAGCGCGCGAAAACCCAGTGTCTAATTAGGCAGCTGGGTTTCGCCTTAAGCGAGGAGCAACGAGTGAGCGAACAGAACTGGCGCGAATTTCTCGAAGCAGATGACCTTGACGACTGGGTTGTGCTGCACGGCGGGCCCTCGGCTGTTTTTATCACCGATAATCTTGCAGCCGCCGCCGAACTTGCGCGCGCTGTTGCCGAGGTGCCAGGGCTTGAGGGCTCAAACATCCAGTTGGCAATCGTTGCTAACCGACTCACTGTTCGACTTACCAGGGAGACCTGGAAGATCGAACCGCATCACATTGGTGTTGCGAGAGAGATTTCTGAAATCGCACGCACGCGCGGCGCGGCATCGGCACCTCATCTGGTTCAAGAAGTTCAGGTTGCAATTGCGGCGAAGCCGGATGCCATCGATTTGAAGTTCTGGCGAGCTGTGCTCGGATACGACGAGATGCTCGATGACAACGCAATTGACCCGCTCGGAGTGAGTTCAACCGTTTGGATGCAAGACCTAGATGAGGGCAAGGCACTTCGCCACGCCATGCACCTTGACGTCTCACTTTCAAAAGAGAGTGCAGAGGCGCGGGTTGAGGCTGCGGTAAAGGCCGGTGGAGTTGTGGTTGATGGCTCGCACGCACCGTCATGGTGGATTCTCGCCGACCGTTCGGGCAACAAAGTGTGTGTGGTCGCTTGGCCCGATGGCGCTAAGGCAAACGAAATTATCACGACTCAATAACATCTAGGCCAATTGGCTTCATCTGGGTGTGCCCTGTGCTACTTTCACTCTAATTCAGTCAATCGTTTGACTGAGTTAGAGGGCGAGACATGAAGCACGCGACTTTAGCAGACGTGGCTAAGGCCACAGGGGTGTCTGTTTCGCTCGTTTCTCTGGTTCTGTCTGGAAAGGCGGCGAAAAGATGTTCGCCAGCTGTTGAGTCAAAAATCAAGAAGGCTGCCAAAGACCTTGGTTACAGGGCTAATCGGTTAGCAAGATCTCTGAAAGAGCAGCAAACCAGAACTTTGGGAATGTTGAGCATTGAAGTTGCCACGACCCCATACGCCGGCCAATTACTGTCAGCGGCACAAAAGACTGCACGGTCTCACGATTATGAGCTTCTGTTTGTCGAGGTTGAGAACTCGCCCAAGTCAATAGAAGAGGCATTTGGTCTTCTTGCGGAGCACCAGGTAGTCGGAACGCTGATCGCTGCTTACTTTCACTCAGAAGTTAAGTTGCCTAAAGTAACTCCAAAAAATCTAGTTCTTGCAAACTGTATTTCGAGTAGTGGAAAGTATCCAACGGTTATTCCAGCCGAGTACTCGTCGTTTATGCAGTCACTCAAGCTTCTCGGCATTGCCGGGCACAAGAACGTTGGACTCATCATTGATGAAGTTGAGTGGCCTGCGGTCGAAGGGCGAACTAAAGCATTCCTCGATGCCGCGCATAATTTTGGCTGGGTTCGACCACAGGAGCGAATCTACAAAGTTTCAAAGACAATTGCCGATCATGGATATCGGGCAACTCTAGAAATGATCTTGCGTAATCCCGACATAACAGCAATTGCTTGCTATAACGACCCACTGGCGATGGGCGCGTACCAGGCTCTTAAGGAACTAAAAATCAGCATCCCTGAACAGGTATCTGTAGTTGGTTTCGATGACCTGGAATTGATTTCCGGTGGTTTGCGCCCCGGATTAACCACAGTTCGATTACCTCATTATCAGATGGGGCGAGAGGCCGTGGAACAACTCATCCGAATCTGCGAAGAGAAAGATGAGAATCCAATGAATGTAGTTGAAATCCAAGGAGAGCTCGTAGTTCGGGATTCTGTTTCGGTGCCACGAAACAGTGCTGCCAGCATTTTATCGTCAGAGGATTCAGCTAGATCTAATCAAGAAGAGGAAAAATGATTAAACCAACTAGGGTTTTGCTAGCGGCATCACTGGCTAGCGTGCTCGTACTAACAGGTTGTGCCCCAGCTAGCAACAGCGGAGATCCGGTAAAGGTTTCAATGTGGTCGCACGCGGCTGGTAACGACCAGGAAATTGCAACCGTAAAGGAAGCAATCACGGACTTCAACGCAAGCCAGACGGCTTACGAGGTAGTTCTAGAAGAGTTCCCACAGGAGTCGTATAACGACTCAATTGCTGCAGCTGCAGCCTCGAAGTCTCTTCCTTGCATCATCGACGTGGATGGTCCAATCATGCCTAACTGGGCTTGGTCGGGTTACATGCAGCCACTGCAGATTAGTTCAACACTCGAAGAATCATTGATTTCTGGTGCCAAGGGCTACTACAACGGTGAGCTTTACTCGGCCGGTGCCTGGGATGCAGCACTTGGTCTGCTAGTTCGTAAGTCAACTTTGGAGAAGGTCGGCGCACGCGTGCCAACCGTCTCTGAGCCATGGACATTGGCAGAGTTCGACGGTCTGCTCAAGGCTGTTGACGCAACTGGTGACTACGACTACGCGATTGACTGGGGCAATGGTTGGACTGGCGAATGGTATCCATACGCATACAGCCCTCTAATGCAGAGCTTCGGTGGTGACCTAATCAACCGTGATAATTACGAGAGCGCCGATGGTGTAATCAACTCAGCAAACTCAGTTTCGTTCGGTAACTGGTTCGGCTCAACATTTGCAAAGGGATACGCGAACCCAGCTCAGACCGGTGACCGCACCGAGTTTGTTGCAGGAACCATCGGAATTCAGTACAACGGAAACTGGGCAGTAAAGGACGCTCTTGAGGCACTAGGCGATGACCTATTGATTCTTCCACCGCCTAACTTCGGTAGCGGCCCTAAGATCGGTGCCGGTTCATGGCAGTTCGGCGTCTCGTCAACTTGTGAGACTCCAGAAGGAGCAAACCAGTTCATTGAGTTCATCCTTCAGGACAAGTACATCGTGGCATTCGCAAACCGCATTGGTTTGATTCCTGCTACCGCTACTGCGGCAGCTGAAGTTCCAAACTACGCACCAGGCGGACCATTCGCGATCTTCGTTGAGCTATCGAACGAATTCGCAGTACTTCGCCCACCAACACCTGCTTACCTCAAGATTTCAACAATCTACGAGAAGGCAGTTGCCGATATAATCAACGGCGCAAATGCCAAACAAGCTTTGGATGCCGCCGCTGATGAAATCGATGCTGATCTGACAGACAACAACTTCTACAAATAAGATCAGTCGTCTAAGTTAAGTCTCGGGGGTGTGGTTTCACCGCACCCCCGAGACACTTACTCAAAGGAATTCGATGGCATCGCTAAGTCAACTGAATCGAAAACTTCTTGGGAGCAGCCTGAAAGCTAGATCGTCAAGAGCTGGTTTTCTATTTGTTTTCCCGGCAGTTGCAATGATGCTGCTCTTTTTGGTCGCACCCGTGATACTGGCGTTTTCTCTCGGTTTTACAAATGCCAAGTTTGCAAGTCCGAACGAACCAACTTTCATCGGTCTAGATAATTTCACAGAAATGCTCTCGCTCGGGCAGGTCTCTGTCGAAGCTGATCCGAACGATGAAAACGTTGCCTACGACAACCTGAGAGAGTACACAAAGCCATCAAACAATTCCCCATACGCGGGAATGCAAATCTTAACTGAGAGCTACAGCAAAGATGGAACAAAAGCAGACTTCACTATTGCGGGTGACGCACTCTTCTGGAAGTCACTGCTCAATACCTTAATTTTTGCCGCTGTGATTGCGCCTCTACAAGGCGGGCTCGCTCTAGTTCTTGCCCTGCTGATTAATTCCAAAATCCGAGGCAAGGTCTTTTTCCGAACTGTCTATTTCATTCCAGTCGTCACATCCATGGTTGTGGTGTCGATTTTGTGGATTTTCTTCTATCAGAAAGACGGCTTGGCGAACGTCGTTCTTGATGCAATAATCCCGGGTTTTGAACCTGTTTCGTTTCTTACAAATCCAGACCTGGCGTTACCCGCAATCATTTTTATGTCGGCATGGCAGGCAGTGGGCTTTCACATGATTATCTGGTTGGCCGGACTACAGACCATTCCCGCTGAACTTTATGAGGCGGCAAAAGTCGATGGGGCTAATTTTTGGCAACAGTTTCGTGCCGTCACTTGGCCTGGCCTTAGAACAACTTTTGTCTTCATTTTGATTATCATCTCAATTCAGGCGATGGGTGTTTTCACTCAGATAAACGTCATGACTCAGGGTGGTCCGCTAGATTCAACAACCACATTTGTTTTTCATATTTTTAGAGAGGGCTTCCGTAAGAACGACATCGGATACTCTTCTGCACTTGCAATTGTGTTCTTTGTAATCGTTGTGACTATTTCAGTCATTCAGCGAAGAATAACGAGGGACAAGGACTAATCATGAAGACCAAATTCTCGCTTGGACTAACAATTCAGTATGGTTTCGCAATTTTCTTCATGCTGTTGTTCAGCCTCCCATTGCTTTTCATGATCTCGTCTAGCTTCAAAGACCCACAGGCGATTTTTGCCGACGTGAAATCTTGGAGAGCTTTCTTTCCTGTGGGTGATGTTAGCTTCGATCAGTATCTGGGCGTGTTTGAGAGGCTCCCGCTGGGGCTGTTCCTCTTCAACTCCATTTTTATTTCAGCTGTAGTAGTCGTGCTGGGTCTTTTTGTGAACAGCCTTGCCGGTTATGCCATTGCACGTTTGAAATTCAAAGGCCAGAACGTGTTGTTGGTAGGTTTGATTGCCACACTTGTGATTCCATTCGAAACCATTGCGATGCCGCTTTTGGTTTTAGTTAATTCTCTTCCGATGATTAGCTTTGAGAACGGTGCTCTTGAATTCTCAACAGGTTGGCTAAACACCTATCTAGTTCAGATAGCACCATTTATCGCTTGGGGCTTTTCGATATTCCTCTTTGTTCAGTACTTCAAGACCATTCCAAAGGAGTTAGACGAGGCGGCACTGATTGATGGTGCAAGTTTCTTCAAAATCTATTGGAAGATCATCGTTCCGCTTGCAGGCCCTGCTTTTGCGACGAGCGCAATTCTCAGCTTCCTTGCTATTTGGAACGCATACCTGTGGCCGGTCATGGTTGTTCAAACCGAATCACTCAGAACTGTTCAAGTGGGGCTCGACTACTTCTGGGCTTCAACCAGCGAAGAGGGCACCCAATGGGGCGAAATCATGGCGTACTCGACACTGATCACAGTTCCAATCATCATCGTGTTTGTCATTTTCCAGCGGTCGTTTGTGGCATCAGTTGCCTCGTCAGGAGTAAAGGGTTAAGAGTTGCTAAAGCTAAATGATTCTTGGGTTTGGGACAGCTGGTATGCATTTGATGGAGAAAGGCATCATGCCTTTTATCTCAGGGCGTCAAGAGGACTGAAAGATCCGCATCGACGCCACCGACACCCATTCGTCGGGCACGCTGTTTCAACCAACCTAAAAGACTGGGAAATCTTGCCGGACGCCCTTGCCATATCTGATTCTCCGGCCTGGGACTCATGGACTACCTGGACTGGAAGCGTCACAAAAGATGATGCCGGACTCTGGTGGATGTTTTATACCGGTACGTCTCTAGAAGATGGCGGGGACATTCAGCGGGTAGGCGCAGCCACCTCTAAAGATCTGATCACCTGGGATAAGGTTCCCGGCCCACTCACCGAGGCTGATCCCACGATTTACGAAAAGCTTGATTACAACCTTTGGCATGATGAAGCTTGGCGCGACCCTTGGGTGTTTAAGTACGACGACATCTGGCACATGATTGTGACGGCTAGGGGGCTAAGCGGAGACAAGTATGGCCGCGGTGTAGCTGGTCATGCCACATCAAAAGACTTGAAGACCTGGACGGTGCGTGAGCCTCTAACTGAAACCGAGAGTGGTTTTGGGCAAATGGAAGTCATTCAAATTGAGGAAATCGACGGAGTTCCAACCATGCTCTGGTGTTGTGGCCCACGTGAGCTTACTGAGGAGATGCGTGCCAAGTATCCCCACGGTGGAATGTTCTCTACCACTGGCCCGAGCGTTCTTGGCCCGTTCGACCCGAACAAGGCGGTTTGGTTTCCACACGAGACCCTTTATGCCGCCAGGGCTGTCAAGCATGAGAACAACTGGTACCTCATAGGGTTCATTGGTGGGCCAGATGACGAAACATTCGGAGGCTACATCTCAGATCCAATCCCAATTAAAAACAATGGGATGGGTTTAGTGCCCAAGAACTAGCACGAATTCTCCTGGGTGACGCGGGGTCTTCAAATTTGCTTTCATCATACAATTGGGGAAATAGCAGATTTGGAGAGCAAGTCAGATGGCAAGACCAGAGAATTCGATTCAGTTTTGGACAGTTCGAGACCAACTGGAGCGTGACTTCGATGGCACTCTCACTCGCTTGGCAGAAATCGGATTTCGCGCCGTCGAACCTTTCGGGCTTCCGGCCAACCTAAACAAACTGAGCGCGGCGCTTTCGAACGCCGGATTGACTGCGCCAACAGCTCACGGTGACGTGCTTCTAAACCCCGAGGCCGCAATCGCGGCGGCTGTTGAATTGGGCACGACTGTCTTGATTGACCCCTATCAACCCGAAGAAATTTTTCAGAACGAGTCAAGCATTCAGCGACTCGCTGATCAGCTTTCGGCTGCAGCCGAACTAGCTGCACCGCACGGAATCAAGATTGGTTACCACAATCACGATCACGAGTTGAGAAACGAAGTTCATGGTGTGCCGGCCCTGTTTGCTCTCGCCAACATGGTTTCGCAAGATGTCGTATTCGAAATTGATTTGTTCTGGTGTCAGGTTGCCCAAGTTGACCCGCTTGATGTTCTGAAAGAGTTAGACGGTCGCGTTGTTGCACTTCACGCAAAAGATGCACCTATGGGCGGGCACGTGAAAGACCAGGTGTCTCTTGGTAAAGGCTCGGTTGACGTTTTGGCGTGTGCAAAGCAAGCAGCGAATGCACGTCTCGTTGTCGAATTCGATGAATACAACGGAGACATTTTCGAAGGTGTCGCAGGTTCGCTGAACTATCTGAAAGAGAACGGATTCAACTAATGGCTGCTATGAAGATTGGCATCATCGGTGCCGGCGTAATCAGTGAGCAATATCTCGAAAATCTAACCAAAGCGAAATCTGTTTCGGTTGAGATGATTGCCGATCTCGACATTTCGCGCAGCGAACAGCGAGCAACGCAATATGGAATTACAAGATTCGGCACGCCTGAAGAGTTGTTAGCACGCGAAGATATCGAGCTGGTTGTTAACCTCACTATTCCTAAGGCACACGAGCAGGTTACCGTTGCCGCGCTGAAGGCCGGCAAGCACGTCTGGAGCGAGAAGCCACTTGCGCTAGACAAGAACGCGGCCGAACGAATTAGGCAGCAGGCAAAGCAGAGCGGCCGCGAGGTTGGCTGCGCGCCAGACACTTTTCTGGGCCCTGGCATTCAAACTGGATTACGACTAATCAGAGAAGGCAGAATCGGAAAGGTCACCGGCGCGACCACCGCATTTGAGGTTTTAGGGCCAGAGAGCTGGCACCCAAACCCTGACTTTCTCTATGCCAAGGGTGGCGGACCAATCTTTGATATGGGGCCCTACTACCTAACCGCCCTGGTTTGTGCCCTGGGTTCGGTGTCTCAAGTCGTAGCGCGATCATCACAGGCACGTGACTTCAGAGTTATCGGTTCTGGGCCGAGACAGGGTGAGAAGTTTCCGGTTGAAGTGCCAACCAACGTACTTGCGTTAATCGACTTTTCAAGCGGACAAACTGCGCAGAGCAGCTTCAGTTTTGACACTGCACGACCTCGAGCGGGCATTCTCGAAATTCACGGAACCGAAGGTTCGATAGTGATTCCAGACCCAAACATGCACGAGGGTGCTCTTCAGCTTTTCAGAGTTGACTCAGGCAGTTGGGAGCCAGAGGAGATCGCCTGTGTTGGAGAAGTCATGCAGCGTGGTGTTGGCGTGGTCGACATGGTGCACGCAATCGCTCAGGGCAAGCGTCCGAGAGCCGACATCGAGCTAGCGGCTCACGTTGTAGAAGTTATGCAAGCGCTCGAAGAGGCAGCAACATCAGGTCAAACGGTGAAAATCGAATCGACGACAAAATCTCCAGAGTTGGTTGATGTCGATTTCAATCCATGGATTAGTGTGGGCTAGTGGGCCAGACAGAGAAACCTCAGGTTGTCGCCGCACTCGTGGGTGCGGGATTCATGGGTCGCGTTCACTCGAGGGCTTTGCGCGCAGCCGGAATCACCATGAGCGGCATCCTGTCTTCGAGCGTCGACAAAAGCAAACTCGCTGCGCAAGAACTGGCAATAGATAAGTACTACTCAAGTTACGAAGACTTGCTGGCAGATGAAACTGTGAATCTGGTTCACATTCTCACTCCAAACAGCACTCACGTTGAGCTAACCGAGCGCGCGCTAGCAGCCGGCAAACACGTCGTCTGCGAAAAGCCGTTGGCAACAACTTCTGCCGACGCAAACAAACTGGCAAAGCAGGCTCGCGAACTCTCATTAGTCGGGGCCATCCCTTTCGTCTATCGCTACCATCCGATGGTTCGAGAGGCCAAGAGCAGGGTCGAGTCTGGAAACCTTGGTCGAGTGCTGAGCATCAAGGGCGAGTATCTGCAGGATTGGCTTCTCAATGCGAATGACACAAACTGGCGAGTTGCCGAGCAATCTGGTGGAGCGTCGAGGGCATTTGCCGACATCGGCATTCACCTTTGCGACCTAATTGAGTTCATTTCTGGTCAGCGAATCGTGAAGCTGGTCGCAACCATCGATACCGCACATGCCACCCGAGCATCACAAAAGGTGTCAACCGAAGATCTGGCCATGGTTTTGGCCAAGCTCGACGGCGGTGGCTCGGTTAGCCTCATGGTGTCTCAGGTTGCCGCCGGGCACAAAAATGGCCTATCTGTCGAGCTTCACGGCACCGCAGAATCACTTCGTTTCGACCAGGAAACCCCCGAAAGCCTGTGGATTGGCCTGCAGGACGGCAGCCGCACGATCATGCGCGATGCGGCGCTGCTTTCTGCCGATGCCGCGAGACTTACCGCTTTGCC
>JACCDZ011298747.1_pt1 | contig 17910 bp, 10 predicted proteins | sample 7449551 | NCBI WGS metagenome assembly JACCDZ01 (sample SAMN15323452, study PRJNA562643) | freshwater metagenome | isolation source: river surface water | place: USA:Blue River Watershed | collected 2017-08-18
AAACGGTGGCAACTGCAGTATTCGAACTTGTATAAGTCACAGCAAGTCCAGAAGACGCTGTTGCCGTCAAATTGAAATTGGCATCTCCATAGGTAACTGCGGACAATGTATTGAAAGTGATGGTTTGTGCAGTTGAACCAGAAGTTGTTCCTTTTGCCGTCCATGTAGCACTTCCTGACAAAGCAGCAGTGACATTTGTTAGCGCACTTGAAGTAACGCTTGTTGCTGTTGCTGACGAACCTGTATCTGTAAATGATGTGCTCGATTTGTACAATTGTAAAGAAGAAAATCCACCGACAACATCAGCAGCAGGGAATTCAAAATTTGCAGAATAGTTGTACGTTCCTGTTGTACTGGACAAATCTGTTATCCAATATCTATTGGACAGGTAGCTCGGCGAAGAAGAAACGCTGGACTGCGTTCCATTCATAGCATAAACTGAAACGTTTCTACTCACTGAATTTGCTGTAAAAGTCAAAGTCATGGGCATATAGCCCGTATCATTTCCTACAGGAAAAACATAAGCTGCTGGGAATCCAGTTCCAGCGATATTGCGAAACAATTTGCCCAATGTACCATACAAGAATGGATCACCTGTAACAATATGCGCAGTGGAAGAGCCACCAACCACAGCAGAAGGTGAGTTGTTGGTTAATGTCAAATTGAAATTGCCTAACAATACTTTTCCATTGATCAAATTCAAAATACCTGACATTGAAATATTGTTGGTTAAAGCCACAGTTGATCCAACATTATTGATGGTCAAATTTCCAATGGTCGTTACACCATTACCCGTTTTTTGAGGGGCTGTACCGTTGAAAGTAAAATGTACGCCATTGTATGTTCTAGTACCCGTAAGTTGAATGGACCCGTTGGCCCCTGAAGTTGTAAACGCCCCTGTTGCGTTGGTATTGGCGGATATCAAATGAGCTCCTGACCATGCATAAAAAGTTTTTCCAGTTGCTTGTGTTCCTGACCAAACATAATTTTGAAAATCCAAAATAGATCCCGCACTGCATTCTAAACCACCAGTTGAGTTGACGTTGGATAATAATCTTACTCTAGAACCATTACTTGTGATATTACCAAAGTCAAACGCGTGAGGAAAAGCGACAATTGGCGTGGTAATATTGATGTCCTGGGTGTTTCCCAAGTTGGATTCAAAATAAACAAAACGTTGATTTGAGACATTGGTACAAGCCAATCTTCCTGCAGAAATAATCAAACTTCCTTTCAAGAAAACAAAGGCAGAAGCAGCAGCCCCTGTGCACATGTCAACGTTGCAGTTTCCTCCCGTAGAATTGCCATCTAAAACAAAATCTCCCGCAACACTCAAAGCCAGATTGGTAGCGCCAGTTAATCGTAATTCAGAAGTCCCTGTATTCTTCACATTAAAATTTCCATTCACAGTGCCTACAGCTCCTGCAAAATTAGCCGCTCCAGTTTGAGCAGCGCAGTTCCAAGTCAAGTGATGGTAATTTTGGGTCAAGTTGGTTGGCGTAGTTCCTGAAACAAATCCTGTAACTTCACAAGTAGCGCCTGTTGCCCAAGTGGAAGTGGGAATAGCTCCTCCATTTGTCCAGGTGTGCGTGTACTTTCCGCCATTACCTACTGTAATATTTCCAGTTGGCGTTATGGTTCCTGCATTGGCAATAATCCCCAAAACGCTACAATCAATGGCATCCGCTCCATTGGCAATAACAAACGTAACACCGCTTGGCACTGTTAGTGTGCCGCCTGCCTGAATTGTAAATTGATCAATTGTTGCAGCGGTAGCTGTGATGTTGTGACCATTCAAAATTTGGGTAGCGCCAAAAGTATTTGAGGGAGCTATAGTTGCTGTATACCATGAAGTTCCGTTGTCTGCACTTTGCTGCCAACTTCCCAAAGTAGACCAAGAACCTGCAGCCACATTGGAACGGTGCTGGATTTTGGACACCATGAGGTTGTTGAAATACATATTTCTATTTCCGTTATTGGGTGCCGCAAAATCATTCTGATTTCCGATGTAAAAATTAATATTATCAATGGCCGAACTGATGTTCACGGTCGCCGTGTAAATAGCCGATACGCCATCACGTGCAGTTAAGGAAAATGTATATTGTGTTGCAGAAATCCTAGACATGGTAACGATCATATTGTTGGTACCATATGCAGTTTGTGCGTTTATTCCTCCAGCTGTAATTGTGGAAGAACCTCCCATATTGACATTGAATACAGTCGTTCCGGCCGCCTTGAAATCAATTCCTTTACTGCCGGTATTGGCATCCCAATTAACGGACCAATGAAAACTCAGCGCATCACCTATTGCCATAGGTGTAGTTATGTTTCTTGTTGCGCTTGCGTAGGCATTGCCATTGGCATACAATCCGAAGGCAGTAGTTCCCAAAAGGGAAGTTGACATGCCATTGCTTGAGGGATTCCCAATAAAGAAACCCGTATTGGCTCCAGCTGTCAATGTCCAAGCGCCAAAACCAGTTCCTTGATTGCTCGCATTGGCCCATGTTCCTGAATAATTCGATGCTTGATCACTCGCTGTTTGCGCAATGACCATTGAATTAAATAACAAAAGAAAACCGAGAACAATAATGCTCGAAAAATTGTGTAAAGCGTTTTTCATAAGTCTTAAATAAGAAGTTAAGGCCCCTATTTTGTCTAGTAAAAATAATGATATTCTTTTTAACATGCCCACATTATTCTTTCCTGATTAGACATTGATGAAAGTCAAAAACAAAAAAGGGGTGCATTGCACCCCTTTTCAATCAATCCTAACCATTATTGAATCATCCATCTCAATCGCTGTGTATGGGCACCTGAATGCCACTCTACCCAGTACAATCCTGAAGAAAACTCGGAACCATTGATCAATGTCTGATTGCCTTGAATATGCTCAATATTCTGAACCATTCTTCCTTGCATATCGCGAACGATAATCTGAACATCTTCTGATTCCTGGGCATTCCAAATCACATTAACAGAAGATCTTCCAGAAGGATTAGGGAACAACACCAAGGACAACGCCTCATCTTGATTCAAGTCCTTGAACAAATCATCCTCTTCCTCAACCGTCGGCATCGATGCAGCTGTTCCTTTGAACTTCATGCATTGGTAATTGGTACCGTAATCGCCCACAACATTGTTTGCAAAAATCGGACGTACTTGCACTCTCCACTCAGATCCCGCAGTAAAGCCCATCAACGCAGATGGAACAAAGTCTCTGGTTCCAAGTGGTCCATAAACCTCAATCACAACAGGGTTTCCATTCACCAATTGCAAGATTCCGTTAACTGTTTTTTCAAACTTCCATTGGTAACGCACCGCATCACACAACCAGATATTCGCTCTTACTGTTCCTCCAATGGTCACACGAGAAGGGCAAGCGTGAACAGATCCCAAATCCAATTCCAAGTGTTGTTGAACAACTAGATTGTTGGTGGAAACACGTGGTACACTCACTACTTCTGTACCTCCATTGCCCAGTGGCAAAACAAATCCCAATGTAATGGTCGCCTGATAAGTAGTATTGTATTGGAACTTTTCACCATTGGCTCCAGTGAAATTGGACAATGGAATTGATGCGCCATTACCTGTTAATACAGGACCTCCAGCGGGTGATATTGGCGTCAACTGAATACTGCATGAAGTCGACCCTGTGATGTTACTGGCATAAACAATGTCACAACCAGAATCATACAAAATAGAGTTGGTATAATTCAAATTACCAGACGAAGACACTCTTCTTGTGCACAATGTGAAACTACCACCCAATGTTGGGCTATCCATTTGCATTACGCGAACATAGTACTGTCCACCAACCGTAAGTTCACCAAAATTCAAATACTCATCACCAATTCCACTTACTGCATTGGTTGATTTCAATAGCAATCCAGCTCCTGAACGCAACTCCAATCTCACATCATTGGTTGGGATACAACGTATGGTAACACCAGGAGAAGAAGCCGTAAAATAGTACCAAGTATCAGGCGCAGATCCGGTTAGCGTTTCTACACCGACTTGTGCGCTTGGAGAAGCACCACCTAAGTTTCCTGTAACCGTATTACAATTCACCAATGAAGTTGAAGGGATAATCAAAGTAGAGAACAATGGATCATCATTGACAATGTTGCAAACTTCGTTGATCAATCCGTCACAGTCATCATCATATGATGTAGAGCAAAGTTCACTAGCCTGAGGATTAACTGTTGCCAATGCATCATTGCAATCACCATTTGTCATCAAATATCCTACAACATAATCACATGCAACGATGGTCGATGTGTTGCTTCCATAACCATCTCCATCTTGATCTGCGTAGAAAGTATAGGTTGAAATTCCATTATCATTTGTGCCATCACAATCATCATCGATTCCATTACAAATCTCAAGATTGAATGGATAAGCCTCTGCATTTGCATCATCACAGTCGCCTGATTCAGTTGTGTATCCTGCAGGCATGATACAAGTGACCACCAAAGAAGCTGCAGGACCATAAGTATCGCCATCCACATCCGCATAGTAATTGTTATTGACCAAAACAGCAGTCGAAATAGAATTACTATTGGCCGTTGAAGATGTCTGACATACATTGTTGGCTGTCATGACAACAGTTACCACATCATTGTTTGAAAGTGATGCATTGGTATAAGTTGTCGCATCTGTTCCAACGTTGGTTCCATTCAACTTCCACTGGTATACAGGTGTTGATCCGCCATTGGTTGGCGTTGCTGTGAAGGTCACGCTTGTTCCATCACAGATGCTGTTGTCTGCATCGCTAGATGCTATAGAAACAGATGGAACAAGTGGATTGGTTATGTTGACACTGGCTGGAACACGCGTTGTGCTATAATTCCAGTTATAGAAAAAATTGTATCTGTCAGCACCGCCGGTGTCCACATTGCCCGTTATACTTCCAACACCTGGAAGTGACTCCGGGAAAGTAAAATTGGGTGTTCTAGACAGGTTTCTTCCACCCATATTGGTCACTACCAAACGGTATCCTACACCCGCAGGAATAAACCATCCCAAAGTTTCAACATTGTTTCCATTGACAACAGGAACGGTTGCCGAGTATGTATTACCGTTGACAACCATTGGCGCATTGGTAGCAGCATTCCACAATTGAATGGTGATATTGGCTGTACCATCAGACTCAATGTTTACAGAGTTCAAAGTAATATCTGTAAACAAAGTAAATTGTAAACCTCTATTAGCAGTACCTGTGTTATCATTTCCATAAACTGTTTCACCACCAATAAAATTCTCTTGAGCGTAAACGATAGTGCTTGCATTATAGTTCGCTGTATAGCTTGATCCCGAAGCCAAAGCAGTTCCGCCAGTTGCATTGGTAAACCATGAAATACTACTACCCGGAAAACTACAAGAGCTGACCGCACTTACCATCAAATTACCTCCTCCACAATTGGCAGCTCCAGTTGTAGTTAATAGCGATGTTTCTATATCGACAGAGATGGCGTCTGAAGTTGCCACCGCTGGTGTTACGCAACCTCTATTGCTCGTCATTACAACTGTTACCACATCATTGTCATTCATTGTAGCATTTGAATACACATTAGAGTTGGTACCGACATTGGCACCATTGATTCTCCATTGATAAGTCGGATTATTTCCTCCGAAGGTTGGTGTAGCAGTAAAGCTTGCGCTAGATCCAATACAAAATATATTATTCAAATTACTTGAAGAAATACTCACTGAAGCTGCTTCATTCTCTAATAAAAGTGCAGATGTATTACCAGAAAAAACCACAGAGGCTGTTTGACAAGCGTTATTAGCCGTCATTGATACAGCCACAACATCACCATTGACCAAATTATTATTGGAATAAGTTGTTGCATTGGATCCGACATTTGATCCATTCAATGTCCATTGATAAATTGGAGTCGTGCCACCATTGGTAGGGTTAGCTGTGAATGTCACATTGGTTCCCTCACATACAGATTGAGAATTTACAAATGACAATACCAAGTCATCTATACGCCAGTTGGCGTTGTTAATGGTTGCACCCGTTCCACCATATCCATAGATACGATAGGTTACAGGCTGCCCAATCGCACTTACATTGCCTGTAGATAAAGCATGAGTCTTCAAAGTCCAAGTACTATTGTTGGTTATCGAACCAACAAAAATATTTGATGCATAATTGTCCAAACTTGAACGCAGGACATAACCAGTAGGTCCCGTACCTGTGCTTCGCATACCCATACTCAAGTTGTTTAAGGTAAATGAGTATGCGGCAGAAGGGGTAACTGTAAATTGAAAATAAGTAGACGTGTTGGTATTCAGCCCGCCATTGATAGTTGTGGCTTGGGCATTGTTTCCGCCAGAAGCACCAGTGTATGATCCCCCCGAGTTAGAAGTACCAGATAAAATAGCGTTGGTTCCAAAGTTATTGTTTTGGCTCAAGGCTGAAATAGTCACATTTGCTACGGCGGTGGAATTAGCCGTTCCAAATCCCCATGTTGCGTTTCCGGCATTGGCAACAAACGTCGAGCTCACGGAAACAGAAGGTGTTACATTGTTGGTGACACCCGTACTAATATTGTTCCCATTGGCATTTGCAGAAGTTTGACAAGTGTTGTTCGCCGTCATTACCACAGTCACAATGCCGTTGTTGGGTAATGTGGTGGTGGTGTAAGTAGTAGAATTGGAGCCCACGTTAGCGCCATTCAATTTCCATTGATATGATGGAGAAGGACCTCCATTGGTTGGGGTAGCAGTAAAAGTAACCGACTCACCTGCACATATCGCATTGTCATTATCACTAGACGAAATCGTCACTGAAGGGTTTACATTGCTTACTGCGGTTACATCAAGTGCGTTTGCTGTTGCTGAAGAAGAGGTTTGACATTCGTAATTGCTCGTCATGATCACACTTACCGTCTGATTGCTATTTATAGCATTGGAAAAAGTAGTGGAGTTGGTTCCAATGTTATTTCCGTTCAATACCCATTGATAACTGGGAGCTGAACCTCCGTTTGTTGGAATAGCTGTATAAGTGACTGAACTACCCTGACAAACAATATTATCAGCATCTGAAGAACTAATGGCAACAGATGGAGCGGTATTTAGTCCAACCGAAATGGTCAAAGAATTACTGTTGCTTGTGGCTTGTGTTTGACACAAATGATTGGTTGTCATTTGAACAGAAACGACATCGCCATTGATGAGAACGTTGGTATCGAATGTAGAGGTGTTGCCTCCCATATCCATTCCATTGATTTTCCACTGGTACACAGGAGAAGTTCCGCCATTGGTTGGTGTCGCTGTAAACACAATCATAGTACCTTCACAGATAAAGTTATCTGCATCATTGGAGACAATAGACACTGAGGGACTAACTGTAGTATTCACAGTAGTAGTAATTGAATTTCCATTGGCCGTTGCTGAGGTTTGACATGCATTGTTGGCAGTCATGACAACAGTTACAACATCATTGTTGGCCAAAGCACCATTGGTATAAGTGGCCGAGTTTGTTCCAACATTATTACCATTCAGTTTCCATTGGTAAGCAGGAGCAGATCCTCCGTTGGTAGGGCTAGCAGTGAATGTTACACTTGTACCTGAGCAAATACTGTTGTCTGCATCACTTGATGAAACCGATACAGATGGATTTACGTTGGTGCCAATAGTAGCGATCACCTCTTGACGAGGCAATGATATGTTCCAATCATAGAAATAGTTGTATGTGTTGGCGGCATTACCAACATTCCCTGTAAAAGATAAAGCGCCATAATGAAGTGGATAAGCCATCCCAGAAGTGAAATATACACGGGTTATATTGGCGCTCATACTCGAAACTTCCATCGTGTAATTTCCGGGTATAAATGTGTGTCCAATATTGTAGGTATTGTTGTTGTTGTTGTTGGCAGCACCAGGAATTACAAGAGTTATAGTGTTGATTACTGTTCCTGCGTTATCCTTGATCAATACAGTCATGGCTCCGTCCGCAGCGCTATTCTTTCTAATACGCATAGCCACGGAATTCAAAGTAAACGAGGTATGGGCAGTAAATGCCAATCCCACTCCTGTAGTGGTAATATTTCCTGTATTGGTACCAATACCAACACCAGCAGCATATTGTTGCTCCACATAATAGCTTGTTGTTGATGACAAACTTGGGGTAGTATAGCTAGACGGATTGGTTGTGGCTGATTGTAAAGCTGAACCGCCGCTCGCATTGGCAAACCAAGCGATTGTGGGAGTCAAACCACAGCCTGAGGCTGTAGCCCCCAGAGTAAGCGTTCCAGGAGTACAACGTGTAGCAGGAGTTGTTGACATCGCTGAAGGAGGATTACCCTGAATTTTAAAATCATCGATAACCCAACCCTCTGAATTCGCACTGGTTGTCAAGTAAATTCTTATTATCAGCTGACTTACATTGGGTAGATTTGATATTTGCACTGTACTGTAACCATCCGTTGTTCTAGATCCACCGCCGGCAGGAGCAAAAGTTACTGTATTCGCGTTACCATCATATGCAGTAGAAGCCACTCCAGTAGCACTGTATGACCAAAAAGCATTGTTGTTTCCATCGATATCTATTGTGCGATAGTAGTTGGCACCATTATCAGGGCTGATATCAACCCTTACTTCATCGGCACCATCCAAACCGTTTGTAGTGCTACCAAGTGAAAAGGCAGCCAAGTCAAAAGTTAAGCTGGCTCCGCAAATACCTCGTGTATCAATTACAAGCGATTGCAAGGTAATATTCGTATTCACACATGAAAAACCATGTGTTCCCTCAAACGCATAGGGACTTGATGCGGGCCTGTCTCCAGTTCCACTATTCCCTGTTCTGTATGCAGCTGTTCCGTTAGTCACAGAAAACAAAGACATACTATTATTAAACCCTTCAGTAGAATAAGTAGTTTGAGCATTGCTTTCATCAGAAAACAACAAAAGCCCCATCAACAACAAAGCTGTGAATCTCAACTTCCCCATTCTTGATTTTTTTAATTTTTTTTCCATTTCCTTTTAATTTCCAGTGTCCTTTAACGCACTAACGTGACTTAAGTTACATATCAAACTGTTAAAAATCAGTTTTTATAATTTGCTGATTATCAATTTTTTAATTGAAATCAAGGACGTAAAATTGAATTTACAGCAGTTTGGGACGGCGCAAATTTACGCGTTATTAACATTGTTGATAACCTTTAAACGTTAAATAATTGTTTTCTAGTACCATATAAATAAACATCCGCAAGTGCATTTCTTTTGAAATTCCTTTTTCAAGACTTTCAATCGTACTTTTGCCCCCATGCAACAAGAAGATAAACTGAAATTAGTCATCTCACATGCCAAGGAGTATGGCTTTGTTTTTCCCTCATCTGAAATTTATGATGGTCTAAGTGCCGCTTATGACTACGGTCAATTGGGTGCTGAGCTTAAAAACAACATCAAAAACTACTGGTGGACCGCCATGACCCGCATGCACCAAAACATCGTGGGCATCGACTCTTCCATCTTTATGCACCCCACCACTTGGAAAGCAAGTGGTCACGTGGATGCCTTCAATGATCCTTTGATTGATAACAAAGACAGCAAAAAACGATACCGCGCTGACGTCCTTCTGGAAGAATACATGGCAAAATCTGAAGCCAAAATTCAAAAAGAAATAGACAAAGCGAAAAACAAATTCGGAGATGCTTTCAACGAAGAGCAGTTCCGCGCTACCAATCCCAACGTGCTTCGCAGCCAAGCCAAAATTGATGATGTTCATGGCAAAATGAAAGCTGCTTTAGAAACCTCGGATTTGGAAGGTTTGAAAAACCTCATCGACGAATGTGAAATCGCTTGTCCAGAATCTGGTTCACGCAACTGGACCGAGGTTCGCCAATTCAATTTGATGTTTAAAACGGAATTGGGCGCAGTATCCGGCGATGCGGGAATCATTTATTTGCGTCCGGAAACGGCACAAGGCATTTTTGTCAATTTCCTCAATGTCCAAAAATCGGGTCGTATGAAGCTTCCCTTTGGAATTGCGCAAATTGGAAAAGCCTTCCGAAACGAAATCATTGCACGCCAATTCATCTTCCGCATGCGCGAGTTTGAACAAATGGAAATGCAATTCTTTGTCAAGCCTGGAACGGAAATGGAATGGTACAACTACTGGAAAGATACCCGCATCAAATGGCACAACGCCATCGGCATGGGTTCTGAAAATTATAAATTCCACGACCACATCAAATTGGCCCACTACGCCAATGCTGCATGTGATATCGAGTTCAACTTCCCCATGGGATTCAAAGAATTGGAAGGTATTCACAGCCGCACGGATTTTGACTTAAGCAAGCACGAAGAATTCTCCGGAAAGAAGTTGCGTTATTTCGATCCTGAAACCAATGAGAGTTTTGTTCCTTACGTCATTGAGACTTCAATTGGTTTGGACCGCATGTTCTTGGCGGTCATGAGCAACGCCTACCGCGTTGAACAAATTCCGGGTAAAGACGGCGAAGAAGGGACAGAGCGCACAGTGATGTCCATTCATCCCGCATTGGCTCCCGTGAAAGTGGCCATTTTACCATTGGTGAAAAAAGATGGACTACCAGAAAAAGCACGTGAGATTGTCGATCTATTGAAATTGGATTTCAATTTACAATACGACGACAAGGATGCCGTTGGACGTCGTTACAGAAGACAAGACGCCATTGGTACTCCTTATTGCATCACGGTAGACAACGATACTTTAGAAAACAACACCGTTACGATCCGTGATCGTGACACCATGCAACAAGAACGAGTGGCCATCAGCGATCTTCACAGCATCATTGCCAAGAAAGTAGGAATGGCGCAGTTGTTTGCATAAATCCTGACAATTATTCAATAAAAAAGGGCGGAAATTCCGCCCTTTTTTTTATCCCTTTACCAACGCTTCCAAGCAATCGACCCAAGCCTCCGAATCATTTAAACTCGGCACAAGTTGAACGTGCTCTCCGCCGTGTTCCTCAAACAATTCCTGGTACTCATCACCAATCTCAATGGTGGTTTCCAAACAATCCGCTACAAACGCTGGTGAAAAAACCAACAATTTCTTTGCACCCTTTTTCGCCAATTCTTCAATCACCACATCTGAAAAGGGTTCAATCCATCCCTTGCCCAATCTGCTCTGGAAAGCCACCGTGTAGTGGTCTTCAGGTATCCCCATCGACTTGGCAATACTTCTTGTCGTGGCATAACAAGTTGCTTTGTAGCACAAATGATTTTCATCGTTAATCTCATGCTCACAGCTGTGGTTGCGGCACTTGTTATCATCATACAATTTGTCCAATTGTCGCTCGGGCAATCCGTGGTAGCTGAATAATACGTGATCATATTCCTTCCAATCAAACTGCGCCGCTCTTTCGTGCCAAGCTTTTTCAAACAATGGGTGATCAAAATATTGAGAAACAATTTTAATTTCTGGGAAACTCCACCAACCTTTCATCAACTCCATCACCTTCTGTATCACACTGCCCGTGGATGCCGATGCATATTGCGGAAACATAGGAATAATAACCAACTTGGAAGGATTCCAATCGTAAATCTCCTCCATGGTTTTCTCCAAAGATGGATTCTGGTAACGCATCGCCCAAAAAACCTTGGTGTCTTTTATATCAAAACGCGATTGCAACTGCTCTGCGTTTTTCTTGGTGTGATAAATCAATGGTGATCCATTTTCTGTCCACAACTCTTGGTAAACCTTAGAGGACTTGCGGTGTCTAAAAGGAACAATGATTCCATTTACCAATATGGCACGACCAATGGGATTGATATCAATCACGCGCTCATCATTCAAAAACTCTGTCAAATAACGGTACACCGCCTTGGGATAAGGATTATCCGGTGAACCCAAATTGACCAACAATACTGCTGTTTTCTTCATTCTGCAAAGGAACAAAAGACTACAATTCAACAAGCATTATCTTTGCAACAATGAATAAAAATCTGAAATCCATGACAGGATACGGCAAGGCTGAAGCTGTCATTGCCGATTTAAAGTTTACCGTTGAGGTGCGCAGTCTCAATAGCAAGCAACTGGACTTGAACGCCCGCATACCATATTTCCTTCGTGACAAAGAAATGCAATACCGCAGCATGGCAGCAGAGTCGGTCGTTCGTGGAAAAGTGGACATTTTTATTCATGCTGAAAACATGAAGCAAACGGCGGGTCCTGCGATGAACGTCACCCTCATGAAGCAATATGCTGAGGTTTTAAAAAGCTTTACAACAGAAAATGACATTCCACAATCTGATCTTTTGAGCGCGATTCTGCGTATGCCTGAAGTGATGAAGGCAGAGGAAACTGAGCTAGAAGAAGGCGCGCTTAATCAAGTGACAATCCTACTTCAAGAAGCCCTAAAAAATCTAGACCAATACAGAAGAGCAGAAGGAAATACACTTTGGAATGATTTAAAATTGCGCATGGATGGTATTTTGGAAGGGCGCATCGCCTTGGAACAACCTTTGAAAAACAGAGATGCCAATGTTCGTCAACGATTAAAATCTTCCTTGGAAGAATTGGTTCCCGTTGATAAAATTGATCCCAATCGTTTTGAACAAGAGATCATCTACTACCTCGAGCGTCTTGATATTTCAGAAGAATATGCTCGCCTTTTGGCCAATTGCCAGCACTTTGAAGAAGAGTTGATGGGTGAGGGTCAAGGAAAAAAATTGGGTTTCATCGCCCAAGAAATGGGTAGAGAAATCAATACCATTGGCAGCAAAGCCAACGACTCCGATATCCAACGCATTGTGGTGATGATGAAAGATGAGTTGGAAAAAATCAAAGAGCAAATCAACAACGTACTTTAATTTGATTTATCTTTCAGCATGGGAAAGGCAATTATATTTTCAGCGCCCAGTGGGGCAGGAAAGACCACCATTGTGCAACATTTGATGACCCTCGAAAACTTGCATTTGGCGTTTTCCGTTTCCGCCACTAGCCGTGCCAAGCGAGGAACCGAAGTCGATGGCCAAGACTATTACTTTTTCTCTCCCCAAGTGTTTTTATCCAAAGCCAAAGCTGGTGAATTCCTTGAGTGGGAAGAAGTATACAAGGATCAGTACTACGGGACTTTAAAAGCAGAAATAGAGCGCCTTTGGGCAGAAGGAAAAAACGTCATTTTTGATGTCGATGTGCAAGGTGGGATGAATCTAAAAAAGATTTTTGGGGCTGATGCACTATCCATTTTTGTTCAACCCCCGAGTATTGAAGCGCTCAATTTTAGATTAAGAAATAGAAGCACGGAAAGTCCGGAGAAAATTGCGATGCGCATTGCCAAGGCAGGTTCTGAAATGAAATTCGCCCCCAAGTTTGATATTCAATTATTGAATGAAAAACTAGATATCGCTCTCGCTGAGGCTGAAAAAATTGTTGGTGAATTTGTACAACAATAAATGACAATCGGATTATTCTTTGGTTCTTTCAATCCCGTTCATATCGGGCATTTGCAATTGGCCAAAGCATTTTTCGAGCAAACCCAAATGGACGAGTTGTGGTGGATCCTTTCGCTACAAAATCCACATAAAAATCCCATGGATTTGGCCCCATTTGAACACCGCATGCACATGCTTCGCGATGCTGTTCAAGAACCGCATTTTACTGTTTCAGACTTTGAATCCCACCTCCCTTCACCATCGTACACCATCGATACATTGTCTGCTTTAAAAGAGAAATATCCATCGTATCATTGGAAAATCCTCATGGGACAAGACAGCTGGAATGCCCTTCCCACCTGGAAATGCGGAGATGCAATAGAGAACCAATTTGACATCTGGGTGTATGGTCGACCAGGATGCTTAGAATGGAGAAAAGGCAGACACCATAATTTGGCCTATACCCCATTGCCGATATCCAGCACTTCAATCAGAAATCAAATTCAATCCGGCGTTGACCCCACAACCGTTTCCGATGTCCTTCCTATTACGCTATCCTACATCAAGGAAAATCGGCTGTATCAAGAGATTTAGCCTCTATTCATAACGATTTTAAATAATCTACTTTTTTGTTTATTCTCGCTTGTTTGCGTTTGTAGATATTATTTTCGTGGCGAATATTCAAAACTATGGCAAAAGGAATTTTTAAATCTTCTTTAACCAAGAAATACACGATGGCACTTACGGGGCTATTCCTGATTTCTTTCTTGGTCGTGCACGCGGCAATCAACGCGATGATTTTCTTCAATGATGGAGGAAAAACTTTCAATGAATGGGGACATTTCATGGGAACCAACTTAATTGTTCGCACCATGGAAATTGGTCTATTTGCAGGTTTGATTCTGCACATCGTTGATGGTCTTGTACTTTACTTCCAAAACCGTGCGGCACGCCCGGTCAAATATGCTTACGAAAAACCTAGTGCAAGCAGCCAATGGTATTCGCGCAGCATGGCCATCTTGGGAACATTAATCTTGTTGTTCTTGGTAATGCACTTAAAAGACTTTTGGTTGAAGACCCGTATCACGGAATTGACTGGTAACAAACACATGTACGTCAATGGCGTTTGGATGGAAAATTTGTATTCAGAAATGCGTTTGGTGTTCAGTGAATTGTGGGTAGTTGTGATATACGTGTTGGGATGTTTTTCTTTGTTCTGGCATTTGTTACATGGTTTCCGTAGCGCCTTCCAATCAATGGGTTGGAGCCAAGGGCAATACAAGGAGATCATCGGTCTTTCAGGAGATGCATTTTCTGTCATCATCAGTGCATTGTTTGCTTCAATGCCAATTGCTATGTACTTAAACCTTGTTCACTAAATAAAGAATTATGGAACTAATCAATAAAATTCCAGACGGACCACTAGATCAAAAGTGGACCAAGTATAAAAACACAGCGCGTTTAGTGAACCCTGCTAACAAGCGCAACATCGATGTAATCGTTGTAGGAACAGGTTTAGCAGGAGCTTCTGCTGCTGCCTCTCTTGCTGAAATGGGTTACAAAGTAAAAGCGTTGTGCTTTCAAGATTCACCTCGTCGTGCGCACTCGATTGCGGCACAAGGTGGTATCAATGCAGCCAAGAATTACATGAACGATGGTGACTCTACTTATCGTTTGTTTTATGATACAATCAAAGGAGGTGATTACCGTTCTCGTGAAGCCAACGTGCATCGCTTGGCAGAAGTAAGCGCCAACATCATTGACCAATGCGTAGCGCAAGGTGTACCTTTTGCTCGCGATTACGGTGGATTGTTGGACAACCGTTCTTTCGGAGGTACACAAGTTTCTCGTACTTTCTATGCGAAAGGTCAAACTGGACAACAGTTGCTTTTGGGGGCATACTCTGCTTTGAGTCGTCAGATAGGAAAAGGCAATGTGTCGCTACTGAATCGCCATGAGATGTTGGATTTGGTTGTTGTAAATGGCAAAGCGCGTGGAATAATTGCTCGTAACTTGGTAACAGGTGCTATTGAGCGTCACTCTGCTCACGCCGTTGTGTTGTGCACTGGTGGATACGGAAACGTATTCTTCTTGTCAACCAATGCGATGGGGTCCAATGTCACTGCAGCCTGGAGAGCCCACAAACGTGGTGCTTTGATGGCCAATCCTTGTTTTACTCAAATTCACCCTACTTGTATTCCTGTGAGCGGTGACCACCAATCCAAATTGACTTTGATGTCAGAGTCGTTGAGAAATGATGGTCGTATTTGGGTTCCCAAATTCAAAGAAGATGCAGAAGCGATTCGCGCAAAGAAATTAAAGCCAACCGATCTTGCTGAAGACCGTCGCGACTATTATTTGGAGCGCCGTTACCCAGCTTTTGGAAACTTGGTTCCCCGTGACGTTGCATCTCGCGCAGCCAAAGAGCGCTGTGATGCGGGATTTGGCGTAAACGCAACTGGTGAAGCGGTTTACTTGGACTTCGCTAGCGCATTTGAGCGTTACGGAAAGCAACAAGCCACTGTAAAAGGTTTGCACAATGCTACTCAAGAAGAAATCATCGCATTGGGTAAAAAAGTGGTAGAGCAGAAATACGGAAACTTATTCCAGATGTACGAGCAAATCGTTGCTGAGAATCCATATGAAACACCGATGATGATTTATCCAGCTGTTCACTATACGATGGGTGGATTGTGGGTAGATTATGAGTTGATGACCACGGTTAAAGGTTGCTATGCAGCCGGAGAGGCCAACTTCTCTGACCACGGTGCCAACCGTTTGGGTGCATCTGCTTTGATGCAAGGTTTGGCCGATGGATATTTTGTACTTCCATACACCATCGGTAACTACTTGGCCGATGAAATTAGCACAGGTAAAATTTCTACTGATACGCCTGAATTTGCTGAAGCAGAGGAGCGCGTTAAAAAACAAATTGAATCTTTAACCCAAAACAACGGAACCATTCCTGTAGATCATTTCCACAAGAAATTAGGAAAGATCATTTGGGACTATTGTGGCATGGCGCGTAACGAGGAAGGATTGAAATTCGCTATCAGCGAGATTCAAAAAATCCGTGAAGACTTCTTCAAAAACGTTCGTATCCCAGGCGCAATCAATGGCATGAATCCTGAATTGGAAAAAGCCATGCGCGTAGCAGACTTCATCGATTTGGGAGAGTTGATGTGTAAAGATGCATTGGAGCGCAACGAGTCTTGTGGCGGTCACTTCCGCGAAGAATATCAAACGGAAGATGGTGAAGCATTACGTGTAGACGATGTATATAACTACGTCGCAGCATGGGAATTCACTGGCAATCCATCAGCGCCAAACCTTCACAAGGAAGCGTTGATTTATGAAAACATTAAAGTACAATCACGTAGCTATAAATAACAACATGGAAAACGGAATGAATTTGACCCTAAAAGTTTGGCGTCAACAAAATGCAGAAACTCCAGGCCAATTGGTGGAGTATAAATTGGGCAGCGTTTCTCCAGACATGAGTTTCTTGGAAATGATGGATGTTTTAAATGACGAATTGATTCGTCGTGGAGAAGATTCCATCGCTTTTGACCACGACTGTCGTGAGGGAATTTGCGGAATGTGTTCCATGTTCATCAACGGAGAGGCCCATGGTCCAAACCGCGGTGTGACTACGTGTCAATTGCACATGCGTTCTTTCAAAGACGGTGATACCATTTTCATCGAGCCATGGAGAAGTGCTGGTTTCCCAGTAATCAAGGATTTGATGGTAGATCGTTCCGCTTTTGATCGCATTCAACAAGCAGGAGGATTTATCTCTGTCAATACTTCAGGTCGTACAATGGATGCTAACGCGATTCCCGTACCCAAGGATGATGCAGACAAGGCTTTTGACGCTGCAACATGTATCGGCTGCGGAGCTTGCGTCGCATCTTGTCCAAATGGATCTGCGATGTTGTTTGTTGGAGCCAAGGTCTCTCAGTTTGCATTGTTGCCACAGGGACAACCTGAGCGCAAGGAGCGTGTAGAGAACATGGTGAAGCAAATGGACGAAGAAGGATTTGGTAACTGTTCCAACATTGGCGCTTGTGAAGTACAATGTCCAAAGAGCATCAGCATCGAAAACATCGGTCGCATGAACCGCGAATATTTGGCAGCTAGCTTGAAGCCCTAATTGTCCCGAAATACAATATAAAAGGCGATCCAATGGGTCGCCTTTTTTGTTCTCCCCTCCTGCGCGCAGCGATAGGAGGGGTGTCCAGACGAGCGCCAGCGCTGTCTGGACGGGGTGGTTGGAAACAGAACGAGAAAGAGAAGCAGAATGAAAATGAATACTAAAACAACCGATTCACCGATCTACAGATTCACCAATATGCGCATAATTTATAGGTTGCCTATACAGATGAATCTGGACACCTTTGCTCAGAATAATTCAAATCACATGCAACATAACATTTATTCAGCACGTATCTTTGGAAAACCAATCACACGTGCCATGATCACCAAGCTCACCTTAACGATGAATAAAAAAGTCATCGAGTCCGCCAAAAAACATGCAAA
>JACCDZ010683527.1_pt1 | contig 17909 bp, 40 predicted proteins | sample 7449551 | NCBI WGS metagenome assembly JACCDZ01 (sample SAMN15323452, study PRJNA562643) | freshwater metagenome | isolation source: river surface water | place: USA:Blue River Watershed | collected 2017-08-18
ACGCCGAATGGCTGCTCTGGCTAACAACTCAGCTAGTTCCATTGCGTTCATGAATGCTCAGGCTGCTCTTAACATCAGTGAAGGTATTAAGAACGGCAAGGTACAGACCATTGTTGTGCCCAGCAACATGACATCGTTGATGTTGCCTAAGTAATGAGCAACCTTTGGTTTAATATTAGATTTGGATCGAGACATTTCCAGTTCTCAAGAGACTGGGAAGTCTCCTTCCGTGTTAATCCTTATTGGATTGAAAATCCTCCCACTAAATGGTTCGCAATATATTGTTTATTTGGAAAGCAAGTTGAATTATGAAACAGCGCGGATTTACTCTTATCGAACTGATGACTGTCATTGTCATCGGCCTCATTGCTCTTACCGTTATCGTTAATGCTGTAGGCTTCGCTAATGGCAATGGTTCTGTTAGTTTTGGCGTCAACGGCATGACTGAAAGCCGTTGTATCGAAGGTTACAAGTTTATCGTTGGGCAAGAAGGCCAGGCCCGTCAAATCCTTGATGAGTTCGGCAAAGGTGTCCGCTGTGAACTTATTGAACCCGGCAAACCTGGTAGCTTTGGGAGAATGTAATGTTTGACTGGTTTGGCAAAGTGTTTCGCCGTCGCGACTATTCCACCGAAAGTCAAATATCTGATATGGAAAAGATTGGCAATGACATGAGCAAAGTTATTCCTTTTCCTGAACTAAAGTCGGCACCAGAGCCTGCCCCAGAGCCTAAGAATCCTGCTGTAGTTTTTTATCGTATTGGTATAACTGACAATAACCGCGTCAGCTTACAAATGGGCTACAGTGAGATTACAATGAACAGACAGGGTGTAGAAAACATGATTTCTCAACTTAGTGTGTTTAGGGATCAACTTACACATGAGGAAGAATAATGAGTGGACTTGGAATTATTGCTCCGGAACCAGAGCAGATGTGCGAACTATGCGGCAAAGTTGATGAGTGCCGCCCGTACGGCGTCAACTATGAACAAGTATGTTTTGATTGTGCTATGAATGTAGTCGGTGAAGAGACTGTTCAGAAACGAATGGCCGAATATGTTTTCGGAGAAAAGCCACATGGGAACACTAGCCGAATACTTTGAAAAGAATCGCCCTAAGCCTGTATGGCATATTGGTGATCGTGTGTTTGGTCGTTGGAACAAGATTCCTTTTGTTGGAACTGTGGGCAACGACAACATGATCAACGAACAAGAAGGTCCTAGAGTCAGTATCTTTTTAGATCTGCCAATTCTCTTTGAAGACAAACTACATTCTGTTATATTTGTAAAACAAAAAGATATTAAGCGTTTGGTCTCGATGGTCGAGGAGGAGCCTCTAAAACTCCGTGAACCGGGTTCGATTCCCGCCAAACGCACCAAACAAGATGACACCCGAGCAAGTAAAACAGTTCCTAAGAAAAGTCCTAGGCCCCCCAAAAAGGCAACTTGAAGGACAAGAACGCGAGTGTGTTTGGTTGTTAATACAAATGTCAACGCCGGTTAGAGAGTCTAACAACCAAAGATTCTGGCACGAAGAATATCTAATCGGCGGCCGGAGATACGATGTAACCTACGGTGTAGAAGATACACCAATTGTGGAAGTTTACGAAGATGATTCCTTACACTGATTACGAATGTCGACTAGCACTAGACGAACTCTATCGTGGAGATAAAGTTGTTATTCCCAGTAGTCTTGAACATGCTAAGTTCATGCTTAGAGTCGCTCAGATGTACATTTCAGAGCATCGCAAAGACTTTATGGACACAATCAAATACTCGGATGCCAAATGACTTTAGAAGAAGCTATTAAAGTTGAAGAAAGTTTAAAAGAACTAACAGCTGATGTAGAGACTTTCAACTGGGGTCCTAGTTGGGAGTTTGCCAATCAACGTAAAGCAGAAGCATTGAAAATTATTCGTCGTGAAATAAGGAAGTTGAAGAATGAACTGGCATGAAGCCATCGATGAAATGTACAAAGGCAATGTAGTCAAATACATTGGCACAGAGAACGGCCCTGTATGGACTGACAAGGGTTGGTCATTCTGTATGTGTCGTGGTGTAATATTTCGTTATAGAGATAATAAACCAGCATACCGTTCAGATGGTGCTATGGTCTACGATCCAGACTTTAGATACGAACTAACTGGCGAGACTGTAGATACGAGGTCCTGGCCTACAAAACCGACGATAGTAAAAACACCCAGAGTGTTAGATAAGGAAACAACCAGTAAGTTAGGTTATAGTAGAATAGGAAGGAACAATGTATGAGATTAGTCAGCAGACACATAAAAGCAAATCCGGATACCTTTGCTCCGGAAATGCTAATAACAGTAGCACTACCCATGGAACTGGCCAAAGATGTTCTTGTGGATATGACTGAAGAAGAATTCAAAAATAAACTCGGACATGATTTATTTGAGTTGATGAGATCGAAAGAATGACTAAACTATTAGAAAGACTGGCTGTCCAAAGTCTGGTAGAACACAATGGAGAACTGATTTTCAGCAAAGAACTCTATGCGGCATTAGTTATCAAAGAATGTATTGATGTGATTGATGCCACACACGGTACTATGAAACTACTTCGTCCGGAACCGTATCAACAGATTGTAGATAATATTCAAGAACATTTTGGTGTCGAATAATTAACACTAAATAAATTTGTAGGAAGGTCCTACAAACCAACACTCTTTAAATTAACATGGCTTTAGAGTGTAGCCAGTAAAAGGAAATAAAATGATGTATAATCAAAAATTGGTCGCCTCCATTAAAGTAAAAGGCAAGATCCTTCGTGAATTCAAGGATACAGTCTATATTCCATTTGCTAGTGAATATAGCATTCTACTAAAAAACCTCAATACAGTTCGAGCCGTTGTGAATGTTTTCATCGATGGCGAGAATGCCGTTCCTGGCGGATTGGTCATAGACCCGGGTCAGAGTGTTGATCTTGAGCGTTGGATTAAGAACGGCAACCTTACAGAAGGCAACCGGTTCAAGTTTATTGAACGCACTGCCAAAATTGAAGAAGGCCCTCGTGGCATCAAAGAAGAAGACGGACTGATCCGTATAGAATATCAGTTTGAACTGCCACGTCCTGTAATCAATGTTGGCAGTATCTTTGGCGGGATTCCCAGCCAATATCCAGGCGTTGTTGACAAGTACAGTAACAGTAGAGGTTGGGTCACTGCCAGCGGCGCAACCTACAGTCAGGTAAATGTCAACGGTATGCTACGAGGTGTTGATTACAGCGCCAACGGTGCTGCCATGCAGGCCTCCGCCAGTGCCGCAATCGACAAGGTAGTTCCACAGGCCACTGAACTACATGATGGTATGGCCACAATGGATTGGTGCCAAAGCGAGGCTGGCATTACTGTTCCAGGGAGTAAGAGTGAGCAGAAGTTCCAGCATACCACAGTAGGAGCACTTGATCCTACGGTCCATAACATTGTGCTACGGATTGTTGGTGACCTTGGACACAATAAGCCTGTGACTAAACCTGTAACAGTCAAAGCTAAACCAAAGTGTGTTACCTGTGGACATCAGAACAAAGCAACAGCCAAGTTCTGTTCAGAGTGCGGCACAGCATTGGAGATCTTTGCTTAATAAAAGCCCCAATAGGGGCTTTTTTATTGACTTATATCTGTGTATAATAAATATTATACTATGAAAAAACTTCTACTTATTCCATTGCTTGTGTTAGCTGGGTGTGCTACTACAGACCCAGAAGTAGTTAAATCTACATCTAGAGATAAAACTATGGACAACATGGCTAGGATTGCTTTGATTAACGAAATGCTCAACAGCAGAGATCCTATAATTCGTGCCAAAGGCGCAGAAGCTGCCGCGGAATTTGTAAAGAAAGAAAAGCGTAGTATTTTTGATTGGAGATAAAAATGGCCTAGATTGAATACGCCTGTAAGGATGTGGTGTTCCATTTTAACAAAAAACACCTCGAAGACCCTTCTATCCCTATGTGGGTCTTAAAAACACAAGGGGAAACTTTTTATGTCAATCATGTAGATTGTGCTATTCCTTGGAGCACTAAGGAAACGCCCAACAACTCACATACTAAAGGCAGTATCAAAGTCAAAGACTGTTTATTACAGATCAATGATGATAACTGTGCCACATTAGCCAAACTCACTTTTGTAGACAAGATCCGCTTACGCAATCAAAAGCTGGGCATTACTCGTATCATTGTCAAAGAAGGCAAAGATCATTGGCGTTTTAAAGAAACACTCAAACAACTGAAAATCAAACACGGTCCTATCAAAGGCATCGGTGGTGCTTGTACCAGCACATTCTATATCACAGACATCTTAGAAAAGAAGCAGTGGACCTTGTTAAGTTTAGCAATGAGTGATTGTCCTAGCTTTCGACAGCTCATGCCCAACGAAGGCTACTACAAATACTACGATGATCCCAAGTACAAGGATGTACCGTTCATTGACGAAGATGCCATGGATTGGGATGATGAAGAAGATTGAACAGAAAAATATTGACCTCTGGTAAACACTAATATATAATACACTGATGACGCAAGTCATAGTTTAAAGAGGAAATATAATATGAAGAAAATCTTAATCGCAACAGCAGTGGCTTTGGCCGCTACCGCAACAACCGCAGCCGAAATTGGTGTAACAGCTACACGAGACTACGCAGGTGTTGACCGTAACGGCGGAGGTATCACTCTCGGCGAGAAGTTTGGTAAGGTTGGCCTAACCGCCGGCTTCGAACGTTTCACCGCAGGCACCAACGACCAAGATCGTTTAAGCCTAGTAGCAGGTTATGATGTTGCCAGAGTTGGAGCTGTCACAGTTACACCAAAGGTCGGTGTTGCTCACCTCAACAACCAAACTGGTGCTGATGGTTACGCAATGACTGTCGGTGTTGGTGCTAGCCTACCTGTTACCAAACAAGTTAGCCTAGGCGTTGACGTTGCTCGCCAATACGGTCAAGACCGTGTTCAGGCATTTGATGGTAACCGTGTTACCGTTGGCTTGCGCTACAAGTTCTAATTAAAATAGAACGCAGTAAGGCCCTACGGGGCCTTTCTTTATTGATTTTTTAAATGATCCTCATAGAAATAATTATAGGAAAAGCCTATTGATCTTGTATTTCTATAGGATATATAATATACACATAGAACGAAATGTTCTTAAGTTTTCAACACACACTAAGGAGATAAAATGAAAACAGTTGGTGATAAATTAGAAGCATTTGCTGTCACAGGTGTTAAGCCAGGACAGCCCGACGACGCCTTTTTCACAATTACGGAAAAGAGTTTTGAAGGTAAGTGGAAGGTAATTGTTTACTATCCAAAAGATTTTACATTCGTATGCCCAACAGAAATTGTTGCCTATGACAAGCTTGCCAGCGATTTTTCTGATCGTGATGCTGTATTACTTACTGGTTCAACAGACAATGAATTCTGTAAGGTAGCTTGGCAAAACGCACACGAAGATCTAAAGAAGATCAAGCACACACAGTTTGCCGACACTGCTCGTAACGAACTAAGCTTGGTTAGCCAACTAGGCGTATTCTTCCAAGAGGCTGGAGCCGCACTTCGCGCAACATTCATCGTTGACCCAGACAACGTTATTCAACATGTTACTGTCAACAACTTGAACGTTGGTCGTAGCCCAGAAGAAACACTGCGTATTCTTGACGCACTTCAAACTGGCGAGCTCTGTGCTTGTAACCGTAAAGTAGGCGGCGAGACTCTGTAATGTTAGAACTACTATGGGCACTAGGTGCTATCATATTGATTGATGTAGTTCTTGGCGGTGAGAATGCCTTAGTCATCGCCATGGCCGCCAACAAGCTGCCTCCAGAGCTGCGTCGCAAGGCCATGCTTTGGGGTACATTTGGTGCCGTAGCAGTTCGCTTTCTAAGTGTTGCGGCTCTAACATATCTACTGATGATTCCTGGACTAAGGTTTATAGGCGGTATTGCTTTACTGTATATTGCTTATAAGTTAGTAACTGATAATGGTGAAGGCCACGGCGAAGTAAAGTCTGCGGCTACATTTTGGGGTGCTATGGGTACTATTGTTTGGGCCGATGCTGTAATGGGCTTAGACAATGCTCTTGCTATTGCTGGAGCCGCAGGAGGCAATTGGTGGTTAATCATCTTTGGTTTGTTAGTCAGCGTACCAATCATCTTGTTTGGTAGCACACTAGTTTCTAAGATCATGTTGCGTTGGCCAAAGACTATTTGGATTGGCGCAGGTGTTCTGATTATTGTTGCTATTCAAATGATGCTCAATGAACCATTCGTCAAAGAGGCGTTTTTAAGTTATGCTTGAATGTATGATTATTGGAGATAGCATTGCTGTAGGCACCGCAATGGCTCGTAAAGAGTGTGTAAGTTATGCCCGTGGCGGTTGGAACAGTTGGCAATGGAACAAGGATTACTTGGCCAAAGCTTCTGCCCAACCAGCTAAGACTGTAATTATTAGTTTAGGTGCTAATGATCACAGAGGTGTTAAGACTGAACAAGAATTGCGAAAAATGCGCGAAGCAGTAAAAGGTGATCGTGTGTTTTGGATCGATCCTGGAAAAGATCGTAAACCAGTGCCGCATGATGCTATCGTTCGTATTGCTCAAGAATATGGCGACACAATTCTGCCTCGTCCTCAAGGTCATATGAGCAGTGACGGTGTTCATCCAACAGGACGAGGATATAAAATTTTAGGAGAACAGACAAAATGACACAGTGGGTAGACACATTAAAAGAAGCGTTACCAGAATACGCTAAAGACACAAAATTAAATCTGGATGCTGTTATTAAACGTAGTAGTATTCCTGAAGACGAAGCCAATGGCTGTGCTCTTGCCGCTGCCATGGCCACAGGCAACGGTAAACTATTAACGTGGATCGCCAGTACGTTTGAAGATACAAAAGAACGTGATGCTGCCTTAACGGCCGCAGCCATTATGGCTCAAAACAACGTTTGGTATCCTTATGTTGAAATGGTCAATGATCCACAACTAGAAGGGTTGCCAGCACAGCTACGCATGAATGCCATTGCTACTCATGGCGGGACTACAAAGGCTCGATTCGAAGCCTATAGTCTAGCCGCAAGTATTGTAGGCAAGTGCCATTTCTGTGTTAAGGCTCACTACGACACACTCAAGAAGGAAGGCTACACAGTAGAACAACTTCGTGACATTGGACGAATTGCCAGTGTAATCAACAGTTTGGCAAAAGTTCTAGTAGGTTAATTGCTTTGAGCTAACATTAAATGGACTGTTTGACAGTCCATTTTTTTTGACTATTTGTTTTTTAGAGTGTATAATATCAACATTGTTCAAACTGGAGATCAAAATGATTAGTTTAAAAGACTGGATGGAGTTAGTTGGTTATCGAATCACTGAGGGCGGCGACTATTACTGTTCTGCCTACGGAAACACTGTTTATAGTCTAGACAGTTGGAACGGTGAACAAGACGGTCACAGCTTTACAATTATCTTTGATACTAACACTCAAGAAGTCTACGAAGTACAGGCCCACGACTATGCTAATAACCGTGCCTATCGTTTGATCAATCCAGAATACTCAAAAGAACAGCGCAAAGAAGTAAACAGTGATCAAGCGTGGGACGATGTCGACTATGTTGATCTTGAAGTCGATGAGGATTGGTTGGAAAAAGCCCAGGCCATAGTTTCAGGTGAAGACTATGACACTCGTGTTCGTATTCCCTTAGACTTTACCGATGAAGAGCTGCTCAAGTACATGACCATGGCACATGAGCGAGATATGACGTTTAACCAATTTGTAGAAGAAGCACTGCGTCAAGCAATTGACGAGTTTAAGCGTGATCCGGAAAGCATGAAACAACGAGCAGAAAGTTGGAAACGTGAAAAAAATATTCTATGAAAAGAAAGGACGCCGTTACGTCCCTGTCGCGGAGTACGATAACGACTTTCTGGACTCATTTCCGAAAGGGAACCATTTGGTTATGGTTTATCCTGGAGGTAGCTCTCGCCGCTTTAATATTGATCCTAACTATGCGGGGATGATTGCCGCTGGACGAGTGGCAGAGGATGCTATCTGTAAAGCCATTAACAAAGCCAGTGAGCTTCGTCCCAAACAGACTCCCGTTACACCTGGACAAAAGCAAGCATGGGAGAAGTTAGCCAAAGAGTTTGGAGATGAGCTCTGTACTCTACACGGAGCAAGTACTCGCGACATTGCCGAAGCGGGTGTAAAAGCCATGATGGACGAATGGACTACTTTAATGGCCAACCCTACTGTGCGTAAATCGTTTGAAAAGTTTTTAATGATTTGCGAACTATCAAAAGATGCCAACGCAAGTAGTAATACCAAATAAGTCAGCTGGGGATATTATGGACATTGTCCGTAATCTAAGAGCTGATGGCCTAGTACAAGGCAAAGACTTTGACTTTGCCTTTCATCAAAGTCGGTGGGATGACATGATTGGTGAGATTCCAAAAGAAACTGTGTTTACGTTCTATACAGAAAAGTATGCTACACTATTTGCTCTAAAGTATTACTAATGAAACTTACAATAAAGAAAACAGACAAACGGCATACCGGACACAACGAATGGAAATATGTTGCCATAGTAGAACGTAGACCTACAACTGGCTTTGGTAATGCTAGTATTATCCAACGTCAACAAGACTTAAATGAAATTAGAAATTGGTGTTGGACTACAATGGGACCTAGCTGTGAATTAGAATTTTGGCTAATGCTGCCTGATAACAGTCCAGCTAAGAATAATCGTTGGGTATGGCATACAAACTTTGACAACTATAAGATCTATCTACGCACAGACGCAGATGTTAATTGGTTTAAATTGAAATGGCTATGAAAGTAGAAGCTCACAGTTACCCAGGTTGGAGTGATCATCCTTCCTATCGTGTTAGCACTTTTGAAGATTGGAAAGAACTCTGCTTTTGGATGTACAAGTGGAAAGTTGAACACTTTCTACTGTCGTCTGGTAGTAATGGTTATGTGTTCCAAGTTAGAAAAAATCATGAATGGTTTGTACTTAAATGGCTATGACACCCGCTGATATTCTTACTAATCATGAATACACTGTGATCGCAGTGGAGGGTAACTTTGAAGATTTTCGAGATGTTCATAATTGGTGTATAGAGCAATTTGGTCAGCCTGGGTCTCGTTGGTTCTCAAGGCCTGGTAAGTTTTATTTTAGAGATGCCAAAGATGCTTTTTGGTTTGAGTTAGCAACATAATGGACTACACAGTTATTACCAACGGTTGTGATTGCTACCCATGGCATGAGGTATTTGCTTGGTTGCCTGTACGCACCGTATCAGGAAAACAAGTTTGGGGTAAGAAAGTTTTCAAGCGTAAAGTTTGGGTGGTATGGGGCACAGGCTTTCATATGGAACCATTAACACAGTATGCTACAGCCTTTGACTTACTCACTTACAAGGACGAGCAGTTAAATGACTAACTTTATTACGTTTGGAAAAGATCAATATCATTTACATCGTGAGATGGAAAGCTGGTGTGAACAACAGTTTGGACAGGGTAAGTGGATTGGCGAACGATATCCCAAAGACTGGACAGGCATGCCTGACTGGACTGTACATAGTATGTTCGGCAATACTACATTTGCTTTTAAAGAAGAAAAGCATTATACTTGGTTTATATTAAAATGGCTTTAACAAAACCTTATTTCTATAACGACAGAATTTATCCCGATGAATACTATCGGCAAGAGCCTCGCGAATATGCTGAGGAGCGATTCCGTAAGAAATATACACTTCGCGTAGAAACTAGCAAACGATATTACAGACACAGAGCCGTTCCAGTTAGATACGCAGAATGGCTCCGAGACGGCGGCAATATTCCTTTTCATCAAGAAGTAGAACGCGAGTCATTGCTCAAGGTCTATATATCTAAAGAAGACTATGATCATCTTGTAGAGAAAGAAAAGTACCTAGAAGATTTAGAGCAAGAAGTTAAAGACTTAGATAAGCTACGCCGACAAGTGTACGAAGAAGCCAGTATTAGAAATAAAAATTCTGCGGTACAAAAGGCCTACGAGAAATATCAAATGCTCTTGGAGTTAAGTAAATGATTTTTAAAACATGCGAAGTTGGTATGTTTCGTTTGCCCGGCATTATTATAGAAGCTGAAGAAGACGAAGACATTGACGAGAACAAGATAAAAGAAATGGAAGAATGGTGTAATAGTGAGTTTGGTACGGGTATGCGTATGACAGACAGGCTGTTTAGCTTCCGTAAAGAAAGCCAGCGTGACTGGTTTATATTAAGATGGAGTGGAAAAGAATGAATCCGATATTAATGGGAATAGGTGGCCTTTGCCTTATTATAGCCTTAGGGGTTATCTGGTGGAAATGTTTTGAAGGTGACAACGATGATTAAAGGTATCTCTGCCGGCAGATATATTACAATCAGCGGTGGGTCTCCAGGATCTACTTACATAAACAACTACAACGGACAGCCCGGCGTAGGTAATATGCGTTACAACCCTAGCACACAGAACGTAGAAGTTTTTGACGGCAACTCCTGGCAAACCCTAATGACTAGTTATGCTCAAGTAGAACTAGATCAAGAAGCACAGATGCTGTTAAACTGGGCACGAGAGGAAAAGAATAGACAGCTACAAAGAGAATCTCGCATCAGGTCTAACCCTGCTCTACGCAAAGCCTACGAAGCAATTCAACGTGCTGAAGAAAACTTCGATATTCTAGATCGTATTGTAGGCGACGATGTTGGCAGTGAGGAAGGACAAGTCCAAGCTAGCCCATAAATAAAAGATGAAGAGAACATTAACATTTTTACTTTTATTGACTATGAGTCTATGGGCACAAGCATCTCAGGGTGCTTGGGGCCTGTTTGACTATCAGCGAGGGGATTATCAAGTTATCCAAAACGGCACAGAAGTTCGTAGCATAGCCAGTGTGACTAAACTGTTTACAGCTACTACTATTATCAGATCCGGTTTAGATCTTGAAGAATCAGTAAAAGTACAAGGCAAGTCTGGAGGAAGATTTGCTCGAGGCTCTATGGTCAAACGCATTGACCTAATGAAAGCCATGTTAATCAGTAGTGACAATCTAGCTGCCGAAGCTTTGGCAAATTCATACCCGGGCGGATTCAATCAGTTTATTTCTGACACTGACCAATGGGTCAAAGGTTGGGGCCTAGTAGACACAACTATCGTAGATGCTAGCGGACTCGACGCAGGTAATCGAAGTACAGTTCATAATCTTATAACACTGATTTATAAAATTAAACAATATCCAGAGATACTAAAGATCAGTGCGGAAGCTAATGCTGTATTAAAAGTACCTAAGGGTAAAAAAACAATCACTATTCATTTAAGAAATACCAACCCTGAGGTCTTTACCTTTGATAACATTGTACTCAGCAAAACAGGAACTACTAATGCCGCAGGTAGATGTGTAGTTATGTTAGTTGAGAAATCTGGAAGTCTACATGGAATTGTTGTTTTAGGTCAACGCACTGGCAAAGAACGTAGTGTATTGGCCAAGGCATTGTTAACGGTATTACCAATAGCAACGGCACATGCTGATACAGACAACGGTATAGAAATACAATTTCCTTAATGACTATCAATCAAATAAAACCTCATCAGGGTTATCTAGGTCCAGAACCCTTAACACCAACTTATGACGTCATGGTAATTGATCAACACGCATATCGCATTCATAGAGTAACAGTACACGAGTTTACGTTAGGCGATGTAGATGATGTAGAAATCTACGCGGCTCAACCAATTTGGGAATGGCAACAAACGGAAAAAGGACGCTGGGTCATGGACAAGGCCATAGAAAGTCCTAGCTGGTATAGAAACAATGACCTATCAACTTGGTCACAACGTTTTATAATCACAGCCAAACTCAAAGACAGAGACTACACTTTTTATCAGCTCAAATGGGGCAATGGCCGTTGACAAACGGCCAATCTCCAAGTACAATAACAACATCAACAACAAGTTCTTTCAATTATGGATGGCCTTTTCACAGTACTCCTAATCTTTATTTCCGGATTCATCACGGGTTGGTTTTGGCATGCTAGGTCGATGTTTCGTAGGGTAACTGATAACCCAGAAAAGATGATCGACCTTTTAGAAAAATATAAGAAAGCCAAAGCTGAAATGGACGATGAAGAGTCTCCCATTACTACAGAAGTTAAAGTTGAAAAAATGGGTAATCAGTTTTATCTGTTTACCAAAGACACCGATGAGTTTCTGGCACAAGGTCATTCTCTTGAAGAAGCTTTAGAAGCTATCAAGAAGCGATTCCCGGATCGAAACTTCAAAGGCATTGTCACCAAAGAACAAGCAGAGAAAATGGGTTTGAGTAAACAAAGTTAATTTACTCAACCGTTCTGCTTGACCTTAGCATCTACTTACTTTATAATAGAAGAACGTTAGCGATTAAAGCTAACACTTACAAAGGAAACTTAATATGAAATATACATTCTCTAAAGAAACAAAGACTTTCAAGCTATTCAACGCAATGTTAAACGGTGAGGCCGTTACCCCTGCTCAAGCAGAAAAGCGTTTTGGTATCAAGAATATCAGCGCAGAAGTTAGCCGTATCCGTCAAAACGGTTATGCTGTCTACGCTAACAAGCGTACAGCTGGTAACAACGTTGAAGTTACCGAGTATGTTATTGGCAAGCCTAGCCGTAAGCTTGTAGCCGCTGGCTATAAGGCTATGGCCCTTGGCCTAGTTGACTAATATCAACTAACACAGCCAAGCCCCGCAAGGGGCTTTTTTTGTGGCTATAAATACCTTAAGAGGTGTTTATGAAAGTTCTTGTCACTGGCCACAAAGGCTTTATCGGTCACAACATGACCAGCTGGTTACATCAAAAAGGATATCAAGTAGACGGATGGGATTGGGATCCTAAAGACTTTCCTAACGTAAGAGACTTTGATTGGGTCATACACTTAGGCGCAGTAGCAGACATGCGAGAAGCTAGTGTAGATAAAGTTCTAACACAGAATTTAGACTTTAGTCAAAGACTATTTCAAGAATGTCAGTATCACGGTGTACATCTACAGTATGCCAGTTCTAGTTCAGTATACGGCAATACCAAAGACTTTTCAGAGTACGCAGAGTGCCGTCCTCAAACGCCCTATGCTTGGAGTAAGTATCTATTTGATCGTTGGGTTTTTAATCAAAAACCTACCATAATGGTACAAGGATTTCGTTACTTTAATGTCTACGGCAAATGGATGCACTTACGCGGAGATCGTGCTAACTTTATACACAAATGTCGCCAGCAAGCTAAAAAGGGCTACATTGAAGTATGGGAAGGTGCTGATCATATTTTCAGAGATTGGACATGGGTAGGCGATGTATGTCGTTTACACACAGACTTTATTGAGCAAGTAAAAGGCAGCGGTATATGGAATGTAGGGTCCGGTCTGGCGCACTCGTTTCTAGATATAGCAGAAACTATTGCTGAACAGCAAGGTGTAGAACTGCGAGTTATACCTGTTCCCGACGAAGAAAAGCCTAGATTTAGGCAAAAAACTTGTGCTAATTTAGACAAACTTAAATCTACAATAGGCAAGCGTCCGTGGCTTAATGTATATGAATGGTTGGACCTTGAAAGCTAATAAATATACATATGAAAGTTCACGAAATTATTTCCGAAGCAAAAGCTTCTAGAGACTTATGTCTAAGCACAAAACCTAACTCAGAACTAGGTGCCAGTATGTTGGCTAGCTGTAAGAGTCAAGGGCTACGTGCTAGAGAAGGCAATAAGAGTCATAAGATGGGCAAAAGCCCTAAGAGCCGTATGGTCATGGGCGGACATAAAGTCAAAGGCAAAAAGTACGGAGGTAAGATACCGGACTGGGGCACACGTAAATGAAAATTCTAGATGTTATTTCGGAAGCTGTCAGCGATCCTCAGGTCGTGAAAATACAGCAAAAACTAAAAGATTTAGGCTATGACCTAGGGCCTTATGGCCCTAAGGGAGACGGTGTTGATGGCATTATCGGACCCTACACTAGAGCCGCAATAAATGCTTATAAAAAGGGAATAAAACCCCAAAATGTTGCTAAGCCAAACAGCGGAGAAATTTCTAAGTTTGACAAAGAAGTAGGCAAAACTGATGTTCCTAGCGGACTGCCAGTTAAAGGCCGTGTAAGCAGTCCATTTGGATACAGAACTAGCGTGGGCAAAGCACACAATCATCTTGGAACAGATTTTGCCGTTGTTGTAGGAACTCCAGTAGTGGCTCCAGCCGACGGTGTAATAAAGTCAGCTGGTGAAAGCGGAGGCAGTTCTGGTGTGTATGTTATATTAGACACAGGTGATGCTATTCATAAGTTTTTTCATTTATCGCAAATCAAAGCCAAACCTGGACAGAAAGTAAAAAAAGGTGAAACCATAGCTTTATCTGGAAACTCTGGATACAGTACTGGACCGCACCTACACTGGGAGAAACACGTAGCGGGCAAGCCAGTTGATCCAATGGCCAATATAGGATAACAAATGAGATTTAAAGAATTTAAAATTGTAGAAGCTCAGGATAACGTTGTCGTTATAGGAGATAGTATTGCTGTTGGTATTGGCGGCGACAGCGAGTATGCGAAAGGCGGAATCAGTGCCCAGGAAGTGTTAAACAGAGTACAAAAGTTTGTTCAGTCTGGCAAAGCCAAAGGTGCTACAGTTATACTAAGTACTGGTGCTAGCAATAGTGCGCCAGTAGAATTAGAAAACGGAACAAAGCAGCCAGACAAGATCGGAAGCTTCCCTGAACAGCAGATTAAAGCTCTTGTTGATGCTGGAGCAAAGGTAGCTGTTGTGGGTACAGGTAGCAAACAATCAACATGGTTCCCAGCTACAAAGTATACCAATGGTTCTAAATACAGAGTTGATATGACTGGTGTAAACGATAGGCTTGCTGCTGCTGCTAGTAAACACGGAGCAAAGTTCCTAGGTCCACTAGAGCAGTACGATGCTGGACTACATACAGGCAAAGGTGATGGTATTCATCCATTTGCCGGATATCAAAAGCTTTATCAAGCAGGTGTAGCTGGAGCATCTAGTAAAGCTGCAGCCGCTGCCCCAGCGCCCGGAGCAGTAACTAAACCATCTAGCGGATTTGTTTTACAAGTTCCAACTGGTAACAAAAACCCAGAGGTTGCTGACATACAGAAAGCATTAATAGCACTAGGATTCCCATTGCCTAAACACGGTGTCGATGGTATCCGAGGCCCTGAAACTAGTGGAGCCATTAGAAGTTTCCAACAAGCAAACAAAGTTAATCCAACAGGCGAGCCAGATCAAGCAACGGTTGATGCGTTAAATGCTGCTTTACAAGCTAAACCAGATGTGTTGTCTAAACTAACTAAGAGTACAGATGCTGACATTAAACCTAGTGGCGGTTCCGCTGGACCATTGCCCGCATTAAAACAAGACGCGGCAACTAAAGGCAAGGTTGGAAAACTATTAGACTTTATTGCTAGATACGAAAGCGGCGGCAACTATCAAATTATTGTAGGCGGAAAAACTATAGAAGGATTGACCAAAGCTTCTATCGAAGATGTGTTACAGTTACAAGATGCTATGAAGGCCAAAGGCATGAAGAGCACTGCTGTTGGTAGATACCAGTACATTCAAAGCACACTTAGAGATACAGCTAGACAAATGGGGCTAGATGCTAAGTCAACAATATTTGACGAAAAGACACAGGATAGTCTAGCTATAGAAACACTGAGAAGGCTTGGACTAGAACAATGGTTAGATGGCAAAATGGATGACGGTACCTTCTTAAACAAAATTGCTAGAATCTGGGCCGCCATTCCTAAAACCAGCGGAGAGAGTCACTGGAAAGGTGTAGGAGACAATAAAGCTGGCACTACTACACAGGTCGCACTAAATACCCTACAAGATATTAAGACCGCAACAGCATAATGAATCTAGCAGGAAAATTATTAATAGCACCTCCTTCAGTCAAAGGAAACTTTTGGCAAAAGACTGTGGTCTATTTGACAGAACATCACAAGGCTTCTAGTGTAGGTCTTGTGCTAAATCGTAAGAGTCAAATGACCATCAAAGAGTTTAGCAAACAAGCAAACATACACTTAGATGTTCCTGGGTACATGTACATAGGTGGCCCAGTGAATGTCAAAGCTATGACTATGCTACACACAGCTGAATGGAGTTGCGACAACACCATGCAGATAAATGACACTTTTAGTCTAAGTTCAAGTGTCGATATATTAAGCCAATTGGCCATGGGCAATTGCCCAAAAAAATGGAGATTATTTGTAGGACTATGTGGTTGGAGCCCTGGACAACTCGAAAGAGAAATCAAAGGTACACCCCCATTTACCCATAATAACAGTTGGTTAATAAGTTCAGCTGACACTGATATTGTGTTTGGCTACGATAGTCAAGTACAGTGGTCAGAATCAGTTGAGCGAAGCGGACAAGAATTTGTCCAAAATATACTTGTTTGACATGTAGTTTGAGTATATAATATACAAGTCAGAACAACAATGAAACAAATGGACCCACAAAATGAGCGACACATTGCTACTAAACGCCGACGGCGCACCAGTGAGCTTTCTGCCGCTGTCAGTAATTGATTGGCAGGAAGCTATTAAGTATATGGTCTTGGAAAAGGCCCATGTACTGTCTTTTCACGACAATTGGATAGTTCGTTCAGCCCGCTGGGAAACCCAAGTTCCGAGTATTCTAATGCTTCATGAATACATGAAGCCAAAGACCTCTATTAGGTTTTCCAAAGGCAACGTTTTCCTACGTGACAACTATACATGCCAATACTGCGAAAAAGTACTAGCCAAAAAGGAATGTACTCTTGACCACGTATTGCCTAGTTCACACGGCGGTAAGACAACCTTTGAAAACACAGTAACAGCCTGCGGAACCTGTAATGCTAACAAGGGTAACAACAAGAAGATTCGTCCGAAGATCAAGCCTTACAAGCCAGAATTCTACGAATTGGTTAACAAGCGTAAGCGTTTACCGTTTAACGTGCGTGATCCAGCTTGGCTAGAATACATTCAGTAAGCTATAAATAGTAGTAGTTTAAGGAACTACTATGAAAAAATTTATAATTGCTTTACTGATGTTACCAGCGTTAGCCTGGGCACAAAAACAACCACAAGGTGTAACCTATGACGCACAGATCGTTAGAGTCAATGACGGCGATACTGTGGTCATAGCAGCACCTTTTCTACCTAAACCTCTCAAACCAGAGCTGGCTGTTAGAATCTACGGAGTTGATACACCGGAGAAAGGTTTTAGAGCAAAATGCCCTCAAGAAGATCAACGAGGACAAATGGCCTCAGCCTTTACCAAACAAGCTGTCGCTCAAGCTCAGCAAAGGCAAGTCGTCTTATATGACTGGGACAAGTTCGGTGGTCGTGTACTTGGTGATATCATTCTAAACGGACAAAGCCTAAGAGCTATGTTGATAGCCAACGGATTTGCTCGAGAATACTTTGGCGAAGCTAAAGGTAGCTGGTGTTAATCGTCAGTTAAATGGTCCGCTTTAGGACTGTTCTTTTTCAAATAGGCCTCTTCGTAGGCCTTTTTGCTGACTTCCATGTCTATGGGACTATGGCTTTCCTTAATCGCAGCCAGCACAGGATGTAGAAGTTTTTGGGTAATTCGCTTGCCCATTCTTTCTAAGACTTCTTCAATGGGAACGCCTTTGGCTATTTCTCGTTTAGCATGGTCAAGCTCAAACGCATGGACACGTTCTGTCCATTCTTCGTAGGTTTCGTTTGGCTTTAGGCGCATACTAGTATTTTATATTCTTTCAAAGCCAAAGTCAAGCGATAAATATCGTAACGGAGACCTAAATGAGAGCCAGAGAATTTGTTATAAACGTTCCTATTACCATTAAAATCAACGGAGATGGTGATCCAG
>JACCDZ011729767.1_pt1 | contig 17908 bp, 13 predicted proteins | sample 7449551 | NCBI WGS metagenome assembly JACCDZ01 (sample SAMN15323452, study PRJNA562643) | freshwater metagenome | isolation source: river surface water | place: USA:Blue River Watershed | collected 2017-08-18
CTCTTGCAGGAAGCGGAACCGTTAGTATTGTTCAGTTAAGCGGGGCTGTAACTCCAGGAAATACCATCGGAACTCAGACCATCGGAACACTTACTACAAGTGCTATCACTTTTAACTCTGGATCCACCTACAATGTCCAAATTAGTGACACATCTTCAGATCTAATAAATGCTTTCAGTGCAATTATTGATGGAGGTACCTTAAGCGTTCTTCCTTCTAACTTCACAAATCCAGGGGTGACAACGTATACCGTGCTGACCGGTTCTGTGACTCAAAATGCTTCTTTTGCGCTGGTCAATCCACTCACCCGCTATACCGTTGGAGTTGTTTATAATCCCACTAGTGTACAGTTAACCCTATCTGCACCCAATCCTTTTCCTGTGATTGTTCCAACCGGAAATGCAGGAGCTGTCGCCAAATGCTTTGATCAGATGGTAGCCATTGCTGATTTAGCTGAAATCATCCATATTCTTGATTTGGAGACCCCAGATCAGATGGCTCGTAGTTTTAACGAGATGAGTCCATCGGGTCTCAATAATATTGCTTTTACTCTAGAAAACGTGGCCGAAAGAATCCGTCAGATTTATACCAACCACTTTTTCGATCAACAAGTTGTCGGCTGTCCTTCACAAGAAGCTTGGCGTCTTTGGGTTGCACCCTTTATCCAGCGCGTCAAACAGCATGGGAAATATGTCCAGGAATTTAGCGGTTTTACCACAGCTCTTGACTACAGCTGGCACAAGCATTGGGCAGTCGCTGGAGGCTTTACTTATGCATCAACTGACATGGATGCTTCTCACGATGATGTCAAAGCAGACTATCAAACCTATGCTGGAACCTTCGGCGCTTCCTGGGTTGATTCCCAGGTTGACTCGGGATGGTTTGCAGACTCGCAGCTTTCCTACCTCTATAGTCCAGTTAGCGCCAAAAGGAAGATGAAGTTTGCAATCTCTCATTATGCTTTAAACTCTACTGTGGCCCGCACTGCCAAACACCATGAACACTCCAATCAACTCCTCACTCATATCGGGTTTGGGTATGATTTCAGATGGAGAAGCTCTGTTGACAACCCCGTCAATGTTCATCCCTATACGACCTTAAACGTTCAGACGGCTTCACCCCATACGTTTAACCTCTATCCCTTTGTTAATATCGACTACCTTTATCTTCCCCAAGACAGGTATGAAGAAAAAGGAGCTCAAAGCCTAGATCTCAAAGTACATCGCAAGAAATACGATCTTTTAAGACCTGAAGGAGGAGTTGGATTTAGCTATAGCGGCTGCTTTAAAAATGTCCAAACCCTCTTTGATGCCTCCCTCAGCTACGTTCACGAATTCCGGTTCCAAGGAAGAAAGACGACCTCTAGTTTCAAGCCTATCTCTTGCCAGTTCACCGTAAAAGGCCCCAAACCCCAAAATAACCTCATCAGCCCCGACATTAGATTACGCATCACAGGACCCAATAGTGGATTTTCACTCACTCTGGGGTATCATGGAGAGTATGGCAAAGACTTCTCTTTAAGCGCTGGACAGGCTGAGTTTAGAAAGGCGTTTTAGCCTAGTTCCTGATCTTCTTTAGACAGCTCAGAAGTAGTTGAGAGGATTTCCTGAACAGTCGTTTTCAGAGTTTTGATCCCGTCTGCAAAACCGCACTGGGTCAGCAGGTCATTCAAAACCGTGAGTTCAGTTTCAAGCAGGTCAACGTGGCTTTCAAGAAAGGCAATACGAGTCTGAAGTAATTTAGTCATATTATTAATCCTCTTTTATATTACTAATTATATTAAAAATTAAAATATATATTAACTTATATTATCAAATAATTTATAATTAGTTAATAATAGTTTAATTAATATTAATAGGAATTATATGTCGTTATTTACCAACCTTTTAGGTTCTTTTAAATCCGAAGGGTCTCAAGCAGAGAGACTTAACCCTGTTGAGCAGTTTAGCAATAGCCTGCCTTCAGGCGATAATCCTTTGACCGTGTCTGTCGGACGGCTTGTTAGCAACATGCTAGTAAAAGGAAATGAAGATAAAAGAGATCCATCCAACCTTCCAATCTCCAAACACCGTATACAGTTTGCTCTTAATATGAAGCAGCTAGATAAGGTTGTGAAGCGCATTACTCTCTTAGAATGTGTCATTAAAGGGATGGAAATGCCCGAGTTTAATCTTTCTTTAAAAGATGCCTATAAACCTAAAGATGAAAAACTACTTAAAAAAATCTGTCCAGGTGTTTTTGCAGTCGAGTCTAAAGAAGAGCAATTAAAGCTTCTTCACGAGGCGCTTGATTATCACAATAGCCGCTTAACCGGACTCCTTCATCAAATCGTCCGATGGACCTTTCTTCAACCCAATGAATCTGAACTTACACGTGAACATGTTTTTAAAATGATTACAGAGGTTTTGTCTCACTTAAAACGTAATTTTAAGTCAAACGATCCTACGGTTCCATTCTTAAAAATTGCAGTGCAAGAGCGTGCAAAATGGTATCTTCATGAGACAAATCAAAATTCGTTTGACCAACTCTTTGATTTCATGAGACAAGAAAATGAGCTCATTTTCAATGAAATCCCTGACATGTACTACAACTCCTTCGTAGGAGCTGACCATCCCAAAGTACAAGAAAACCTCAGGAACCAAAACGACCTGGTTAAAATTCTAGACTCAGACATTAAGGAGCGGATCGTGCAGCTTCAGCTCCAAGCCATTGCTGAAGTTTTAGCTCCCTCACATGATGAAATTGGTGTTTGCGCTCAAGTGCTCCAAAACCACTTCATGGATCAAGGCCTTGGTGTTCGTGAGACTCAGCTTCTCCACACAATGATGAAGAATTGGCGGGCTCAAGTCACAGGCCAGCTCCAAGTTGTTCCCTTAGAGTATTTTATCACTCATCACCCCTCCCATCTTGATCCAGACTCTCAGTTAGCAAGAGATCTGCAAGAATATAACACGCTCCAACAAAGAGCTTTAGAGATCCAACGCGACGCGCCTTTAGCCGAGAGAAGCTGGCTTGCAAGAACAGCCCAAATCATCACAGAAAAAGAGGATGAAATTGCAAGAATAGAACAAATGAGTCAAAAGTATATGCAAGACTATGTTAAGCAGAGTCTTCAACTTGCAAAATTTTCGCCTAAACTAGATGAATCCGTCACTGACCTACAGATTAAAGTGTGGACTCTTGAGGCGGAGCTTGCCAAGGCAAATCCTTTTACAAAGAAGTTCATCGAGATCGGCCTTCATCAAGCAAAAGGGAAGTTGAATAAGAAGCTGGGGATTGCTGTCCAAAAAGCAACCGTTCACGCTGTATATACACGCGCAAAAAACGAGCTTGAAAGGCTTGGGATTGCCCGAATACAAGCCCAATCCGATCTCCAACGTGCTAAGGATGAGTTAGTTGAAGCTCGTATTAAATTTAGAGAGATTATGAGCCAGCAACTCCAAACCATTAAAGATCAGCAGCATAGATTAGCTCAAAAAGAATTTAAGTTTTACACCGTGAATTAAAGGCTTTTGACAATTAAGAGGGAAATGTTTAATCCCAAGAGTTTATGAGTAACTTAAAGATAAATCAAATAAATATTTAAATTAAAGTTATATATATTATATAATTGAAATTATAAGTTAATTTTTTAATAAATAAAAAGGATAATAGTTATGTCAATTTATACAAGTTCAATGAGTGCAACCGATTCAAGTACTCGGTCAGTACCAGTTTTGAGAGCCCTTCAGAAAAAATTCACAAGTCATAGATCAGCTCCAATAGAAATCCGAGATCAAGTAGAGGTCGTTCCCCACCAAACATTTGAAACATTTCTAGCAGATAAAGCAAACAAGGGTTTTAGCTTCAAAGACAAGCTTAAATACCGTGGTATCGAATTACTGAATGCTAGGGGCATCAAAAACAATATTAGAGCCTTTTTCAGCCTAGGAGCAATCGGCTATTTTGTAAGAGGAAAAGTCAGTGAATCGAATCGACAAGCTCTGACACAAGAAGCCCACTTCTATCGCACCTGCTGCAACGTTCAAGACGTCTTTGGAAAATTTAAGCAAAAGCCCGATGCGAACTTTGCAGGTTTAAAAGAAGCCTACGAATTGATTTTGAAAGTTGCAAATAACAATGGTTCTCACGACGAAATCAATATGATTCTGGATAATCTCTGTAAAGCTTCTGTTGGCGGAGATCTTTTAGATTTTGAAGCGATCAGTGCTTTGCAGTCTAGAGGTGGATTTAATGAGGCTAGCGTTCTCAGCACCATCAATGGCCAAGCATTCCTCGAAGATATTGATGCGAAACGTGAAGCCGGATACCGTGGACGTCCATTGGAAGATAAGGAGGAAGCTGTTCTGAGAATGAATGGACAGGTTATCCAGCAAACTGAAATTAAAGATATTTTAGGCGATCAAGCCGCAAGATCTATTTTCCAATCGTATGCACGGGCTTATACTAAATTGCGGGATCAAGAGGTTAACGGCCAACCAAATGGTGTCATAATGAGCATGGATTTAATCAGTGCTCTTAGTTCTAAAAATGTGAGTGAAGGTTTAGTACAAAGCGAGATCGATCATCAAAACAAGCTTATTTTAGAATTAGTCCAAAAACCTGCAGAACAGGTTACAGCCGCTGCAATTCCCGTAGGTTGTGAAGATAGGGTTGCGTTTGTTGAAGAGCTGGATAGAGTATCTGAGCATTATGCGAACTATCATGCGAGTTTAGATGCTCAAGCTGCTATCCCTAGCCAGTTAGCAATAGCTCAGCGGGCATTAACTAAAGCAGAAGCTGCGTTAGAAAAAGAAAGTGCTAAAACAAGAACTTGTACTTTTGCTGAAATGGAAAAAATCTATGGACCGATCGTGAATCAACGATTGCCAGGTGCGAATGCTTTTGCTCCTATTAAAGCTGAAAGAAATAGGATTACAGATGCTCTAGAAGCAAAAAATGGGGAGATTGCAGACGAGATTGCGACTCTTGAAGGCCTTGTTGGGAACGAAGGCTCTTTACTAAGAGAACAAGAAGAACTCGAGCAAACCTTAGCAGTGCAAGACGAACTTATATCGAAACATCTTGAGGACGTTGATGGCTTTGATCGTGACGTAAAGACATTTGTAAAAGGGATAAAGAAAGGCAATGAGCAAGATGCTGATGTGCTAGAGAAGATCAGGCAGTCTGCTGAAACTTTGCGAGCTGCACGGGCCGCTCATAGCAAGACAGCACAGAAGCTTGCAGAGAAAGTCGGTGAAATTACTGATGCTCGTGCAAACTTAAGATTTCTTAAAACGAATTCAAAGATACATCCATTAATTGCTGATAAGATTTCCTTAGAGCAGCAATTGGCTGTTTGCCTGAAAACAACATTCACCTTAACGCACGGAGAGATTAAAGAACTCCATGATGGAGGATTTACAAACAATCATCCTAGTGATTTTGAAGTGATTGCAGGTCAAGTCGGTCAACTCGATCGTGAGGCTACTGCTTGTACATCAGAGTTAGGACGTCTGCAGGGAGACCTGGAAAGAAATGAGAGCGGATTAGAAGAGAGTCAAGAAGTGTTAAGACGGTTTGGCTTTCAATTTAAGCCTAATGGACAAGTTGGTGGTTTTAAGCATAAACACTTTAACGAGGGTTACCAACAAACAATGAGGGAACACTTAAAGCAGCAAGGACCCTTGACTGCTAACATTCTTAATGCATTTCAGTTAACAACTATGGATATAAAAGATGTTAATAACCAAAGTATCATGAACTTGAATGCAAATGCACCTGTTGAAATTGCTGAAGCAGCACCAGTTCAAGAGATTCCTGCTAGAAGAAATACAGTGAATCTTGTCCAAGAACAGGGTTACTTTGTGGAGAGTGAAGAAAGCGATGATGTTAGCAGTTATGAAGGCTCAGAGGCTGGTATGAATAGGGGAAGAAGACCTAGATTCATTGATGCAAGTGGATTCATTGCAGTAGATCTAGACTAATAATTTCAATTTCTGAACTGACACATGAACGGCTGCCATGCAAATGGTAGCCGTTTTTTTTAATGAACATGCTCTGGATGGCTAAGAAGGTGGGATAGAGAGGAAAGGACATCCCTAAGTACCTCTAGAGGCTTTTGGTCGGCATTGAACCGGCTTATTTTAGTTGAAGGGTAATGCTTGAGGATCTGAGAGGTTGTTTCTTCATAGACTTTGATCCGGGTTCTTAAGACGTTTTCATCAAAATCATCCATCCGTTTTTCTATCATGCCGCGTCTTTTCATGCGCTTAATAAGTTCTTCAGTATTAGGGGTTTCTAAGACAATCAAATGGAGAACATCAATGTAGTTATCCAGCAGCTGTGTTTGCTGAGGAGTGCGAGGGATGCCATCTAAGAGAAGAAGCTGTTCATGAGGAAAGTATCGGTTGGTGGCAATGAGCCCTTCAACGTAGTGATGCCAGATGCTAATCGTTACGTCATCGGGGACTAAATGCCCTTGAGAGGCGTAGGAGTGATAGATCTTGCCTGCAGGAGAATCAGGGGACATGCCTCTAAAGATATCACCAGAAGAGAGGTGGAAATGGTTCCCTGCGCTGCTGAGGAATTTACCGAGGGTTCCTTTTCCAGCACCCGGTGGTCCAAAGATCATGATAGAGCGGTACTTCCGAGCAGATGGGTCTATAAGTGTTTTGATATCAGCCATTTATAATTCTCTTATTCTGAATACTTTATCATAAGCGATTTATGGGAAATGTGCAAATGGTTAAATAAAAGGTATATAAAAAATTTTATATAATATGTTATAATTAAGTTTAAAAGGATCGATTTTATGCAAATTACTAATAATACAATGAATTTAGGTGTTGTAACTATTAATAACACTCATTACATGGCTATTTTGCATTATAAAGATGAAAACGGAACTGATTGTCCCGTACCTGATCATGTCCGTAAAGCGAGCAAGGTTGCCTTAAAACTATTTGAAGATGTTTTAAAGCAGTATTCGGATCAAGCTGTAATTACCCGTGTTGATGAAGAGGGTTTTTCCAACCAAGACAGCCGTATCTCTTCTTATGCGTCTACTGAGGCTTGGCAAGCGTTTGTAAGGCATTTAGAATACCCCAATGTACCTGGTGCAACACTCGGTTTGGGTGGTATAGAAATCGGCAATAAACTTTATATGACTCGTTTGCACTACCGTGATGAGCAGGGACAAAGTCAAAACATCTCTAAGCAAGTAGATCCTCGTCAGGCTGTAATAAGGTTGCAACGGGTTGTAGAAGATGCCGAAGTAGGTGTTACCTCTGTCGACAAAAATGGAATCCACATGCGGGGCCGTAGAGTCGCTTCCTTACCTCCAAGAGCATGGAACTCTTTTGTCCACTATTTAATGCAGCCAGAATTAGCAGAAGAGATACTAGATGAAGATGAGGAAAATCTAGTTGCTCCTACAGTTAACCCTAAGGTTGAGTTTATCGATGTGAGTGAACTGAAAGACATTGATAGAAGCCAGTTTGCAAAAGCTCTCGTTGCAAAAATTAGAAATTCTAGGAATCAAGAAAACCATTTTGCTGAATTAACAAAACAGGAAAAATTATTCCTGCAATACGGAACGCCGTTCAATTTTCCTCATTTATTGAAAGGTGAATTCGACCTAAAAGAATTAAACAACTTAAGCCTTTTGCAAAATGCCTAATAGACCAAACCCTGCTAACTTCAATCGTTTAGTCCGAGATACATGCCTATCCTCCACCTTGCCTAAATCTTTAGGCGAGATGCAGGGAAGAAGTGTTGTTCCCATTCACGATAAACTGGGTCAAGTGCCCACAGATAACTCATGCTTGAAGACTCAAGAAGGGGCTCATGCGATTGAAGATTTAAGTAATGCGACTAACTATCTAGGTGATGGGTTAGATAGCATCAAACATACCACTAATAAGACTGAAGGAACTTCTTTGACTTTATTGACTTCTGCAACATCAATGCTCAGTGGCGTGGCCGGAGTGGTTGATAGTATTAAACTATTCATTAGAGCACGCATTATCGGGGATAAAACTGAACAGAAGCTAGCTGCTGTTGGATGTGTACAAAATGGAATGTTAGCTGGAGGATCTGGAGTTGAGCTGGCGTTAAAATCGATTGATATAGGTCAAGATATTGCGATAGCGACACACCGTCCATTTGTCATTGCAGGGGCAGCGGCGGTGGCTCAAGGAGCATTATCGTGGCTGTCAACGGCTTTATTTGGCATTTATTACATCGCGACAGGGGCCAAACACCTTGTGAACTTGGTTCAATTGTATAAGGGAAGACAGTGGAGGCTAGAACTAGCTAACGAAAAAGACCCGATGCAGGCTCTTTATAAAGATTTTCGAAGGCGCAGTTATGAAGTTGACATGACACCTGAGCAAGAGATTGATTTGGCGCTGGAGGCCGGTGCTCGGTGGCTTGAAAAAGTCGAAGGTTTCAGTGAAGGTAAACTAAGCATCGAAGACAAAAAAGAAGGCTTTAGAAAACTTGTGATGGACCGCCCTGAGATCATAACTGAAATGATCGGCCCTTATAGCAGAAAATTAACGCCAAGAGGCGAGTTGATCCGCTTTGGTAAATACATGGCTTACAAAAACCTCTATGCCAAGTTTGAGGCAGAGTGCAAGCGTAAACTTGGAGAGAAGGCTGTAGAGGCGATGCAGTCCGGAAATACCGAAGAGCTTAAAGCTGCTTTAGAAGTTAAGCCGTGGTTTGGTCTTTCAATCAAGGTAGCCGCTGCCGCCATTGGTTTGATTGCGGTTGTTGCAATGGCTGTTTTCATCACGGGATCGCCACTGGGAATTGTGCTTCTTTTAGCTGGTCTTGCAGCGGTTGCTATGATCTTTTTAGGGGATGGAAAGGCGCTCATTGAACATCTTAAGAACGGCGAATTTAAAAAGCGGGATCGAGCTTTTACCTATCTTTCGATTGCTTTAAGTGTAATCTCTGTTGCAGCAGCTGTTGGAATGCTCATTGCAACAGGTGGAACTGTAGCGTTTATCGCGCCATTAATTTTGTCGGTTGTTTGGATGGGCATCAATGTGCATACGGCTCGGACGATCTGGAGGTTTGATAATCGGAAATGGGAAGTCCAAAAAGTGATTGATTTAAAGACGTACCGGCAGTTTTTAGAAACAAATCCCAAAGATGTGGAGAAGATCAAGGCGAAGCTATCTGAAGAAGATCAAAGCTATGTTAATAGCTTACAAAATCCTTTAGAAGAGCTGCGTGCTAGAGAAAAACGGATCGAAGAAGAGACGCGCAAGCAACTAGACGAGCTTGTTGATCTTATCGCTGTTGAATCAATACGGTGGAAACGTGTAAAGTCACCGCATGGAGAAAGAAATCAACGACTTCCTCGTTTATCTGGGTTCAGAGAAGGGACTCAGTCGTCATACGCTTGAAGCGTATGGGCGTGATCTCAAGGGCCTGAATACTTATCTAAAAGGCCAGATTCCTCAAACACAAGATATCATCAGCTACTTTGAGCATTTGAAAAGCCGGCAAGCAGCGTCAAGCTCTCTCTGTCGAGCGCTGGTTGCTATCAAGGTATTTTTCCGTTTTCTGAAAAGGGAAAAGCGCGTTGAACATAACCCTACTCTTTTTTTAGAAAGCACTAAAATGTGGCAGCTCATTCCTGAAGTCATGACGGAAGAGGAGGTTTCTAAATTTTTAGAGGCCCCTGGAAGAGATGATTTTGTGGGGGCTCGTGATCGGGCTTTATTCCATTTGATGTATGCATCAGGGCTTAGGGTCTCTGAAGTGTGCGGGCTCAATGTGGGTGATGTTTCCGATGACTTTGTGCGTGTGAAGGGCAAGGGTGGGAAAGAGAGGATTGTGCCGGTAGCGGAAGCTGCCATAAAAGAGCTGGATCATTTCCTTGTGAACTTCAGACAAGAGGGTGAAGGGGCTATTTTTACGACGGAGAGAGGATCGCGCATGAGTCGGATCAGCGTCTGGGGAAGGGTCAAATTTTACGCTAAAAAAATGGGCCTTACTAAAGAGATCTCTCCTCATACCCTTCGGCATTCCTTTGCAACACATCTTTTAGAAAACGGGGCTGATCTGAGGATCATCCAAGAGCTCCTGGGTCATGCAAATATCGCAACGACTGATCGATACACGCATATCAGCCACAAACACCTTCATGCAGCGTTTGAGAAGTTTCATCCAAAGATGTAAGTTATTTATCTTAAGATCATTAGGATTAGTCTTGATAATGCTACCGTTGTTTGGTATCATAATGGTATCAATAAGAGGGGTTTTTATATGTCGGCATCCAACTTTAATTTAAGGGGTATACCTTCAGATATAATGGATTTGTTAAAGCGCGAGTCTAAAAGGCTTCATACGAGTGTAAATAGTTTAATACTCAAGATGATTGAAAATGGTTTGGGCTTTTCAAAAAAAGCGACTGTATTTCACGATCTCGATCATCTTGCTGGAACTTGGACTACATCCGAAGTAGATCGTTTTGAAGAAAATACTCGGTTTTTTGAGAAGATAGATAAGGATCTTTGGTCATGAGGCCTATTCTAGTAGATACCAATGCTTATGTTGCCTTTAAGAAAAATGATGCTTCTATCTTAAAAGTTATTCAACATGCAGAAATAATTATGATGAGCCCTATTGTAATTGGTGAATTATTAAGTGGTTTTGAATGCGGCAACAAAGCAAAGAGCAATAAAGAAGAATTACATGATTTTTTACGCTCTTCTAGAGTTAGAATTCTAAATGTCACTTCAGACACCTCTTCATTTTATAGTCAGATATATTTTTCTTTAAGATCAAAGGGCAAACCTATTCCAACCAATGATATGTGGATTGCTTCTCAGGCATTAGAAAATGGCTGTCTTTTATGCTCATTTGACAAACACTTTAAACTGATTGATGGTTTGGTAACATGTGTGAGTCTTTCCGATTTAAATCTTTAAAAATTAGCATTGCTTTCACTATTTTGATTGCTTCTTCCTATGCACCCATTCGCGCAGCTCTTCTAGATGAAGATAGAGGATGGGAGTGAGGTAAAGGGTCAAGATTTGGGAGATGATGAGCCCTCCTACGATGACCATCCCTAAGGGGCGGCGACCTTGTGCTGTCATGCCGCCAAGACCGAGCGCAATGGGAACGGCTCCCATGAGGGCTGAGAAGGTAGTCATAAGAATAGGTCTAAAGCGGGCTGAGCAAGCATGATGAATGGCCTCCTTTGGAGTTTTTCCAGCAAGGATCGATTCGTTGGCAAAGTCAATTAAGATAATCCCGTTTTTCATGACAATGCCAAGGAGGAGGATCAGCCCTACAAACGCATAGAGGGAAAGAGGTTCTTGAAAAATAAGAAGTGTCAGAAGTCCTCCAAGTGCTGCAGGAGGTAGTGTTGACATCACGGTGATAGGATGGAGGAAGTTTTCATAGAGAATGCCGAGGATGATGTAGATCACAAAAAAAGTAATCAGCAGCAACATGGTGAGGTTTGCAAAAGAGGCTTTAAAAACATCAGCTGTACCTTGGATGTTGCCAACGACTGTGACTGGAAGAGTTTGATGGGCCAATGATTCGAGCTGATTTAAGATGGGTCCCAGCGCATTTTCTCCAATATCAAAAAAGAGGTTCACAGCTGGAAGGCCATTGAGTCTATTGATATTAAGAGGGCCGACTGTTTGAGAGGGTTTTGTCACAAGCGAGAGAGGGACGAGCTGGCCGGTGTTTGAATGAACATAGAGTTGAGAAATATACCACGGATCCGAGTAATATTTGGGCTCAACTTCCATAATGGCGTAGTACTGGTACTGAGGGTCGTTAATCGGTGAGAGGTTGGTGGCTGCAAAGGCCAAAGAAAGAACGTTTTCTATGGCTCTTGCCGAGACATTGAGCGAGTAGGCTTTATCGCGCAGGATTTCGAGATTGAGCTGAGGCTGCTGGATTTCCATATCGGTGCTGACCTGTGTCAAGGCAGGGATCGTTTTCATCGCCTGCATCATTTGGGCAGCTGCCGGATAAAGGTCGTCTGTAGAAAGGCTTTGTAGTGTGTATTGATAAGGAGCGTTAATGTCAGAGGTTGAAACTTGAAGATCGATCAGAGGAAGGGTCTTGATAAAAACATAAGCGACTGTGGTAGTTGCATAGGCCTCTTTTAGCTGTCCCATCACTTTAAAAATGGAAGGCCGTTCTTTGAAGGGCTTGAGCCTTAAAAACAAGATGCCTTTATTATCATCAGGAATGGCTCCAAGCGAAATCAGCGACTCGACATAAGGGTTTTTCCGAGCGATTTCTGCAAGGCCTGATTGAATGCGCATCATTGCAAAGGGCGATGTACCCGTTGCTGCCTGGGTATGGATAACGATCATTCCAATATCATCAGGCGGAAGAAAATTGGTGGGCAAAATATTAAAGAGAAGGTAGGTGACGGCAATGCACAATCCTCCAGACGTTAAAACGGCCTTTGGAAATTTCATGACAAATGCGAGGCTTTTTTCATAAATTTTGAGGAGGCCATTATTGATAGACTCTGAGAGCTTTTCCATGGAGGTTTTAGACGAGCCTAGGTGGTAGGGTTGAACAAGACGGCTGCAGAGCATGGGCGTAAGGGTCAGCGAGACTAAACCTGATAGGAGAATGGCTGTGACAATCACTACTGAGAATTCATGGAAGAGCTGTCCAATCACTCCATCCATAAAAACAAGTGGGATGAATACAGAAGAAAGAGAAAGAGTCATCGATAGAATCGTAAAACCGATCTCTTTTGATCCTTCTAAAGCAGCTTCCATCGGTGGCTTTCCCATCTGCACATGCCGGACGATATTTTCAAGCACGACGATGGCATCATCCACTAGGAATCCGATCGAAAGGGTAATGGCTAAAAGCGAGAGAATATCAATGGTATATCCTAAAAGAAGCATCACACCAAAGGTTCCGATGATGGAAATCGGAAGAGCAACGGCTGGGATGAATGTATTGAGCGGCCTTCCCAAATAGAAAAAGATGACAAGAACAACGAGTCCAAACGCAATCATGAGTGTCATTTGAACATCTAAAACGGCTTCTTTGATGAACTCTGATTTGTCGAACAATCTAAACAGCTCGATCGATCCAGGAAGGGCTGCTTTGATTTTAGGCATCATTGCATCGATACCATTGATCACCTGTAATGAGTTGACGCCCGGTTGTGTAAGCACCCCGAAGACAACGCTTTGAATGTTGTCTTTTGATGTCATGTATCTTTGAGACTGCTTATCATTAGACAAAGAATCCAAAGCCTGGCCGATATCACTGATGCGGACAAGGCTCCCTTTGTCGTTTTTGATGATAAGGTTGTTATAGAGTGCTGCATAATTCAGCTGTCCATCTACATTGATGGTATATTCCCTGCTGGGTCCATAAAGTGTTCCTGTTGGAAGGTTGACGTTAGCATTTTGGATGGCAAGTGCTACATCATCAAACCCGATGCCTTTAGCTGTCAGCAGCTGGGGGTTCACCTGGACGCGGACGGCATAAGGCGATCCAAAAACTTGGACGTCTGCCACACCTGAAATATTGCTGATGCGTTCACCGATAAAGGTGTAGGCATAATCATAGAGCTGAGGCTTCGGCATGGTTTCAGAGGTGACAGCAAAAAAGAGGATCGGGGTTTGTGAAGGGTTGACCTTGTCGTAGGTTGGAGCATACGGAAGATCTTGAGGAAGAGAAGGAGTTGCCGTGTTGATCGCATTTTGAACATCTAAAGCGGCTTCATCGAGGGTTTTACTTAAATCAAACTGCAGAACAATAGTGGCGCTTCCAGTCGAGCTTGTCGATGCAATCGATTGAACACCGCTAATGGTTAAAAACTGCCGCTCTAACGGGCTTACAACGTTGTTGGCCACTGTTGATGGGCTTGACCCTGGGTAGCTGACAGATACGGTGATTGCAGGGAAATTAACATTGGGAAGATCGCTCACAGGTAGCTGTCTATAAGCCACGACTCCAAAAAACAGGATAGCGATCATCACAAGTGTTGTCATGATCGGACGTTTGATGAACAAATAGGAAGGATTCATTGTTTGATTTGAACCTTGATTCCAGATTTGAGGTTCAGCTGCCCTTCTGTCACGATCATCTCATCAGCAGAGATTCCACTTTCGATTAAAGTGTTTTTTTCTTCTTTTTGGCCGACTTGGACAACTCTGAGCACAACAGTTTGATCGGGCTGCAGGACATAAACATAGCTGCCTTGCTGGCCGATTTGAACGGCCTCGGTAGGAACTAAAAGGGCATTGTTTTGAATTTTTAAAATGAGCCGTACATCGACATATTCCCCAGGCCAAAGAGAGTGGTCTGCATTTTCAAAAAGAGCCTGCAAAAGGATCATACCAGTTGATTTTTCAACTTGGTTGTTGATCAAAAAAAGCTTTCCTTGCAGCCACTGATTTTTCCTATAAACCTCTGTAACAAGGGGGCCTTGCATCTGTAAGGAGGTAATTTTGGAAAGATCTTTTTCAGATACAAAAAAGCTGACGCGGATGGGGGAGATTTGATTGATCGTTAAAAGCGGTGTGGTGCCGCCGACTGCTACATAGTTTCCGACATTGATATTAAGCTTACTGGCAACTCCTCGAAATGGCGCTTGAATGGTGCAATAATCTAGATCGATGCGTGCTTGCTCAACAGCAGCTTCTGATTGCTGAACAGCTGCTTGAGCCGTCAAGACATTCGTTTGAAATTGATCGTAGTCGAGCTGAGAAATGTAGTTTTGTGGAACTAAATCTTTGTAACGATTAACAGTGTCTCGCGCTTGCTGCAAGCTAGCAAGATTCTGTGATAGCTGGCCAAGGGCTTTTTCTAGCTCAACTTGAAAAGGCCTGGGATCGATAGTCAGGAGAAGGGAATTTTCACAGACTTCTTGGCCTTCGACAAAGTACTGGCCGGTTAAAGTGCCTTGCACTTGAGCTCTGATATCAACACTTAAGTTAGGCTCTACATGACCGACATATTCATAATAGATCGGTGCATCGCAGACAAGAGGTTTTGAAACTCTAACGTAGGGAGCTTCAGCGACCGGCGTGGCAGCTTTTTAACAACCGATTAAACATAGTAAGATGAGCCACTTTTTCACTTGAATTCCCCCGCAGTAGGGACTAGTGTGCCTGCAACGTAGCTTAAGTTGACAAGCGATGAGAGCCAAGAAGTTGAGCTGCTGACATTTTGTGCTCGAGAGGAAGCTAGTGTATTTTGCGCCGTGACAAGCTCTAGGATGGTACCGACACCTGCTTTATACCTGGATAGTGCCACTTCATATTGCTCCTCTGCAGTTTTGAGTAATTGATCGGAAACGCGCAGCGCATTGAATGCTGTCCGAGCTGCTGAATGAGAGGTGATCACTTGCTCAGTGACTGTCAGCTCCGTCTGTCTTAAAGTGGCCTGCGCTTGATCGCGGATTGACTTGGCTTGCCTGTATTGATTGACAGTAGAAAACCCTGAAAAAATGGGGTAATTTAAGGAGACGATTCCCGTATATTGGATTCCCAAATCCCCGCCGGGTTTTGCGCGGCTCTGACTTGCTGTCAAATCATACGTGACATTGGGCAGGAACTGTCTCCATGTCGCATCGACTGCGGCCTCTTGTGCCTTAAGCGAGCTTTCAGCTGCCAGCAGATCTGAGCGCATGGATAATGCAACTGCTAGTATTCCATCCACATCTTGCTCCATTTGATCGATAGGAGGGATTTCTAAGGTATCTGCTACTGCCAGATGTTTTTCTGCTCCGAGGCCGATATCGGTGAAAAGCACGGCTTTAGCATTAACGACATTTTGCTTTTGGTTGATGAGGTTGATTTGAGTTTGGAGAACTTCTGTTTCTGCCTGAAGTAGATCTGACTTATCTTTAACACCTGCTGCCACTTCTGCTTTGACAACCTCTAAAGTCGTACAGGCCGTATCAAGATCTGCCTCTTGCACCTTGAGTAGCTGCTGCTGACTTAAGTAGCTATAATAGTCAGAAGCCACTTGATTGAGAACGGTTTGTATTTGAAAGTTATGACTAAAATCAGCTGCTATAAGAGCCTCTTTGGCTGATCTGACATTTGCAGATGTCAGGCCAAAATCCAATAGCGTATAGGTCAGCTGAACTTGAGGTCCCCAAGTTGTTGAAAGCTGTGTAAAGACAACGGTCGTCCCTGTTGACTGCACAGGACCTGTAATTCCTGTAGTAACTGCCGTGGTTTTGTCCCTTGTCAGAGTGTAATTACCAGAGATTGTAGGAAAATTAGGGCTTTGCGACTGTGCCCATACAGCTGCCGCTGCTCTTGCTTTGGCCCAGGTCAGTTTGGTAGAAGGGTTATTTCTTAGAGCAATATCGACAAGCTCAGCTAGCGTTAGCGGCTCTTTGCGATCATCGAGCTTCATCGAAGTTAGATCAAGCGGCATCTGATACATTGAGGAAGGACTGCTGGGGGCATACGAGTAGGGCTCAATCACGCCTCGATTAGCCATACAGCCAAAACTTAAAATGGAAAGCAGACCAACCGCAAGCCTCATGGCCTACGTATAAAATAATAAAAATTATTTTAAAAGAGCTCTCTTTTGAAGATTGGAATTTTCATTAATTCTTAACTGGCTTTCAAGTTGCAAGCTGGAGCCTAACGCGTACTATTTGCTTTTTTATTCCTTCGATTGCAGAAGCTGCAATTTGATCGATATAGGGAGCTGATTTACCTGGTAGAGTACGAGGTATAACTTGAATAACATGAGAAATTTGCCTGCTTGTGACCGTCCCATTCCTAGATTTTACTGTAAGCAGAGGTCCTAAATACTTAGATCCGTCAAAATAGTGATTCAGATACTCATGAAGAGATTGAACTGTTTTGGATAAATTCGCTTTGGTAAGCGGCTCACAAGGTAAAAAATGGGAGTGCAAGGTAAGCGATTGAAACGGGATCTTCTTTTTGGGCCATATTTGATCTGGATTTATAAAAGTTCTAGAAAACGCAAGCCAGGGGAGTTGAGAAATATTATAAAGCGTAAGAGATTGTAGTGATGCGTTTATTAGGTTGAGTTTTGATTTTTTAAAGAACAAATATGTAAAGATGTTGATGGCAATTCGACCTGCAAGAATGGATTGAGAAAATTTATGTAGGACTGGAGTGGACCAAACAATGCGCAGATTGGTAAAAGAGGGGAGTTCATTTAAATTTAGCGAAGGTTTTCTGCGGGCAGCAAACGAAAGAATCAGCAAAGGAATAGCAATTACAAAACCATTTTTGATGTATTTAAAATGTCTAGAAGGTTCTTTTTTAAAGCGCTCGTAGAGATCACCACAATCTTTCATGAGCAGCAGTGTATCAGTGAAAAGCATCCCTCTTTGAATTTTCAAAAAATTGACTGCAAGCTCTGGATGAACCCTTTGCTTAAAAGCTAGACCTACTTGAAAGAAGTTATAAGTGAGGTTTAAGCTATTTAATAAAAGCTTCATTTTAATTTCTTTTCTAATATCGAGTTAACCAAGTCGGGTGAAGCTTTCCCACGAGAGAGTTTCATCACCTGGCCAATCAGAAACGCAAAAGCCTTATTTTTGCCAGCTTTATAGTCGGTTGCAGCTTGGGGGTTATCTGCTAACACCTGATCAATGAGAGTTTCGATTTCAGAGGTGTCTTGGATCGGTTTGAAGTCGGGGTTTTGCTCCACGATGCTGGAAGGGGTAAGATGGGGCTTTTCAACCATTTCGTCAGCAACGCTTTTGGCAATTTTTCCATTGATTGTCCCTTGGTCAATAAGAGAGACAAGCTCTGCGATGTGAGAGCTAGGGATGCCAAGTTCCCAGAGTGTTTTGCCTTTGTCTTTTAGGCGGCCTGGAAATTCAATGGTCAGCCAGTTGGCCAGCGATTTTCCGTTGGAGCATTTTTCTAAAGCTGTTTCAAAGTAGTCTGAGAGCTTTTTGTCGTTC
>JACCDZ010571539.1_pt1 | contig 17895 bp, 31 predicted proteins | sample 7449551 | NCBI WGS metagenome assembly JACCDZ01 (sample SAMN15323452, study PRJNA562643) | freshwater metagenome | isolation source: river surface water | place: USA:Blue River Watershed | collected 2017-08-18
GACAACATCACGAGCGTACTTATTCGCACGATTAACATGCGGATATGCCTCGCGAGACATACCTTAAAACTCTGAAAATTCGTTGGCCGCAGGCTTTTTGTTGGCGCCCATCAGTCTAGAGCGGCTGGATGGATCTAATCCAAGCAAGGATCCTAGCGAGACCATCTGCCGCATTGCCTCATTAACAACAGTCGCAGCAGGATTTTTAATAAACGTTCCGGTTGGCGTCATGAGTGTAACGCCCATAGTGTCGACTTCTTTTTGTGCTCGGCGCCAATTCGAATAAGCACAGCAGAACCCTTCGACATTGTGCAGATCAGTCACAGTGAGAACACCTTCTCGACATAGTTCTGCAGTGACTGCATCCCACATCGTCTTGGCATCATCAGAGATCCAATCAGGCGCAGTTACACCTGCCAACACCGGACTGTACTGGGGTTCGTTCTTATTGAGCTTGCGCTTGCCGGGGTTGCCGGCCAGCTGTTTTCGTGCCGTTGGCTTTGGCTTTCGACCCCGACCAGGCACTGTTGCAGTTCCTGACATCGGCGTTCCTTTGGGTTCGGACTAAAGTTTTAATTTCGCGGCTGTAAAAATTTGACTAAACGGGCGGTCAATTAGGAAATTGCTCCCAGAGATTTAACCCGCCCCCCCGTCCGCTCTGTCGCCGTCTTCGCAGCATGACACGCCTTGCAAAGCGCTTGCAGGTTGGTCAGTGCGTTGCTTCCGCCTTGAGACTTTGGCTTGATGTGGTCAACGTGAGTGGCCTTGGTGAACACGCCTTGTGCTAGACAGTGTTGACACAAGAATGCATCACGCTCTAACACTTCATGACGCAACTTCATCCATGCGCTGTCATACCCACGCTGCGAACTGTTGCCTCGCTGGGCTTGCCATGCACCCCAGTTCGTTGCATCTTCAGGCTTGCACTGCTCACAGTACCCAGATGAGCAGCGAGTCAACACCTTGCACTTACGGCAAGGTTTATTTGTTCTTGGCATCGTATTGCTTCATTCGAGCCTGGTGCTCACGTTCTTCCATGTCGAGTCGGCGACGACTGAAATACCAGTTCATAAGAACAGTGGCAATCGTTCCAAGGATACCGATGATCACAGCCCAGTCGCCAATGCCCAGCATGCCAGCTGTCGCAGTGCCTGTACTAATAGTGTAGGCAGCAGGCGTTGACACCTTTTCAGCCATGTCAGATATCCTCTCACTCATGGTTGGCTTGCCTCCACTGGCGATAGCGCTTGATGTCTGCATCGCACAGCCTCATGTCGTTCTGTAGCTGCACCGTATAACGCAGCAGCTCAATGTTGGTTGAACCATCAAAAGGACGTGGTTTGCAGTCCGTTGATAGTAGGTTCTCTGGCGGCAACAGGGTTACCGTCTTGGTTTGCAATACTGTCCTGACTTGGTTTGTGCTTGAGCACGCTGATAACATCAGCAGGCAAATCAGCAGCAGCCCAGTTATTAACTGTTTCATCAGTGCTGTGCTCTAGTTTGCCGACAACTTCAATTTGGTCAGCATGATGGTTGTTGATGTCCGAAACATTTCGCTCATATTCAGACTGGATCGCAGCCAGCTTTTCATGCACCTGACGCATGCGCTCGAGCTCCTTATCCGCTGAGTCAACAGCATTAGTCAGAAGTTCTATATGTTGTTGCTGCGATTCAAGTTTCATTTGAAGAGTTGTGGCTTTGCGCTCAGCAGTTGCTACGCGAAAGCCTGAGTATGCTGTGTAGACAAACAGCACTACCAAGAGAACTGCAAGAACGAAAGCTACTGTTTTATAGATTTCTTTCATTTGAGATCCTTTATACACATTTGGTATTCAGCCTGGCGGCGATTCGCCAAACCTTTGGATGGTTGGCCATTGATGTATACCCAGCGTTTTAACTGCTCACAGGCGCTAAACCGAGAACCACTGTTCAGTTGCTTTAATGCAGTCGACTTCTGCCACTGGCCAACACCAACGTTGTATACAAAAGACAGGTAAGCAGCATGCTCACCTTCACTCAGTTCAACTTTCACAACAGATAGCATTTGCCGGTTGTGAGAACTTAAATCGATAGCCAGTTGCTCCAGGCATTGGTCATCGGTAAACCTTTGTCCTTTCCTGAGCTCAGGTCCGGTATGGCCATAACAACTGGTCAATATGTTTGCTGGATCTACGTAGACATCGTTGCGCTTGCCTTCGAACGGAGCAACTAAAAGAGTGGCTGATAAAAGAAGAGCACCGCTGACGCCAGCTGTGGCTAATTTCTTCTTGAGATCAGTCATATTGCACCAATAAAAAAGCCCAACCGAAGCTGGGCAAACAGGATCGCCGAGGAAGCGCATGTCGTAAAAGCAAAAAACCCGACTTTCGTCAGGTTCTTCGGTAGCCAGTTCGCACCAGCTTATTAAAATATACGCTTTTTTTAGGGGTAAGAAAACGCCATATCTGGCGCTTTTTGCGCCATTTGTGGCGCCTAACTGAATAATTGAATAATTAGGTAGGTTAACATTCCAATTGTAGCAATTAAAGGAACCGCAGCCTCGAAAGAATCCTTGTCTGAAAAAGCACTACAAATACCACCTACATAAGCTGCCAGGCATAAACGCAGTTGATAGCTCATAGAGGGGTAAACACCCAAGTGCTCAATAAAATCAGAACTCGCGCCAGGTTGGTAGTTGTGTGAGTAAAAACCAAACCGTTCCAAGTCTTTTTTTATTGAGTCAGCTAGGTTTTTATTGGATTTAATTGCAGCTTTCACTGAAACAATTCCAACAAGCGAAATTTGATAAATTATCACGTAGCCGTTCGAGGCTATGCCAGAGGGATAAAATGCAGCGTGCACATAATCTTTTGTGTATACAAGATTAGCACCAGTGATGAAAGTTGTATCAGTGAATAAGGTGTCGGCTTTTGGATGAGGAAGCCAAAGAGATTTTGGAAGTGAACTCTTCAGAGCCAGTACAACTCCTTTATTTAAAGTCGAAAGTAACGCTTCGGAGTTGTGAAGAGAATATCTGTAAATTGCGTAACCCAATAAACACATATAGGCATATGTAATCCCTTCAGGGTTTTTTATCATCACCTCTGGTAACCACGGAATTTTTATACTTTTCGTGGCCAATTGAATATTCAAAAACTCATGTACCAAACCAATAAGGAAAATAGTCATTAACCCTTGACCAGTCCGAGTCATCGGCTCCTTTACTACTCCTTCACTTTCCGCTGGTTTGGTCGACATGTTTAATTGACTCCACATTGAATTAGAGCCTTTTTAAAGGACTCATTGATATCAATTTCACCAATACTTGATTTCATAGCCGGCATATTTGGAAATATTCCCGCTTGATAAATCAGTTTTCGTCCTTGCTTCAGCTGCTCCAGTAAAGCTTTGGCCTTCTCACCAGACACAGCTGTAACTGGTGATGTAATGGCCTGTGAATACTTACCGGCATTATCATAGGCATCGGATATCAACTTGCGTTGGTCTTCTGGCAAAGACGCGAAGTTAGCTTTCATGGCGTCAATCATCGGATCTGCCTGTTTATCAAGTGGCGTTTCCGTAACTGAAATATCTACTGCTTTATTCGAATCAATACGGAATTTTACATCGCCGACAGGAACCTTATATTGGCCGCCACTACGAACACCAACAAGAAGAACGCCATTTTTAACCTGGACAAATGGGTAATATTTGTTGTTTGACGTGTATACAGTTGTCGAAGTGAAGTAATCACCGGTAGACACAAAACACTCAACGTTATCAGTAAATCTGTCATAACTAACAGACGCAGCCCAAGGGCCATCAGTTTTAGACGTTGAATTTGAAGTGGAAGCGCATCCGAATACTGTAAAGGTAATCGCTGCGAGCAAAGTCCGTTTCATATAAATTCTCTTATTTAAGAACACTATTTTTAGCACGCAAGGAAAATTAACTCCATACCCTATATGGATATTTTCTAAAATGCTTCACAGGTTCCGAGCAATCACATTCTCAATTTTCAACAGTTCAATCTTGCCTTTGTAAGTAGGTTGTCGTTTTTGCACATAAACAGACCTCAAAAGCATTTTTTCCGGAACTGTGCAAAACCATTTAACGGCCCAATCGACATCCTCAATGTGAGCTGGCACATAAATACCCTCACTGCCATGGCTATATAAATGCTTATCGGATCTGGCTGAAATCCCAACCTGACCGATTTCCATCATAGTTGCTGTAATTGAGCGACTGGCAAAACCAAGGCCCATTTCTTTTTCAGCCCAGAACCGGCCCCAGCAGCGCAATGCAAATCTAGCTTCCTTAAGTGTCATTATGCCCCCACCAGGTGAATTACTTGCTCTACCTTAACTCCGCAAATTTGGCTGCAGATCATCACAACAACTGAGTAACTTGGTTCAGCTTTCTTTGACTCCCAACGCTGCAAGGTTCTGCGGCCAAAACCGCTCAGTATCGAAAGCTCATCCTGAGTCATACCCCGAGTTGTTCGTGCAACTTTAATTAAATCACCGCCGTGAACAATAGCCATTAATCAACCTCGCTCATTAGAAAAACACGGACTACACACTCACCGCCTTTTTTAACGGTTTCGCGAGACACTCGAAGAACATCAATCTGACTGTCATCAGCATAAACGCCAGCTTTCCCTAAAGCATCTAGTAGTGACTTTAAGCTGTTATCTATGTCTCTTCGGCGCTTATCAGCTGGATAAAGTAAAACTTCAACATGCAATCGGTCTTGGTATTGTTTGGCTGCGCCAGCTAACAAAACAGCTTGTTTAACCTGGTGCGAAAATCTACGCCCTGCCTCACTAATTAACACCGTAGTTCTGTCGCCGGTGCGGACCGAGCGCCAGTAGCTATTCACAGATGGAGGGTAAGGCAAAGTAAGATTGATCATGACTCGCTTAGTTCCTTAACCATTTTGGTGAGTTCAACAACATGCTCCAGCAAATCAAAATGAGCGACGTCCTTTGGCAATAAAGCCAAGGCAGCCTTCAGTTCATTAACCGCATTTGCCAGGTGAAAACTTGCTTCAGCCGTTTTCTTTGAGCCACGTTCCGCTTCATGCTGTTCCCTTTGTTCGTCGTAATGTGCCATCCGAATTCCCTTATGCAGTGTTCATGTATTACAATTCATAAAGCCGTTAAAGCCATTCACAGCAAAGCTTTCAAGCTATGCTGCTACTTCCTGTGCCTGCTTAATGCCTGAACTAAAAAGCCAGTCGTGGTATGTTTTTAATGCGGCCAATTTCACTTCATAGGCATCGGCTTTGATGTAAACAGCATCCAATCCTTTTTGCTTATGATTGAGTAACCGCTCACTTACCCAGTAATCAATGCCAAGTTCGGCCCAGCTGCTTCTAGCTACTTTTCTTAAATCATGTGCGGACCATTCACTCTCACTTGCGCTTCTTACTAAAAACTGGGCACGGGTTTCAGTTAATTGGCGTCCAGAAAACGTAAACAAATATTCAGAGGATGGTGGAGTTGTTGTTTTGTGCTCGTTCAATAGCAAGAAGGCCTGCTCAGTGATTGGCAGTACATGGCTATCTTCGGTTTTAGTTAACTCCGCAGGGATCACAATTCTGCGTTCAGCTAATTTGATGTGATCCCATTTAAGGCTTCTCGTTTCGCCAATCCGAGTTCCATAAAGCAGCATGAACAACAAGAACATTCGGCGGCTTTGCGGTTGGCTCAGCAAGCTTTTGAGTAAGTCAGGGCAGTCAGTCACCTGCAAAGCGCACTCTTTAGGCTTAATGCGCTTAGTAATGTGTTGGCCAAAAATGATATCGCTCATCGGGTTGTGGCTGATATAGCCCAAGCTGACGGCCCGTTTAAATGCTGGTTTTAATGTGTAAAACAAATTCTTAATGGTTGACGCTTTCAAGCCCTCAGCCTGCAGCGGCAAAAAGAAATGCTCATCGATGATCTGCTTATTTATCTCACCGATTGAAAAACTGCCAAGTTTCGGGAGCAAGTGATGGTTGATGTGGCTGATAATCGTCTTTTTGCGGTTGGTTGCCTTAAATTTTTCAGCAACACATCTGTCACGATACCAAACCAATAGCTCTCGAACTGACATAAGCCGATCTGCAGCAGAGAACTCCCCAACTGAAATCAACTTCAGTTTCTCAGCCACCATAGATTGCGCATCCTTGGTCTTTAAAAAAGGCCAGTAACCAAGCCTGTAGCGTTGCTTTTGGCCTTTCTCGTATTGGACTAGGTACCAAGTTGCTTTAGTCCTATTTTTCTGGATCCTGAGCATTAAAGGGCTGCGTAAATCACGAAGCTCAGTTACCGCCAAATCAGCCAGCTGTTTAGTTATTAACGAGTCGGTTATTTGCACCGCAACAGACTTACTCACGCAGTTCTCCCTAAAAGTCTCAAGGCTCTCAACCGGCCTTCACAGTCTGGCGCGGCAATACGGCAACTTTCACCAGGCTGCGGAAGCGCTTTAGGCAAATCGATATCTATGGGCTGGCCCTCCATAAACCGACGGACCAACTGAGAGTAAGCATGCTCAAACTGGGCGCGTAGTTCTTTTTCACTCGATTGACTAAATGCCCAAATTCCAACTTGTTGAACAGCTGCGTAAACCAGCGAATGAGACCAATTGTGGGTTTGGCGCGCACGGTAGTTGCGAACGGCCTCACGAAAAGCATCATCGAAGCTAGGTAAGTTGTGATCTTCAGGACTGCCCTTGCACCAATTTGCGAACTGCAGCGGTGAAGGCCAGTATTTACGGTCGGCACCAGCTCGTGCTCGCATCAAGCCAGTTTGAATTGCAGAGCTCTCCAAAACTTTGTGCACCGCTAAAACTTTCAACCATTCAGTTTTGTGTGGCCCGATAACAGATTGCTCTGGAGCAGCCACTGGGAACAGCACTCTGAGACGCTCAAACAGGACATCGATTAAACGGCGGTGCTCGTCAAGGATCACAGGTTCAGCGCTGAGACTGGCATTCTGGCCTTTTAGAACCAAAACGGCTTGCTGAGTAAGTTGGACAGTATTTTTCATCAAAACAATATCTCCGCGTCTTTCATGATGTTCGCCGACCAATCCACAGGCTCTGTGCGCAGTGGCATTGCCGCAAATTGCTCAAGCTTGCCGCCATTTCGGCAAATCAAATCAAAATCGCAGTACTGAACTGCCGAGCCAGTTTGGCGGCCCATGTGGAAATCGCTTGCAGCGCAACCGTCAATTGCACGCTTGATTGTTTCAACGGAATAACCATCCTCGAGGCGCGCTTTGATTTTTGATTTGCGGTCTTCTGTGAGTTTTGCCAGTGGTTTTTCCATGGCAATTTTCCAGTGCTCAAAAACCAATTTGATTTGGTCAGAAAACCCTTGGTTGTCTTTTGTATGTTGTATTTGGTTAGTTGTATTTAAGTTGTCTTTAGTGTGGCCGCGTTCGTGGCTTTTAGTGGCCGCGTTTGTGGCTTCTTCGAGCCGCGTTTCTGGCTTATTGTGGCCGCGTTCGTGGCTTTCTTTAGTGGCCGCGTTCGTGGCTTTTGTTCTGGTGTTAGCCTGTTTTTTACCACTTGAAAACACCCAATCACTCACAGTTTTATTGACCGAAACCAACTTCATGATCCCGACTTTTTCAACTGCAATTATGTTGCGCTCAGCCAACTTGATGAGGCCATCTTTCACTGCGCTTAAACTAATGCCAGTGAGTTCTGCCAGATAGGTGTTCGTAACCCTATCCGATTTTTTGTTGTAGCCATAAGTTGCTCTGACAATCGCCATGAGCAGCTGAAACTGGGAACCACTGATATCAAGCAGGCAAAAGCTATCCAGCAGCTCATTAGCCAATTTGCAATAGCCGTTCTCGATATCAGCCACAACGGCCCCCTCTGGTTTGACACCAGGATTAAAACTAATTACATTACTCACTAAGGACATACGTTCTCCATTTGGTTCTATGTTCTAGAAACCCCAGTTACAGCTGGGGTTTTGTCTTTCTGTTTTAGTAAGGATTTTCTTTAGAAAATTTGAATTCGCGTATAAATAAAATCACACTAAGCAGGAAGCTAATGGTTAAAAACGCCGTTACCAAAATCAAGTTGTGTTCAAGTTGGCTCAAGCAAAGACACGCTAGATTCAAAATGAAAATAGCACTTTGGCTTTTCCGAAATAATCGGTTCTTCTTGGCTTCTATTACACGTTCGCTAGCACATCTCGTCCTAGCATTGTTGGCGTTTATGTTTGCCATTTACTTCCCCGTTGAATCTAACAATGAGTGGCTTTTAATTGCTCACCAGGGCTCAAAGTTTTTGCCAGCATTATGGATTTTTCATGTATGCAGCTATCAGATAACACCCATGTACTGGAAACATGAAAGACACCTTTTAATTAGAAAACATCGTAAAGAGTTAAGCGAACTACAGCGCTGCACCATCAATGGCAGTCACGCGCAATCGCATTGCTCTGCAGCTAACGAGCGCAAACTCCAACCGTAAAGTAAAATGGTTGTGTCAGCTGCAGAACGATGCAATCGAACTACTGACCTTCCAGCCAGCTTGGTGAACTCGATACATGGCAAGCCAAGCACTCTTCACTAGGCGGGATCGCCACTTACGGGGCCGCCTCATAACTCCGTGAGTAACACTGGAGTTTTTCAGTCCCCCAGTTGACTATCGCCTCAGCTACATATCTCCTCCGCAAATTTGCAATTATTCAATTAATAATCTATTAACTAATAACCAACATTTATAGAGTCGATTACATGGACGCAATAACCGCATTAAGTAACATCGAATCGCTGCTAATCAGTTCATCGACACACAACGTTCAGGCAGCTCGCAAAGTTCTAACTGCCGTTGAACCAAACCTAACGTCCACAGAAAAACCAATTTTTACTTTATTAGGTAGTCACCTTGATGCTTTAGAACTTGGTAACCACCCAACAGTCATCACGCTTACCTTGGCTCTGATTTGCCAGGCTGAGCTCCTACTTCTTAGAAACCACCATTGAGGCGACGATTCTGTTCAAAATCATGTCGGCAATCTGCATCACAGAAATGAGATTTCGCACCAACCGGCTCTTTGCACCAATGGCATTTACCAGTACATGCTATGGTTGCGTTCCGCTTGCTAAGCGCTGCATTTAGAAAAATGGCTTCTTGTTCTTGGGCTTTATCGAGTAAATCTGTCATACGGTTTTTAATTCTCTGACTTGTTCCGCAACAACAGACTTTAGGGCTAGAGCCTCTGTCACGGTGTGCATTAATTTCTCTTTGATTTTGGTGAATTCGTGTTGATCTATAATTCCGTCCTCACGAGCGAGACGAATTTCACCAAGCGCAGATCCCATCGCTTCACTTAACTTCATGAGTTGATCGCTTAATTCTTCATCACAGGAAAACTCTGAGGGTAGTTTTACAAACACACCGTTTCGTTGCTGACACCAAGCTTCAACTATGATGTTGTCATCGGTGAGTTCTGTAAGAGCTACAGCTTCACCAAGGCTTAATTTATGAAATTCCTGATCAGGGTTTAATTTATTTCCGAGGACATTTGGACTAATTCCCAATTTGCGAGCAAGGTCACTTGCGTTATGTCTTTTTCCCAGTAAGTACGCTGCATCAAGCGGGCATTGTGGAATAGCATTCGTTTTTAACATGTTATTGCTCAATTTCTATCTCATCCTAAGCAGCGTCAGAAGGATTTAAATCACTACCGACTTGAAAATTAGCTTTCAGTTTTCCAGATGTGATTTTTTCAATTTGAAAAGCACGAAGTTCTGGAATTAGTTCTGGCCAACAAGATACAGATTGGCTTTTTATGCCAAGCGCTTTGGCTGTCTCAACAACACCGCCGAAGTGTTTAATGACATCACTTTTTTTCATGGAGCCCTCAAGCATGGATTTTGCTGATATTTCAGAAATCAAGAGTAGGTTAACCTACGTAGGTTTGTCAACAAAAACTACAATGACAGAATCAGATTCGTTGTGTAGGCTTTCCTACATGAACGATTCAATGGCAAGCCGCATCCGCCAGCGGAGAAAAGAGCTAAAGCTCACTCAGGAACAAGTTGCTGAACACTGTGGTATCAACAGGGTTTCTGTAAGCAATTGGGAAACTGAAGGTAAAAATGGTACTTCCCCGAAAGGTGGGAACCTTCTTTCTTTGGCTGAAATATTCAGGGTTTCTCCTGATTGGTTAGTTTCTGGCCATGGCTCGCCAGAAGCAAATGAAGTGAAAGAGAACATAAAAAACTATCAGGTGGGTAGCTTTGATACTTGGGACGGCGCTACGCCGCTAAACGACGACGAAGTTGAAATTTATTTTTATAAGGAAGTAGAACTGTCAGCTGGTAAAGGATCTATTGTGCAGCGAGAAAACAGTGGGTTTAAGCTGCGTTTTGCAAAATCAACTTTAAAACGATACAACATTCAACCTGAAATGGCCGCTTGCGTCGTCGTTTCCGGTAATTCTATGGAGCCGGTTTTACCCGATCAGGCAACAGTTGGCATAGATACTTCAAATGTGAAAATTAAAGATGGAGATATGTACGCCATAGATCATGGAGGGATGCTGAGAGTGAAAGTGCTGCACCGCTTACCTGGTGGAGGAATACGTTTGCGCAGTTTTAATAGAGACGAGTATCCAGACGAGGACTATCCATTAGAACAAGCAAGCGACGTTAAAGTACTCGGTCGAGTCTTTTGGTATTCAGTCTTGAGATAGCTATATAAAAGGCATGGAAGCATGAAAAATACTAAAGCAAACTTAAATAAATCCATGAACAATTTCATTGGAATAATTGAAGGAATAGCTGTTGATTCCGAGATAACTTCGAAAGAAATTGATTTTTTAAATGCATGGTTAGACGAGCACAATGAAGTTTTACATAAGCATCCGTTCAATGAGTTAGCTCCAGTTGTTCAGGCTGCCATCGCAGACAATTACATAACCGATGAAGAACGTTCAAACATACTATGGTTATGTGAGAAACTTACCTCGAATGAATTTTACTGCCAGATTACTGCAACAATGCAACGGCTTCACGGTTTACTTTCCGGCATAGCTAGCGATGGCTTGATTACAGAAAATGAGCTAAAAGGGCTGAGAGCTTGGTTAGATGATCATACACACCTGACCACGATTTGGCCTTTCGATGAAGTGAACACTCTCGTAACTAATGTGATGGCCGACGGCATAATAGACAGAGAAGAACATGCAACGTTGTTGGCTTTTTTTATGGAATTTACTGACTTAGCTGACGATGTGACACTTACCTCCCCGACTCTGGATGGACAAAGTCTTTTTGGTATTTGCGCTACCTGCCCTGAAATAGAGTTTAATGATAAGACTTTTTGTTTTACTGGTGAGTCGGCTCTCTTCAAACGTCATGAGCTTGCAAATCAAGTTCATGAACGTGGTGGAGAATTCCTTAATACGGTTTCTAAAAAAATTAATTATCTTGTCGTTGGAGTTAATGGCAACCCAAACTGGTCCTACGCTTGCTACGGTCGGAAAATAGAACAAGCCATTTCATTAAGACGTAAAGGGTTTCCGATACTAATTGTTCATGAATTTGACTTCCATGATGCCATTCAAGGGTAACTTTTAACTGTGCAACAAAGCCCGCTTTTGCGGGTTTTTTATTCCGCGAAAATTAAATGTAGTTTTTCCTACTTTTTATATTGACTTAAAATGTAGGTAAAGCTACATTTTACCTACCATGCAGAAAGGTAGGCTAATTATGTCACTTCAAACAGCAAAAAATACTAAGGAAGCCATTACTCACAACACAGGCCTGCTGGCTCGTGTGTGCATCAAAAATGGTGAATACGAAGCCACACCAGTTTTACCTGGCACAGCTTCTCAACTGAGCACTATCCAACGTTCGGCTTTATATGTTGTTTACGCTAAAGCGAATGCTAACGACCAAGCAATCACAATTGGCACTGCCCTTCAATCTGGCGTCTTTGACTCTCGAGCTCAGTGCATAGCTGTCTATGACACGCTCCGCACTTTCGGTTGGCTGAAAGAATACGAGGGTCGGTATGCCCTATCAAGTAAAGGCCAAGAGTTTATCCAAACCTATATGTACTCAAAGCGTACACAAATCAATGCCGCAGCGGTTGTTGATCTGGGCAAAGCTGGCGAGGTGAAGTGATTATGTTCGCAGCAATAGTTCCTCAGCATCATAGAGCAGCAATCTGCCAACTTCATGAGCTTGGTTATAAGCCATTCCACATGGCTGCTGTATTCCCATATAAGAAAAACACGATTACAACAATCGTGAAGCGCTTTAAACCATTCGTTGAAGTGCGCCTTGCAGAAGTCCCGGAAGCAGTTCGCCTTATGACTGGCCAAGTAAGGTTTAAAAAGGGACTTTTAACACCTTGGGAATATAACGTTTTAATAACTGAAGGCCTTGATTCCTACCTGCAAAAAACTGGCCGCTCTGAGCAGTCTGTTGCAAGAGACCACTTTTACCCATCAGGTAAGTTTTTAAACAGAAGTAGATTCACTTCCGAATTGCTAAAAGAAGCCGTTTTGAATGGAGCAGCAGCATGATCAACCTAATGATTGACATCGAAACCCTAAGCACAGCCAAGAACGCTGCCATCGTCAGCATTGGCGCCGTGTTTTTCAACCCAGAAACGGGTGAAATAGGCGGACGAGACTTCTACCAGCTGGTATCTCAAAAAAGCTGCACCGACCTTGGCCTTGATGTAAATGCAGAAACATTAGCCTGGTGGCAAAAGCAGGATGATGAAGTTCGAATCGCGCTGAATAGCATTAACGGTGTTCACTTAGCCGTTGCCCTATACAACTTAACGAGCTTCATCAGTTCTGAGTGTGGAGATAAAGCAGTTGTTTGGGGTAATGGCCCAAGTTTCGACTGTGCAATCTTGGCAACTGCATTTAATGCCGTTGATATGAAGCTCCCTTGGCGTTACAGCAACGAGCGTTGCGTTCGGACTATGGTTGAACTAGGCAGAACCCTTTTAAACATGGATCCGAAGAATCAGCGCATGATTGGCACCGCTCACAATGCCCTTGCCGATGCAGAGCATCAAGCCAGATACGTTAGCAAGATTTACCAAGGCTTAGTCGCGTTTGGCGCAAAGACTGAGGTGGCAGCATGAACACTAACGATCCGAGATTCCACTTCCCTGTAGCATTAGGAACTCAAGGCGGCAAAGCCTTTTATACAGCCAGTATTCCGTTTGGGATGCTTTCTCGTCTACTTGCACTTGATGTCGGCAATGTACACGACCGCAGCCAACGCGCTGTTGATAAAAAGCGCGCTGCAGCCATCACTAAGTACATTTTGGACAACAAAGACTCATTCGTCATTCCGGCATTAACCGGAGTGGTTGAAGACGAAAGCTTAGACTTCAAACCAGCCGTTCAAGGTGCTTCAGTTGGCGAACTCTCAATTTCTATGGATGCCACCATCAAGTTGTTCGATGGCCAGCACAGAGCTACAGGCATTATCTCTGCGGTTAATGCTGAGAAAGTACCAATGAAAGGCCAATGCGTAACAGTTCAACTGTTCGTGAATATGTCTCTGGAAGCTCGTCAACAGGCGTTCTCTGATATCAACAGCAACGCCAAAGCCGTTAGTGCCAGTTTAAACATGGTATATGACCGTCGAAACGACTCGGTTGCTTCCCTGGCAAAAGAAATTGAAAAAGTCAGAGCATGGGCAGGCAAAATCGACCACGAAAACAACATAGCAAAATCTGAAAACGGCATGCTGTTCTCGTTCCGCCACGTGATTCAAGCAAGCCGGATTGTTTTAGGGATTACTCCCAAACAACAGCCTGATCCGATTTTGATCTCTGACGTGAGCTCGTGGTTTACCAGTGTTGGCCATGTGGTTTATTGGGATTGGCAAGAACGTAGAGAAAATGGCGAGTCTTATGACCACAGCATTCGCCAAAAAATCGGGAACAGCATTGCATTTACCACGGCGGGTTTAATGACACTCGCTCGCTTAAGACCATTGGTAAAGGCCAAGTACGGCAACAAAGTTACCGACCACAAAGTTTCAAAAGCGCTTGAGATAATTGATTGGAATAAATCATCAGAAATGTGGGCCGGTAATTTGGTCGATGCCAAAGGCAACATGACCTCTGGCTCTGCTGGCCAGATTGCAGCTGCTCAAAACATCTTGGACGCAATTTCCCCTTATTTGGAAATCATGTAATGACATTCATCGAAGCCACGGCCCAACAGTTGGCTTGGGAACGTTGCCGCGACGACGCCAACGAAGCTGATTTAAAACTTGCTGAGGAAATGACTCAGCGCTGGAACGAGAAACGAATCAAGTTAGGCCTAAGGCCAGTGGAGTGAATGATGGAAATCGCATTCAAAGTAATCAGCATAGTAACAGGATCAATTGGCACCCTATTCCTCTTACTAGCAATCACAACTGAGTGGGCAAATAACGCAAAGCGCGGAACAATCAGTATCGATAAAAAGATGTGGCTAATTTGCAGTAGCTGTGCCGTTTTGGCATTCGCTGTTTCGTATTTATCCTGGCGATAGGAAACAAAATGAAAAACAAACTTATTGATTTAAATAATCACTTATTCGCACAGCTAGAACGACTGTCTGACGAAAGCTTAACAAGCGAAGCTCTTCAAGCTGAAATCCAGCGGAGCCAAGCGGTGACTAGCGTCGCAAAAGAGATAGTCGCAAATGGCCGGCTTGTTCTTGATGCGCAAAAACAATTCGATAGCGGCAACGTTCACTTACCAAATGAGATTTTGGGAGTTACAAAACAATGAGTCGATTCACGTATTCGCCGGCAATGCTAAGTTTTATCCAGGCACGATATAAAGAAGCTGGCGTTGGTCAAGTCACTGCTGAGTTCAATACAGCATTTGGTACCGCTAAAACAAAAGAGCAAATTCGGGCAGCGCTTAAGAACAACAATTTCACCAGTGGCAGGGCCCCAGGTGAATTGAATCGTGGGGTTCTTAAAGCCTTCACTCAAGAACAAATGGAGTACCTCAAGGACCAATACAAATTCTTAGATGTAAATGAGCTCACTGCAGCTTTTAATCAAAAATTTAGCTCATCAAAAGAGACTTCAAAAATTCGTGCGTTTTTGAAAAACCACGGTATTAAGTCTGGCCGGACTGGGCAGTTCGTGACAGCGCAAAAGTCTTGGAACGCTGGATTAACTGGTTGGTCAGCTGGTGGCCGTTCAGCAGAAACCAGATTTAAGCAAGGTCGTATCTGCCTCAACATTAAACCGGTTGGTTCAACTCGCGTTGATACCGACGGCTATAAGATGGTCAAGATTGCAATGCCGAACAAATGGCGTGGTGCACACCTGGTTGAATGGGAGAAGCACTTTGGGCCGGTACCAAAAGGGATGCAAGTTCACTTTAAAGACTCTGACCGCACGAACTGCAGCATTGATAACTTGATCCTCGTAACAGCGGCACAGTGCGCTGTAATGAACAAAATGGGGCTTGGGAGAGTTGATCCAGAGTTTAAGCAGGCAGCAATTGCGCTTGCAGACATTTCGATGATGCGCCGGCAAAGAAGTGAAGCTAAAAAATCAACCGTTCAAACCAGAGGTGATTATGTCTAATGATACTAATAATTATGTTGAAATCATCACTGCGCAAGAAGTGCAAAAAATACTTGGCATAAAGGAATCAGCATTCAGCCGGTTCAGAAAGAACAATCCTGACTTTCCTAAACCGTTACCGGGTCTTGGTAAGCGGCTTTTCTTAAAGCCTGCTATTGTTCAGTTCATAAACGCTAAATGTTCGATGCAGATAGCCGGGTGACCGGCTTTCTATTTATTTTAAGAACCAATAGGAATTTTATCTGTTGTCTGAAATGGCATTAAGTTTAGCATTTATATTTTCATGAGCTTGTGTTGTAACAACCACTGAAAACCAGCAAACCTCACAATTTTTAATTAGTTCGAAACGCTCCAAATCCTCCATATATCGAAGGCTAATTGAAACATTAAACAGAATGTTGTTCCATTCTTTAACTGGACAGCTTGTTGATTTAGATGCGATTAATTCAGCCGATACAGCGATGGACTCAAACGATTCAACTAATTTATATTTTTCGTCGACCAATGAAGCAATTGTCTCTGGAGAAGCATTGGTACTTTTGAACGAACCTGAATTTATACTTTTAAGTTCAGATAGGTATGCCCTAGATGATTTTAATAGCTGCTTCGCATCTTGAACGTCCTTATCAGATGAAGAGCAAACACTTTTATACTCAGACGACCACACAAATGACGGGTAAACAAGAATTGAAAAAACTACTAAAATTAAGCTTCCTATTTGCATAAAAACTCCATATTAATTTTCGCCTTTTCAAAACAGCACTTAGACAACCCTAATAACGGTACATTTATATAACTTAAAATACTGCGTTAGGCAATCTTACTTAAACCAACTAGATTTACACTATTTATCAGACAGCATTTCCCACCACCGCTCATAGGCTTCTCGCTGTTCATTTATCCAGTCATGTCTGTTGTATACGGCCATTACTCCCCCAAGCTTGTGACCTAGCATTTTTTCAGTAACATGCGGCGGCACATTTATTTCGGAAAGGCGCGTAACAATTGTCCTACGAAAATCATGAGGCACGAAATCATCAATTTTTAGTTTGGCGCGAATCCGGCGCATTGCTCTTGCAATTGCATGGGTGGTAATTGGTTTTAGTAGATTATTATCAGTTGACGGAATTACGTGTTTAACTGGATAGGCCGTCTTCAGTTCTTGGAGTAATCGTACAGATTCACTCGATAAGGGCCTACGGATGGTGTCATTAGTTTTGCTGCGGCTAGCAGGTAAAATCCAAAGCCCCGCACTCAAATCAAACTCATCCCATGTTGCTTCGCGGATCTCGCTATTTCTCGCACCAGTCAAAATTAGCAATTTCAGACAGTTTCTGACAGGCAATCCAAGTTTAGTCATTGAGATAGCACGCCATACGGTACGAATCTCGTCTAGGCTCAGCACTCTATCTCGCTCTGATTTAGTCACACCCGCAATTTCTGGTACCGAGATCCGTAGAACATGACAGTTTTCAATAATCTCACGCTTCAAACACCAGCCAAAACAACGCTTGGCAATTTTAAGCACTTGGGATGCGCTGTTAGCACTTGTATCAGCGCGTATGTTATCGAGCAACCGTAACCACTCATCATAACGAACAGATTCAGCTGAAACGCCCCAAATACTTTTTAAATTCTTTTCTAAAGTATATTTATAAAGAGTGATCGTTGCTGGACGGACGTTCAATTCGTGCTTTGACAAATACTCAGTTACACACTGCCCAACTGTCAATTTGTCACCAGCAGACTTATATCGTGTTTTAGCAGCATCGACGACAGCACCACCCTGCTGATACACTAACGACAAACGAGTGCCTTCTTCCCTGGCAAGCTTTAACGAGACCACGGGATAATTTCCAAGTGTGATCCTTTTATCTTTACCGTTTTCTTTGTAGCGGAAATAGAAGCTCACAACACCAGTTGGAGAAGCACGAACAGCTACGCCATTTCCGATCGATTGTTCTACTTTTTTTTCAGGTGGGTTGCTAACCCATGATTTAAGATGCTTATCTGTGATCATAAAAACTCTGGTGACGCGATTTTGCGTGATGGTGACGCGCTGATGACGCAGAGTATGATGCAAGAGAACAAAATCAGGCAATAGCATAAACGACAAAACAGTAAAAAAAACGCTTAAACCAGAAGCATTACAATAAGATATAGATGTATTGAAACGGATAAGAACATTGAACAACAAGCCTACTTTTTACTTCCACGATTATGAAACCTGGGGCGCGGATCCGAAGAAGGATCGGCCTGCACAGTTTGCAGGCATTCGTACCGACGATAATTTTTCACCGGTGCAAAATGTCGATATGTGGTATTGCCAA
>JACCDZ011489814.1_pt1 | contig 17889 bp, 15 predicted proteins | sample 7449551 | NCBI WGS metagenome assembly JACCDZ01 (sample SAMN15323452, study PRJNA562643) | freshwater metagenome | isolation source: river surface water | place: USA:Blue River Watershed | collected 2017-08-18
ACCAGAGCTGGCGCCGCATGACTCTGGACCGCGAAGCGGGATCACCAGCCTGGTTGCCCAGATTTCGTGACGGTACTGTGGTTCGCTTCATGAACCAGAACCAGAGGCTGGAGGAGGGCTATGGCCCCTGGAGCGACTTCCGGATTGTCTTCCTGCAGTACGCCAGTGATCCGATCACGTTTTTTACGCCGAGCTCGGCCTGGCAGGAGCCGGACTGGATGCTCAGTCCGCGGGGCCCCGATGTATCGGAAGATCTGCGCTGGTTTCCAATCGTGACCATGCTGCAGCTGGCAGCTGACATGGGGGTCGGCGCTTCTCCCCGCGGCTTCGGTCATGAATACGCGGCAAAGGACTACATTGCTGCCTGGAGGGGATTGATCCGTCCTGAGGGGTGGAGCGAGGCCGATGTCGAGCGTTTGCAGGTGCTTCTCGATAAGGTGGAGTGAGCCGCGGGCAGCGGCTCCGTGCTGGCCGCGAAGCCGCCAGATTCAGTTCAGCGCAGGGTTTCTTCGGTGCGGGTCCAGTGGCAACGCTGATTGACCAGCGGCAGGGTTTCATCCTGGCCCAGCCCCCCCGTCATCAGGCTGATCACGCGCTCATCGTTGTTGTACTCGCTGTGCGCGGTCAGCGGATTGGCAAAGCCGTCGCCGCTGAACAGCGTGGAGACTTGCGCAATGTTCAGTGAGACGTTGACCACCTGCGGGCAGAGTCTGGAGTCTATCCCGGAGCGAACAAATTCCTCCGGAATCGGGTAGCTCAGCAGGTCGTTGGGGTCACTGAACGCCACGATTTTGGTCTGTTCCACTATGCGCTGGTCAAAATGCCCGCCTGCTGGCCTGCAGTAGGCGTCAAGCTGCCCGTTTACCGGGGGTGGTGCAAAGCCGGCCTGCAGCAGTGGCAGTTGATTGGCCATCATGAAAACGGTCGGCGTATGGTTTTGCAAGGCGGTCCTGAACGGGATGGCCAGCGGGTTGGTGTCCTGCTGGGCGGTCAGGCCCTGAGCAGTGCTTTCCAGTGCCTCGAGCAGTATTTTGCTGCCCAGGCTATGGGTGACAAAAAAGAACTGATCCTGCTCTACGCGACTGCCCAGACGGGGATCGGTTTCACCGCAGATCTCGGGCTGTGTCGGAAATCCGTCCCAGTCGGTGCTGTAAACCCAGCACAGTCCCTGGCGTACCGAGGACAGAATCTGGTCGTGTCCGACACCCACGTAAACCAGCGGGTCGACGAGCACATCATTGACAAAGCCCTTGCCCAGTTGATTGAGGCGCGCGCGGTTGCGGCTGTGAACCTGTGAGGTATCGAAACGCAGGTTGGCGCGCGCAGGGTCGCTGATGCGTGACCAGGTCAGCTCGTATACCAGCAGTTCACGCTCAAGAGCGTTGTCACTGAAGCGCTGCAGGGTCAGTGTGCCCAGTGAAATTGCCGGATCAACAGCAGAAGGAATGTTGATGGATTTTACCTGTGGTGCGTGCACGTCGAGGCCCAGTGCGGCGGTCAGATTGGCTGTTGTTCTGCCGGAATAGCCCGGGTGATGCGAGCCGATACCATGCACCATCATGACTTTGACCACTGAGCGTTGGGCCGCCGGAGTTTTGCCTATCGCACCCTGTCCGTCCTGAACCCGCAGCGCTCCCTCAATGCCCTTGAACGGCGCGCCGGATACCTCGCACGCTGAATTTGAGGCGTCGGCATTGCCCTGAAAGCTGGACAGAACCCCGCGGCCCAATCCTTCACCAAAACTGGAGCAGCCGCCCAGCAGCGTCAGGAGTGCCAGCAGCGCGAGCGGTCGGGAGGGGCGGATGATCAAGGCTGGGAGCATGCTGGCATTCCTCTGCTGTGCTGGCGGGTGGCGATTGTAGTGGCTTGCCCCCAGGGTCTGTAGTGGGTCATTTTGACCGCAATGCGCCTGTTGCGCTTATTATCCGCTGCACAATATTCCGGCAAGTGTCTTTTTCTTTGCAGCGGCTGACCATCAGCCGTGAGCAGCATGGCAACGGGTCTGCTGGGCCCCTGCGATAACTGGAGGGCTGCATGAAGGTTTTCTTGGCGGGTCGATCGGGCGTAACCGCTTTGGTGCTGGCCGCCGGTCTGCTTCAGGGGTGTACGGATAGTTACTACAGTCCCTGGCTGGATGAGCGGCTGACGGAGGAATACACCCAGCAACAAGCCGCGGAGGTCCGCAGTTTCGAGGATTACCTGGCGCTTGAAGAGCGCTTATTCAAGGAACTCGACGCCAAGGTCTATGCCGTAACACCCAGCGCTTCCGAGCAGGGTTTGCTGCGCTATAGTCCGGGCAGCGCCTCCGATCCGCGGGCGTGGCAACCGAACTGGAACCACAGCTTTGAACTGCCGGCCGCCAAACCCGTGGGAGGAGTCCTGCTGCTGCACGGCATGTCGGATTCGCCCTACAGTCTGCGTGCCCTTGGCGAGGCATTCAACGCTCGGGGCTACCAGGTTGTCGGACTGCGTTTGCCAGGCCATGGGACGGCGCCCTCGGGGCTCAAGTATGCCGTCTGGGAAGACATGGCGGGTGCAGTGCGGATCGCCATGCGGCATCTCGAGTCGCGGCTGGGAGGCGGGCCGGTGCACATCGTCGGCTATTCCATCGGTGGTGCGCTGGCAGTGAACTACACGCTGGATGCCCTTGATGGTCAGGTGTCTCCCGTACCGGCGAGTCTGGTGCTGATCTCACCGGCTATCGGAGTGACGCCCGCCGCTGCGCTGGCGAGCTGGAAGCGCCGGCTGGCGTCCGTGCCCGGCCTTGGCGGGCTGGCCTGGCTAGTGGTGGATCCCGAATTCGACCCGTACAAGTACAACTCGTTTGCCACGCGTGCCGGTGAGCAGTCCCATACGCTTACCCGCTCGGTGGCCCGGCGCATAGCCGATCATGCCCGTGCCGGAACCCATACAGGCTTTCCTCCAACTTTGGTCTTCAAGTCCGATGCGGATTCCACGGTGACCAACCAATCCGTGGTCTCCAGCTTGCTGGGGCCGCTCAACACCCCAGGCAATGAACTGGTTCTGTTTGACATCAACCGGATGGCGCTCAAATCCGTCCTGCATGTGTATGACCGGCGTGCCCTTACCCGTTCGGTGATCGGTGAGCCCGGGCTGCCCTTTGCCGTGACGCTGGTCACCAACGAGAGTCCTGACAGTCTGGCTGTCGAGGCGCGGCGCCAGCTACCGTTCAGTGGCCAGTTCTCCAGTGTTGAGCCGCTCGACGCACAGTGGCCGGCCTCGGTGATATCGCTGTCGCACGTTGCCTTGCCGATTCCGCCGGATGACCCGCTCTACGGCCAGCGTCCGCCCGACAACGAACAGTTGTTGTTTCTCGGTGACATGGCGATCCGTGGCGAGCGCGGCATGCTCACCTTGTCCTCGGACTGGTTGTTGCGCATGCGATACAACCCTTTCTACGGTTACCTCCAGAAGAGAACACTCGCGTGGACAGAAGCCCACGGCAGGGCTGTTGCACCGACCAGGGGCGACGAACCGGGTTCATGATCCGGTCATGCAGTGATGCGCCCCTGCAGCTGACATGAATTCTGCAGCCACGCGCTTGTCCTGCCTTGACCCTGGCTGGAGTAGTGGTGAGTATATGTATCGACAACAATCGCAGCGGCATTTCATGCCGGATAAGTCCGCTGATTCACTGCCTTGCATGAATTTTTCGATTTTTTGCTTGCTCCGGGTTGCTTCGGCAATGGTCTGAATGCATCTTCAACGCCCGGTCTTGCGGCTGGCGTTGGCAGACTGCTCAAAAATAAGCCTCACAAGGAGATGTTGCGTGCCTGTTTCCCTCGTCAAGCGAATTGCTCCCATGCCATTGGTGCGCGCGATCATGGTGTGCACCACTCTTGTCATGCTCTCGGCCTGTCAGTCCGAACAGGACGATGGTCCGGGGGAGGTCAGGCCGGTGCGCGTGACGGTGATCGAGGACCGGGCCAGTTCCGGCACCTTGTCCCTGACGGGAACCGTCCAGGCGCAATCGGAGGTCAATCTGTCGTTCCGGCTGGGTGGTCGCCTGGTCGAGCGCCTGGTTGACATCGGCGACAGCGTCACCTCCGGTCAGCTGATTGCGCGGCTTGATCCGCAAGACGAGGAAAGCGGTCTGCAGTCGGCGCGTGCGCAACTGGTCGCTGCGCGTGCGCAACTGGTCGAGGCGCGCAGTAACCATACCCGGATGAGCGAGCTGGTGGCCGAAGATGCGGTATCCCGCGCGTCCTTTGATCAGGCTGTCGCCCTGCTTAAAACCGCTGAGGCGCAAGTCCAGTCGGTGCAGTCGCAAGTCACTCTGGCGCAGAACCGCCTGAGTTACACCAACCTCTTTGCCGATGTGTCGGGGGTGGTGACTGATCGCGGGGCGGAACCGGGAGAGGTGGTGTCTGCCGGGCGGATGATCGTCCAGGTCGCCCGCGAAAGCGCTCGTGACGCGGTGTTCGGGGTGCCGGCTGCCATCAAGGACAGTGCCTCGGCAAACAAGGACATCACGGTATTTCTGACCAGCGACCCCAGTGTCAAAGCCGTTGGTCGAGTGCGAGAAGTCTCTCCGCGCGCTGATCCGGTAACCGGTACTTTCGCGGTGAGGGTCGGTTTGGTCGATGCGCCGGTGGCCATGCGTCTGGGCAGTACGGTGACCGGGCAGATGAAGTCCGATGCCAGTATCGGCATCGAAATTCCCCCTTCGGCGCTGATGCGCTCGAGTGGAAGTACGGCGGTCTGGGTTGTCGACCCTCAAGCGTTGACGGTTTCGATGCGCAACATCGTGATCCAGGCGCAGAATCCGGACAGCGTTCAGGTCGGTTCAGGCCTTGAGCGGGGTGATCTGGTCGTGACCGCAGGCGTTCAGGTCCTGCGACCGGGACAGAAAGTCCGACTGTTAGAGACCACAAAGCCGTGATCGGTCCTAACCTCTCCGAATGGGCGCTGTCCAAGCGGTCCCTGGTCATCTTTATGATGATTGTCGCGGTGCTGGCGGGCACCTTTTCGTTCAAGAATCTTGGCCGTGGCGAGGACCCGGCCTTCACCTTCAGAACCATGGTTGTTGGGGCTGCCTGGCCGGGCGCCACGGTCGAGGAGACGCTGCTGCAGGTTACCGAGCGACTCGAGCGAACCCTGCAGGAAACCGATTATCTGGACACGGTGCGCAGTTACACCACGGCCGGTCAGACCACCATTTTTGTCGATCTGAAGGAATCCACTCCACCGTCCGCGGTGCCTGACGTCTGGTATCAGGTACGCAAGAACATTGGCGATATGCGACTGACCCTGCCCTCGGGGGTTGTGGGGCCGTTCTTCAATGATGATTTCGGCGATACCTTTGGCATCATCTATGCGTTCACCGCCGACGGGTTTTCATTCCGCGAGCTGCGTGACTACGTGGAGGCTGCCCGCTCCCGGCTGTTGCACGTGCCCGACATTTCCAAGATTGAGGTGATGGGTGCGCAGGATGAGCAGATATTCATCGAGTTCTCCACGGAAAAGATGGCCGGCCTGCGGCTTGATCTGACGACAATTCTTGCTTCATTGCAGGCGCAAAATGCGATTTTGCCTGCCGGCGTGATGCAGACCGAAGAGGAGCGGGTATTCCTGCGGGTCAGCGGTGAGTTCGACGACGAGCAGGACATCGAAGCGCTGACCGTTGTCGCCGGTGAGCGCATCTTCAAACTGGGCGATATTGCCAACGTGCGTCGCGGCACCATCGATCCACCCCAGCCGATGTTCCGCGTCAATGGCCAACCCGCCATTGGTCTGGCGATCGCCATGCGCGACTCGGGAGACATTCTGGCCCTGGGTGAAAATGTCCGTGTCGAGATGGCCGACATTATTGCCGAACTGCCAGTTGGTATCGAAACCACTCTGGTTGCCGATCAGGCAGTGACGGTGGATCTGGCCATCAATGATTTCATGACCTCGCTGTGGCAGGCGATTGTGATCATTCTGGGTTGCAGCTTTGTCAGTCTGGGCATGCGCCCCGGTACGGTGGTCGCGCTGGCAATACCCCTGACGCTGGCCATCGTGTTTGCCGTCATGGATATCGTCAATATCGACCTGCACCGCATTTCCCTGGGGGCGTTGATCATCGCGCTGGGCTTGCTGGTCGACGATGCGATGACCACCGTCGACGCGATGCTCCGGCGTCTGGGCGTTGGCGACAGCAAGGATCAGGCCGCGACCTTCGCGTACAGCACCCTGGCGGCGCCGATGCTGATCGGCACACTGGTCACGATCGCCAGTTTTGTACCGATCGGTTTTGCGCAAAGTTCCGCCGGTGAGTACACCTTCTCGATTTTCTCGGTCGTTGCGATATCGCTGATTGTTTCCTGGCTGGTTGCCGTCATTTTCGCGCCGCTGATCGGTAAAGCCATTCTCACGGCGCCGAAGATCGAGAAGGAGCCCAAGCCGAGTAAGATTGTCGATGGCTTCAATGCGTTCCTGCAGGCCGCGATTCGAGCCAAGTGGCTGACCATTGGCACGACAATCGCGGCGTTTGTGGTGGCTATCCTGCTTGCCCAGTTTGTGCCTCGCCAGTTTTTCCCCGCCTCGGACCGCCCCGAGCTGACCGTTGACATGACGTTGCGGCAGAATGCTTCGATCCATGCCACTCAGGCGCGGGCCCTGGCGCTGGAGGAAATACTGGCCGGAGACCCGGATATCGAGCACTACAGCACCTACGTCGGACGCGGGGCTATCCGCTTTATCCTGACGCTGAACGTGCAGCTTGCCGATCCGTTTTTTACCCAGTTTGTGATCGTGGCCAAAGATGTCGAGGCCCGTGAACGTCTGCATGCGAAGCTCGAGAAGGTCCTGGCCGAGCAGTTTCCCGATGTGGTTTCCCGGGTGTCGGCGCTGGAGTTGGGGCCGCCGGTTGGTTGGCCGTTGCAGTACCGTGTGATGGGGCCGGACAAGGACAAGGTGCGCGAGATTGCACTCGAACTGGCTAACGTGGTGGGCTCAGATCCGCGTGCACTGCGCATCAACTATGACTGGATGGAGCCGGCGCGGCAGATTCATATCCGCGTCAATCAGGCCGAGGCCCGGCAGCTGGGGATCAGTTCGAGCGCCTTGTCCAGTGTGCTTAATGCGGCAATCACGGGCCGGGTGGTAACTCAGGTACGGGATGATATCTATCTGGTCAACGTCGTGGCGCGTGCCCAGGAAGATCAGCGTGCAACCTTTGAAACCCTCAGTTCGCTGCAGGTGCCCACTGCGGGTGGCCGCATGGTTCCGCTGAGTCAATTCTCGACGTTCGTTGAGGAACAGGAGTTCCCGCTGGTCTGGCGCCGCGACCGCGTCCCCACGCTCACGGTTCGTGCCGACGTGGTGCGCGATGTATTGCCTGACACCGTGGTGGGCGCACTGGCGCCGAAGATCGAAGCATTCGCAGACCAGCTGCCAGCCGGTTACTCGGTGATCACTGGTGGCCTGTACGAGGAGAGCAAGGCATCCAGCGATTCGGTATTTGCCGTGGTGCCGCTGATGATCCTGTTGATGCTGGCGATCATGATGGTGATGCTGGTCAGTTTCAGGCGCCTGGCCATGGTGGTGTGCGTGTTGCCACTGGGCTTGATCGGCGTGGTGTTGACCTTGCTGTTGTTCAATCAGCCGCTGGGCTTTGTTGCCATCCTCGGTATTCTGGCCCTGATTGGCATGATCGCGAAGAACGCGGTGATCCTGATTGTGCAGATCGAGACCGACCGTGCAGAGGGCAAGGGCGTGTTTGATGCCGTGATGGCCTCTGCCACCTCGCGTATGCGACCGATGATGCTGACAGGTATCTCGACGGTTCTCGGTCTGTTACCCATCGCACCCACAGTGTTCTGGGGCCCGATGGCGTTTGCCATCATGGGCGGTCTGCTGGTTGCTACAGCCCTGACCCTGGTGTTTCTGCCGGTCTTGTATGTCACCGTGTTCGGCAATGACCAGAAGCCGCCTGCGGGGTCAGGAAAGGCAGACGCGCCGAATGCACCCGCGGACCTGAGCAATGCGTGACGGGCAGCTTGGCATTCCTGTGAAGCATTCAAGCGCATCTCTGCGGCGCGCTGTGGTTTCCCGTGCGGTGGGTTTTTTTGCGCTGTGGCTGGTACTAATGCAAAGCTTTATTGCGGCTGACCTTGCAGTGGGGGTGGCCGCTACAGGAGCAGCGACATGGGCCAGTCTGCGGCTGATGCCGCCAGCTGCCGAAGGCATTCGCTTTGCACGTCTGCTGTTGATGCTAGCGAATTTGTTTTGGCAATCGTTGGTCGCCGGAATCGATGTTTCCAGGCGTGTCCTTGCTCGAAAGCCGCAGCTGAATCCAGGCTTTGTGAGGTACCCGCTGAGTTTTTCACCGGGTATGGCACGCCATGCTTTTGCCAGTATCACCGGTTTGTATCCCGGTACGCTGGCATGTGGTGATCCAGGCAATGAAGTGATAATTCATTGTCTGGATCTGACAGCGCCGGTAATCGAACAGCTGCGGGAGGAGGAACGACGCTTGCAGTCGGTGCTGGTGACAGGGCAAAGCCATGGCTGATTTCCTGATCACGGTCGCTGTTTTCGTGTTGGTCATGGTGGCCTTGGGCCTTGTTCGTATGCTGCGCAGACCGACGGATGCGGACAAGCTGATGGCGGCCCAGATACTGGGTATCGGCAGCATCGTTGTCTTGCTGCTGCTGGGGATCGCTACGAATCAGGCCACAGTGCTGGATGTTGCATTGACGCTGGCTTTGCTGACGGCTTTCGCTTCCTTTGCTTTCGCCAGGGCAGCCAATTCCAGGCTGACGACGGAAAGCATCACGGAGCCTGACCAGTGAGCGCTGTTCTTGATCTTTTCACCGCGCTGTCCGTAGCTGCTGGTGCATTCTTTTTTTTCGTCGGGACCCTCGGTCTGATGCGCTTGCCGGATCCGCTCAGCCGACTTCAGGTGCTGAGCAAGGCCGGCACGTTGGCGCTCGGTTTGGTGGTTCTGGGGCTGTTGCCGCAGGTAGGCACGATTGCTGCCGGCTTGAAGCTGGTTTTCATCTGGCTGCTGGTTCTCGTCTCGGCAGCGAGTGTGTCGCAGCTTATTGCGCTCAATGCACAGCGCAGTGTGTCCGAATGATGATGGCACTGCTCAATCTGGTTTTGGTAGGCCTTATCCTTGGACTGGCTGCATGGGCGATTCTTGCTCGCGAGGCTTTTGCGGCTTCGATCGGTTTTCTCGTTTTCGGCATTTTGCTGACTCTGGCATGGGTGCAATTGTCTGCAATCGATGTCGCCCTCACGGAGGCGACCATCAGCGGAGGCCTGACCAGCCTGTTGTTGATGTATGCCGCCACCCGCTTGCGTGCCAGCAAGGTTCCGGATAATCACGTCAATCCTAGCAAGGCCGTGCGTTACATCGCTGGTGGCCTTTCAGCTTCGGTCAGCTTGGCGCTGGTTGTCTGTGTGTTTGCATTACCGGAAAGCCGGCCCAGCCTGGCGCCTGAGGTTGCGTTGAATATTGCCGCTACCGGTGTAAGCAATCCAATCACCGCGGTGCTTCTGGCGTTTCGGGCGATGGATACCCTGCTCGAAGCAATAGTGCTGATGTTTGCCCTGATAGGCGTCTGGTCGCTGGCGCCAGATGAATGCTGGGGCGGTCGTCCGGGACTCATTCGCCAGTCAGCGCCCGAGGGCATTCTGGTGCTGGTCGCGCGTATTCTGCCGCCCTTTGGCATTATTATCGGCGCCTATATTTTCTGGATTGGTGCTGACTTGCCGGGCGGCAAGTTTCAGGGAGCGGCAATCATTGCAGGCTCATGGCTGCTTGCCATGATAGCGGGACTCGTCGATGCGCCGGCCATAGGCCGCAGCTGCTTGCGGTTCGCGTTGGTCTTCGGGCCTTTGTCTTATATCGCGATGGGCTTCATTGGTCCGCTGACCTCGGGTGATTTTTTTGGATACCCAGAAGGTCTGGCCAAGCCACTTATGGCAGCCGTTGAGCTTGCGTTGATGCCATCGCTGACGCTGGTTATCGTGATGCTCTTGCTTGGCTCACCCCGTCACGGAGCTCAATGGTGAACGTGGCAACTCTATTCGGCTTTTGTGCTGCGCTGCTGGTCGGTTTTGGCCTGTTCGGCATCATTGTGAATGCGCACCCGCTGCGCAAGATTCTCGCCTTCAATGTGATGGGAAGTGGTGTGTTTCTGATGTTTGGCGCGATTGCTCAGCGTGGCGCAGCCGCCGGCATGGCCGGGGACCCCGTGCCGCAAGCGCTAATTATCACAGGGATTGTGGTGGCGTTTTCCGCGACGGCACTGGCGGTGGCGCTCCTGCTGCGCCTGTTTGATGTCACAGGCGTGGTTACCCTCTCCGGTGATCCGGCGGAAGCGCCCCAGGTATCGTCACGCGATGATTCGTAAATGCCTTTAGTTACTCCTGATAGTCTGACAACGACAGGAGGACTGCTGCTGGTCTTGGCAGTTCTGGTGCCGTTCCTGGGCTTTCTGCTCGGATTCGTTCTGGGCGCTCGCAATGCCCGGCGTGTAGCGCTTGTAACCCTTGCTCTGGGGTTCGTTATCTCAATAGCCACCGCTGTAATCTACGTGCAGGCGGGTGCAGACCTTGTGTATCTGCTGGGGGGATGGTCGCCACCCCTGGGAATTGTCCTGCGCGCGGACAGCTTGTCGGTGGTGATGCTGGTTTCGGTTGCAGTGGTGATCAATGCCATCGGGATATACGCCTGCGCCGATTTTCCTTCCCCCAGTGGCGTTTTGACAGCTCGCAAGCCTTATGTTTTCTGGTTGCTGCTGCTTGCGGTCTGGGGTGGTCTCAACCTCATCTTTGTTAGCGGTGATTTGTTCACCTTGTATGTTGCCCTTGAGCTTCTGACATTTGCCGGTGTTCCATTGGTCTGTCTGGAGGGGGGGGCGGACACCCTGCGTGCCGCTTTGCGCTACCTGCTTTTTGCCTTGGTGGGGTCGGTGCTTTATCTGCTGGGGGCAGTTCTGCTGTACGGTGCTTATGGGACATTGGACATTGCGTTGCTGGCCGCTGCTGTGAGCCCCCAGCCGCTGACCTGGACAGTGCTGGCACTGATGACCTGCGGCTTGCTGGCTAAAAGCGCGCTGTTTCCCTTACACCTCTGGCTGCCCTCGGCTCATGCCGGCGCACCTGCTGCGGTGAGTGCGGTCTCGTCGGCGTTGGTGGTCAAAGGCTCGTGGTTCCTCGTGGTGCGTTTGTGGTTCGATGTCCTGCCGGGTGTGGTTTCTTTCCCGGCGGCACAGTTGCTAGGCGCGCTGGGTGCCAGTGCCATTGTGGTGGGCAGCGTTGTCGCTATTCGGCAGAAGCGCTTGAAGCTGTTGATTGCCTATTCGACGATTGCGCAGATCGGCTACCTGTTTCTGATTTTCCCGCTCGCCTTCGACATTGACTCCGGTGCACTGCTACATGGCAGCGCCCTGAATGGCGGTTTGCTGCAGGCAGTCTCGCATGCAACAGCCAAGGCCAGCATGTTTATGGCGGCCGGTCTTATCTATGCTGCGCTTGGTCACGATCGGCTCGCTGACATGGGGGGCGTGGTTCGTGTGATGCCGGTAACCGTGCTGACCTTCATTCTGGCCGGTATCGCTCTGATCGGCGCGTTTCCAAGTGGCGCCTACCTGGCCAAGAAGTTCATGCTGGATGCAGCCGTTGGTTCGGGGCAGTGGTGGTGGTCCATTGTGCTTCAGGGGGGAGCCGTATTTAGCGCCGGTTATGTGCTTCTGGTTTTGCGAAGTGTGCTCTTCGGAGGAGCTGCGGCACCGGTCACTGTGCGTATGGTCTCCCGCCGATCAGAATACGCGGCGCTGAGCCTTGCAGTGATTTCACTTTTGCTGGTGGCGGTGTCCTTTGGCTCTGTTGATGCTGATCTGCTGGCTGGCGCACTTACATCAAAAGCGTTGCTGACAGCCTTGCTGGCGCTGGTTGGCGGCACCTTGTTGATGCAGGGGCTCTCACCCGGCACGCTACTCGATAGGCCAGAAACAATCCCAGCGAATCGCGCTTCGTTGCAGCGCGTGATGCTTTCGCTGGGCGAACTGTTTGAACAGACTGATCTGCTATTGCGCCGTTGGACGTCAGCCTCCATCAGTTTGCTCGCACTGGCAGGGCTCTTTGGCGTGTTGCTCTTTTACGGTTCGCGGATATGAATATTGCTAGTATCGTCGCTGAGTCAGTCCGGGTCATTAATGTTTATCATCAGACGCTTCTCCGGCTGGCACTGCGCATCATCAAAAGGATATCGCTATGAGGATCGGCACGCTTATTGTGGCGCTAGCGGCCATGGTTTCAGGTTGCTCGATCGGGCCGGACTACATCAGGCCTTCAGTTGAGTCGCCAGAGGCTTGGCGTATCAATTACCCGGCGGCCGCCGGCGTTGCCAACACGGCCTGGTGGGAGCAGTTTGGTGATCCGGTACTCAATGAGCTGGTCGATAGCGCGTTGCGGGAAAATCTTGACGTGCGTATTGCCGCTGCCCGTGTTGATCAGTTTGTGGGTGCTCTGAGCTCCACGCGCTCGCAGTTGTATCCCCAGCTTGGTTACAACGCCGGCGCCAGCAACATCACGGCCAGCCGCGTTGGTCAGCCGCCGCTGCCACCGGGCGCCGATCGGGATTTTTCACTGTATGAAGGTGCGGTGGGTGCCTCTTGGCAGCTCGATTTGTTCGGCCGTGTGAGTCGTCTGAGTGAGGCTGCACAGGCCCGCGTCTATGCCAGTGAGCAGGCCCAGCATGGCGTCGTGCTGTCACTGGTAGCCAGTGTTGCCAACAGCTACATAACCCTGCGGGCACTTGATCGTCAGCTGGAAATTGCTCAGGCCACTGCCAACAACTTCGGCACCACTGCGCGGCTCTTTGAACTGCGTTTCAAATCCGGCATCGTGGCCAAAACGGAAGTGATGCAGATCACCTCGCAACAGCAGCAGGCGCTGGCGGCCATCCCCGCTTTTGAGCAGTCAATTGCGGCCACAGAAAATCTCATTTCGATTTTGCTTGGTCGTGATCCCGGCCCGATACCGCGCGGTAAAACAATCGATCAACTGATCGCACCCTCGATTCCTGCCGATCTGCCATCAACATTGCTGTCGCGCCGTCCCGATATCCTGCAGGCGGAGCAGAACCTGATCGCCGCCAATGCCAATGTTGGTGCTGCCAAGGCCCTTTATTATCCTGATCTGTCGATCACCGGCGTGCTGGGCAGTGTAAGCACTGCAATGGATGACTTTCTCACAGGCCCTGCCGCTTCAAGTCTGCTAGCGGCCAACATTGCCGGTCCGATTTTCACTTTCGGCGGCATTGAGGGGCAGGTCAGTTCAGCCGAGGCGGCAAATCGTCAGGCGCTCTTGTTCTATCAACAGACCATCCTCAATGCCTTTCGTGAAACCAACGATGCGCTGACCGGGTCGCAGAAAAAGATCCAGCAAGTGGAGTTGCAGAACAAACGTGTGGCTGCCTTGCGTGAGTTTGCGCGCTTGTCCAGATTACGCTTTGACAAGGGGATTTCGGGGTATCTCGAAGTGCTGGTAGCCGACAATGAGTTGTTTGCCGCCGAGCTGGCCGCAGTTGGCCTGCAAGCCGATCGTTATGTGCAGGTGGTGAATGTTTATCAGGCAATGGGCGGGGGCTGGGTTGATATCGCCACGTCAACTGCGCCGGCGCCGCTTCTGCTGCAGAAAAAGCCTTCGGCAGCCGTTCAGCCGGAGCTGGAGAAACCGCTGCTCGGTGCTCTTGTGCCGCCCTTGGAGTGACGCGGTTGGGCCATTGACGCCTGTAACCTTGCAATGGGAAATCCATGAACTACATGTCATTCAGTCGCTCAGGCAAGTGCTTCTCGGTTGTGTTATCGGCTCTGGCCCTGAGTATTTCCCTGCTGCTACCGGCGTCGGCGCTGGCAGCTGTCCATCTGCTGGCACCGAGCCGCACCCTTGATCCTGCGCTGCCTTTGAGATTGTCGCTGATGCTGACTGCGGAGGAAGATTCCCGCGATTTTTCTCTGCCCGATGTGCTGCGCGTCAGTCTGACGCCTGATCTGGGCGCACCTGCGACCACTGAATTGCGCCCGGAAAAGCCATTAGCTGGCCCGTTCAAACTCGGCCTTGGCGAGTTTTTGCGTATCGACTATGTCGGAGAAATTCCTCCAGGCCTGCGTGGCAGAGTGCGGGTGGATGCCTTGGATCTGGACGCCCCGGCCATGCTGGTCAGGCTGTCCACACCCAGAGCGGGATCGGAGCCCGACGTGGCCAAGGCCGCGGGCAAGGATCACCAGCTGCTGACTGGAGAGGTGAACTCATCTGCTTTGGCGTCTTTTGATGCTGTAGGCAGGCGCCCCGCCGCAGAGCCCAACCTGCAGCTGGATGGCCGCCTGAGCGCATTTGAGCCGATGTTTTTTGCCGCAGGTTATGGCAGCGATGCCAACGCGCAGGTGCAGTTGAGTTTCAAGCTGCGCCTGTATGAACCCGTCGATAAGTCCTCACGGGAATTTTTTCACAATATGTATTTCGGCTACACCCAGCCAGCCTACTGGGATCTCACATCTGATTCAAAACCCTTTGTCGACACCAACTACATGCCCAGTTTTTTCTACTACATTCCGGACACCGACTGGCTGGTCGATGGCAATCCTGTCGGTATTGGTGCTGGGTATGAGCACGAGTCCAACGGCAGGGATGGTGAGGACTCGCGCAGTCTGGATGTGTTGTTCGCCCGCCCCTACTTTACCTTCGGCGATGCGCGCGATTTCCACTGGACGTTCTCGCCAAAACTGTATGCCTACATCGAAAATGACGAGAACGCCGACATTGCCGATTACCGGGGTTACGCAGATTTCCACACCAGTTACGGCAAACCCAATGACTGGCAGTTGGCATCGATCCTGCGCAAGGGTACTTCCGGTGACAAGGGTAGCGTCGAACTGCAGGGCACGTACCCATTACACCGCTGGTTCCCCGGAGTGGCGGGTTATTTCATGGTGCAGGCCTTTAGCGGTTACGGCGAATATCTGTTGAACTACAACAAACGTGAAGATCTGGCTGTGCGCCTGGGCTACACCATCGTGCGCTGATTGCCCCGGATGAGGTCGGATCCGGGATGGCACATCCGTTTGTCATTGAATGCCTGTACCTGTTGGGATGTTCATCTATCCCGCACAATCCACAATTCAAGCAGGCCTCAATTGCTTGCCGCCATTGCCCGGTGGGGCTTCAGTAACAGCGCTTGTTGACACCCAAGGGGCTCAGCAAAATGATGGAAACCAGTTTGCACAACCAGATCCAGGCGTTCCGCGCTGAGCCTAAAGAGCGGCTTTGTCGGTTGCTGCTGAGGCGTCTGTCGCCGGTCCTGATAGGCCTGACGGTGACCTCGATTCAGGCTCAACCTGGCAACGACCACCTAGTGGATTTGCTGCAGGAGCCGGGAAGTGCCGGATTGGGCTTTCTTTCGCGCATCGAGCAGTCACCCTACGAGGGCGGTGGAGCGCGTACCGATCTGCTGCCGCTGTATTTATATGAAGGCGAGCGTTTCTTCCTCAGCGCGGATCGTGCCGGCTTCAAGCTGGTCGAAGAAGACTCGCAACGCATGGATATCTACTTGGCGCGCCGGCTTGAGGGGTTCCCCCAAGACGAAGTGACGCCGGAGCTGGAAGGTATGAAGTACCGTGAGGCGGGTGTCGACATGGGCCTCATTTACCGCATGACTCAGAACTGGGGCACTCTGCGCACGGCACTGCTGCATGACGTCGGCAATTACTCCCACGGCAGCGAGTTGCGGGTCGGTTATTCCTATGACATCCGGGGAGAGCGCTGGGTCTTGCGTCCGGACATCACGCTTGCCTGGCGAGATGCGAATCTCAACAACTACTACTACGGCGTCAAGAAAGACGAAGCGGCCCCCGGACGCCCGGCTTATGAGCCAGGCAGTGGTGTCAACACCTCACTTGGCCTATATGGCAGCTACGAGGTCTGGGAGAACTGGCGCCTGCTGGGTGGCGTGTCAGCCACATGGTTCGCAGAAGGCATTCGCGACAGCCCTATAGTTCGCGATGAAATACAGCCGGCACTGACCTTCGGGGTCGCATACGACTTTGGAACTGGCGCTGCACGCTGGTATGACGATGAAGATCCGCTGCTGGTGAAAGTATTCTATGGGCGTGCTGCAGCCGATGGCTGCCACATGGTGAAGATCATGACGCTCGATTGCACCTCACTGGATAATGACACACCCACCAGTGTGATCGGCGTGCACCTTGGCCGGCCGTTCCTCAAGCGGGTTAACGACTGGCCACTGGATTTCAATGGCTACGTAGGCCTGACCTACCACGATGAGAACGGCTACCAGGCCGATATCCTGCAAGTGGATGCCTATATGAAGGCGTTCTACTACGGATTCCCCTGGAGTGATCGGGTCAATACACGATTCGGTTTTGGTTACGGTGTTTCCTACGCCAACCGCGTGCCCTACACCGAAGTGGTATCACAGGCCGAGCGTGACCGTCCGACCTCCAAGTTGCTCAACTACCTCGATCCCACGGTGGATGTGAACGTCGGAGACCTGTTCGGTGAAAAGGAGTGGAAGGACTCTTACATTGGGTTGGGTATCTCGCACCGCTCGGGCATCTTCGCTTCCTCACGCCTGCTTGGCAGTGTGGACGGCGGTTCGAACTACATCTATGCGTATCTGGAGACGAGCTTGTAATTCTGGGGGGCTGGCCAGCATTCAAGGCCTGCACCGATGCGGTACAGCCGCTTTTCAATTGCTCAATTAGCCACGCTCAACTACCAGCCGCGGCGGGCAGAACCGGCTACAAAGCTGTGGATTTTCAAGATTAGGGTGTTTATGGTTGCCTTATAAGCTGTTTGCTTCCTGAGTGGATACATCGCATTTCGCCGGTTTTCCTGGAGTTGCAACAATGAAAAGAAGTGTGTTTTTCTGCGCCATACTGCTGGCCTTCATGTTCGGCGCTGGCTGCTCTACAACCGGCACCGCGACGGGCGATCCTGCCGCGCGGCGGATAGCCTTGAATGCCAATGCCGATGCAGCTTTGAGCAATCTGTTTACGCAGGTTCAGGGCTCACAAGAGCTGGTTCGCAAAGCCCGAGGGGTGCTGGTGTTCCCTTCGGTCCTGGAAGCTGGTTTTGTCTTCGGCGCGTCCACAGGCGACGGCGTCTTGCGCAAAGGAGGACGGACTGTCAGCTTCCACCGCACTACCAGCGGCTCTTGGGGGATGCAGATAGGCGCACAATCGACTGCCGTGTTCTTGCTGTTCATGACTGATGAAGCGCTGGCACGTTTCGAGGCCAGCGAGGGCTGGTCGGTCGGTGCCGATGCCTCGGTTACGCTGGTTTCGGTCGGAGCGAACGCTCAGATGACCAGCGAAACGGCACAGCAGCCGGTCATCGGTTTTGTACTGTCGAACCGGGGCCTGATGGCTGGGATTACGCTTAATGGAACCAGGGTCACCCGATTAGCGCTTTAGTGATTTTGCAGAGCATCTGCATGTTGAGGTCCAAGGCGGATTTCATCTCGCAGAGTCAGAGCCATTGTCTTCGGCTAGCAAAACCGAGCGTGGCTATACGGTAACAAGATGCCTATTCTTCTAGGACAGTTTATTTAACCAACCCGGAGTACTTGTATATGAACGTCATTCGATCCCTCAGCGTCGCGACCGTGTTGGGTGCTGCCGCCCTGCTGACCGCCTGCGAAACCACCAACGCTCCGGGTACCTTCGTCGGCGCTGAAGCCGGCCGCGTGCAAACAGTTCAGCGCGGTACGATTTATGCCGTGCGTGATGTCACCATCCAGAACGAGCCTAGCCGTGTGGGTACCGCCGCTGGCGGTGCGCTCGGCGGTATTGCCGGTAGCACTCTGGGCAGCGGCAACCGTGCCAACAGTGCTGGCGCCATAGCCGGTGC
>JACCDZ011668414.1_pt1 | contig 17888 bp, 17 predicted proteins | sample 7449551 | NCBI WGS metagenome assembly JACCDZ01 (sample SAMN15323452, study PRJNA562643) | freshwater metagenome | isolation source: river surface water | place: USA:Blue River Watershed | collected 2017-08-18
CCATGATCTTGCCGTTGCCGACCATGGTCAGCACGTTGTCCGGGGTGTTGAGGGCGGTGGTGAACAGGCCGATCTCCTTCACCGTGCCGGTCACGCCGCCGGCGGTGACGAAGTCGCCGACCTTCATTTGTCTTACCCTGTTCATACATACTTTTTCATAAGTTTATGAGCTTCGAAAGCTTGAATATTTCCATGCCTTAGCATGCTAGCTTACACGCATTATGTATTATTCCATCCTATAGAAATTATACTTTTCATTGGGGGCATAGGTTAAGATAGTGATGAATGCCTCTTCCATTAACTGGGTAGCAGCCTACAACCGGGCTACCAAGTTGGCTCACACATGCCTAGAAGGACACTATAAGGGATATGTCCCCAAGCATGTCCCGGTCAAGTCAGATAGATCCGATCTCATGCGGCTATGCAAGGTCGTGAAGGACAACATTACCGAGAAGCTCAAGGTACGAGGCTCGTTCCCCGAACAAATCGTTAATGCCATACCGACCTTGACCAAGGTGATGGTCAAATCACGGAATAGCTTTGGTGAGTCTCACTTTGTCGGCGATGCTCACAAATGGCTTGTCATGTTCGCTCGCGACATGACCAAATCTATCGGGCGGCTTCTGCTGTACTTTATATGACTAAAGAATATTATATGGCCTCTTGGTCAAAGTGGTTTTGGATGGGAAGGCTTAGAGCATAGATGTCCTACGATCGCGTTAAAAATGCCTTTCACGAGGTTGTCTATGTCCGTACACGCCAATATTCAGGGCGACTCTTCCCATTGGTTATCCTTGAGAACGGTCAGCCTGGTTACGTGATTAACGCCTACATCCATTACCTTCTGATGCGAGGCGAGCAGGAATCCACCCTGCAACAGAAAATTCAGGCTGTATGCCAACTCTATGAGTTCTGCAGAAGAAAATATGGCAATCATGAGCTGACTGAGGAACAAATCAGAGTCCTGATCTATGATTTCGGCTCTGCCAAGCTGCAGGGTACGATCCAGTCGGATGGGAGCGACCCTTTGAATCTTGGGTGGCGTCCAGTCTTACCCCGTACGCTGAGGAATACTCTTCGGCACATTGAGGATTTTGACTCATTTCAGGCCACTTTCTTCAAGGCAGCCAGACTCAACCCTGTTGAGGTTAGGTTCCAGTCTGCCTTTGAACGGTATATCGAGTTCAAAGCTCGCTCAAAGTACGATCCGTTTATACATCTATTCCCTTCGCGTTCAACCGAGCAGTCCGTACACGCTTATCAGGTTCGCGAACACCGCCGTCAATCATCCCGACGTAAACCAGAAAAGGTCTTTCCGGCCGACTTCATTATCGACCTGATCGAGCACACAGAAGAGCCTCGTGACAAGATGCTGCTTCTACTGATGGCCTTTGGCGGGCTACGGCGTAGCGAACCCCTACATTTATTCCATCAGGATGTGGTTGGCAGGTTTCGGGATACCGGCTCAGCCTGGATCGTCCTAGCTGACCCAGTAAGCGGTACCACTAGCTGGACGGGTAAAGACGGGAAGCCACATCAAGGAAGTCGAAGCGACTTCCTACGGCGAGAGTATGCCAACCTGCATTTACCTGTTGGTCACCCCTTGCGGAACCTTCAACCACGGTGTCTGTACGGCCGGGGAGACCGGGGGCTGTATGTTGGGTTTAAGGGGATGACTTTTAGCGGCCATGATAAGAACAATTTTGTGCATTGGCTCCATGAAGAAGCGGGAGTCATGTTTTGGCGAGCCTATGAGGAGTACATTGAGCGACATTTCTACGGCAAACCGATGCACTGGCCCTACCACCCCTTCCTGTTCATCCGCCTTGATGCTGATGGCTATGGCATGCCTTTGACCCTGCCGGCCATCGATAAAGTGTTTACTCGTGCTGCTGAACGGATCGGTATCAATGGGTATAGCCCTCACTCACTGCGACACTTCTACGGCTATTACTTGGCGAGCGTATTGCGTAGGCCTATCGAGGAAGCGCAAGCCTGTCTTCACCATGCTTCGGTCCTGTCTACCCAAGTTTATTATCGGACAGCGCCAGAGACTATCCGTAAGGAGATATTAATCGCGGCCTACAATGCCATAGGGAAACCCATTCCTCTCTCCATCAATGAAGAAGGAATTTCCCCCGTGTCGATTCCGACATCTTGGCATTGCAGCCATCACGATTTATTACTCCTGTCTACTTCTGCAATTCAGAAACGCTAACAATGACAGTTGAAATAAAAAAAAACGCCTTCCTGCCAATATCCGCAGCGGAGGTCCATGAAGGATTTTGGTCGAAGTCCAAAATTTTAGTGAATACGTCGGACCTCCCCATCTGGACTGGCGATACGGATATCGGCCGGCTTGCCCATATCCTACAGCTCAAGGCAAACAGCGCGTTTGATGATTTTTTCACCTCCATGGCGATGCTGCTTCTATCCCAGGACGGTAAAGAAAAGCATAGTGCCGCCGTTGGACATGCGCTCAAGAATTATGGAGTTCGGACAAAGCCTTTAGCAGAGTGGGCCAACGCAATGGTACCAATGCACCTAAATCGTTACCCTGATTATGCAAAAGCTTTTGAGGCGCTTCAGCGCAAAGTTGGAACCAAGACAGAAGCTGTCGCCATCATCACAGAAATCTATCAGGATGCACTGAAGCGCAAGGGGCATCAAGCAATTCTGACTAGCGAATTCAGTTGCCGGATGGATTCCCCTAGCGCGATGGTCAGGGTCGACTGGCTGGCTTGGTTCCAAACATCCCCAATTGAGGACATCATCAGTTGCTTACGGTATATCGTGGAGTTTGCAGAGCCCAATTTTGTTGCCGGTGAAGGTGCTGAGCTTAGAAGAGAAACGGTTAAGCAATTGAGTCCATTATGCGAACGCATACCTGTTACTCAATTAGAATTTTCTATTTCTCAGAGTAATAGCCTTAATGTTAATCATTGCAATATAAAAGGCCTTCGTGTTGCCGCAAAATGGGCGCTCACAACACTAATTCGTGAAGGCTATCTACTGTATCCGATCTCTTGGCACTCGATAAATCATAGTCAGATTTTATATGAGCAAGAATGGTGGGGGGGCTTGGCAAATTACTTACCTTTTGATCATAGTTGGTCTCGCAAGTTGTTTTTTAGACTGATTTGTTCGTCGAGCATTAAAAGTCCAGAAGATTTTTCGGTTTTATTATGTCGTCAGTATAGTCCGAGCACAACGGGACTTTCAGGATCGATGGTTAAAGGTTTTTCCATAGCCATACAGCGCTATCAAACTGAAAATCCTAGTAGTGAGGCATTTCCTCTTGGTGAAATTAACAATCGTAGGAAAATCCACCTCAAAAAAGAGGCTGATTTATTGCGAACGCCTGATAATCTCCGCCAAGAGGGACGGCCAGATTGGGCTTTTGCAATGGAGATATTTAGCAATAATTCTAAGTTGACTCGACATGGAATTCGTGAGGCAACTAAATATTTGTTTGACTGGGCCAAGGAACAAGGTTTCACCAGCCCTTGGACTATTGAGGCGCAGCACCTTATCAATCCCCTAAACACAGAAGATGAATCGACTTTTCATGCATACGTGAAGAGGCAAGCTGCAAACTCTAAGCGAATGGGATGGAGTGGTGCGGGACGATTTTACAAAATTGTAATTAATGCCCTTCGTCCATTGCCAGAATTTGATACGGTTATCCAAAGGAACCCATTTTTTGGGATATCTAATCCTTTTCAAAACGAAAAGAGAAAGACTCCACTTGGAAAAACATTTCGCCGGCTCATTCCACCCTATCTACTGACAGCGATGCTTGAAACTTTACTGGACTGCGATGAGCACGGTGTCCCACAGTACACGTGGGTGAAAGAGCGATTTCCAGTCGATACCGCTGAACGGTACAACTACATTACCAAGCAGTACGAGATGGTCTGGCATCCTGCCCGTGCGAGATGTATGGCTCTTCTTCTTTTGATTCCTTTGCGCAGTAAGCAAGCTCGCTGGCTAGATCAAGGGCTAATGGATGCTGAACGGTGGGATATTGCAACAAGCCAGTGGTGTGAGAACGATCATATTCTTCGAGAATACCGTTATGCCAACGGGAAAACTCATGCCCAGATGTACGGCAGGCCCAGTGGGGTTTTACAGCCTCTAGACAGTCTGCTCGGGGGAAACTCTGACCACATTGGCCTATTTATCAGTACAAATAAAACTCAGATATGGAACCCTGAGCAGAGAACGGGTTATGCCATTCCTTGGCCGGATGGTAAGGAGCTCTTGCGGTCTTCCGATGAGCGGTTGCAAAAGCAGGGACGCCAGCTTGGGCTTGTGTACCAATTGATCAAGGAGCAAATCGTATGGATGGAAACCTATGACCCAACCCCGGTACCGGTCAATTTTTCCGATGACGATGAAGACTTTGGCGAGGATACGATTAAAGCATTACCGGTGTTCTGTCCCATCTTTCGAGACCTAATATCGCCAGCAACTCGCAATTACACCGAGTCGGTGTATGTACCAATCTCAAAGCAAAAGCTGTTTGCTTTGTTCCATGCCCTTGCAGCAGAAACTGAGGACCGGCTTATTGCCAGAGGTTACGACAAAGAAAGCCTTGGCCTAACAACTCAAGTTCGAAATCGCGACAGCATGATTCAACTTGGTAGAGCCGAATCATTGCGCAGATGTGTGTATGACATACATAGCTTGCGTGTCGCCGGTATTACCAACCTACTTGAAATGGGAGTGCCTGCACACATTGTTAGCGAATTCATCGCGGGTCATATGGCTCTTGTGATGACTTTGCACTATGCCAAATTTCAGCCATTGAAGCTTCGACAGAGGATATTGGACTGCTTTAGCGAACCAGATGCAATCCAGAGTTTTGAACAAGTGCTGGAGAAGAAGGGGCCAACAACAGCAGGTTTATTGGTGAAGAATCTGCACTTTGATCCGGATATGCAGGCTGATCAAGCTTTTTCCTTTGAGTTTAAGGGTACGTGGCGCTATGTGAACGGTGGGATATGCCCCGGTGCGCAGTGCTCTGAGGGAGGCGTCAGGATCATTGAGGAAGGCAAATGGACTAAGCGTGCAATTATCGAAGTGCCAGGCGGTCCAGAATCCTGTGGCAATTGCCGGTTCTTCATGACTAGCCCAGCTTTCTTGGTCCCGCAAATGCTGACGGCCAATTCCATTATGCTTCAGTTGCGGGAGCTTGGCCGGCATCGGAAACGTCTGTGGGATGATCGCGCCGAGTTGGAAATGAAGGTTTTTGAAGATAAGGCAACTGGCCGCGACAAGCAGGAACTTACGACAGTCCAAGCTGAACTAGAGCGGATTGATCGGAAGATCGAACCTTTAGTTCTTGAGTGGTACAACCGCTATGAGATGTTCCGAGAGTCTCAGGAGCTCATGCCGGTTTGGGATCGGTTGTCAGGTGAAAGCAGCCATCGATCGCAACTGGCACTGTATGGTTCAGACGATGCAGTGTCCCTGTCAGCAGAGCTTGATCCACATGGCTCGGAATATTCCTTGGTGAAAGAAATTATCAGCCAATCTGAGCTGTTGGGCGGCCGGCGAGCCCTTAGCGAGCTAGCCGAACACAAGTTGCGAGAGTTCGTTGATCGGCTGTTGGTTCACGAAAACGTAAAGGATTTACTGCTGACAATCCCGGATGCCAAACAACGCCGGAAAGCTGCCTTGATGCTGTCAGACGCTCTTGACGTATTGGCGGGAGGTGTTTCAGTTGTCGGCAAGGCGCTTGAAGCAGGAAATACGTTACATCTGGAACCTGAGTCTCAAGGTATTTTGCGAAACCTTGCCGCTAGGCTGGCCGAAGATAACTGGGCGGAGATTGAGAGAGACGAAAACGCGCAGTGGTTGCCAGAAGGGGGTTACGCGTCGGGTTGCAAGGAAAGGGTATGAGAATGCAAGCAGAACCAACTGCAGACGCACTGTTCACGTCGTTCAGGGATGAGGCTGGGGCGAAATTCGTGCAGGCCCTGGAAAAAATCAAGGGTGCCTGCGATGCTATCGTCGTGGCAAATGGCACGCTAACATACAGTCAGGTTGGGAAAGTCGCTGTTGAACTGTATGGCGGCCCGAAGGCTCAAAGCATCCTCAACAACGCAAAGCATAAGGCCTACATTGACGCCAGAAAACGCGAACAGACATCTGCATGGCGATCAGGGAAAGGTGAGCCAGTATCTAAAGGGTCAGACACGATACGCTACCCAGCAGAAGGTCTAGACTACAAAACTCGCCGTTATATTGATGATCTGCGCCAGCGCAATAGCTTACTTGAAGCTGCGATGCGCGAGTTGAAGCAACAAGTTTTGCAGGCGACTGAACGAAGACCATTGGATCTCTCTGCCATGCTAGCGGCGCAGCCAAGCCTTGAAGGATCAGTGACCGTGGTAAAGACCGAGATACCCGTCATTACGGAGGATGCAAGGGAGGCCATCCGTATCCTTATTGAAGAATTACCCAAGCGGTTGCCGGAGATCGAGTTGTATCAGAGCAAAGCCTTTCGGTTGCGAACAGGCGAGTGGCTCTTGGCGCCCGCACAATATGCAGCATTGAAAACTTTGCTTGGCTATGGACCGTGCTAAACAAGAAGTCGGTTGCCTCAAGAAGAGGTAGCGATGAAGATCGAATTCAGGGAGTCTTTAAAGAAAGATGTCCCAATGGATTACCAAGTTGAGCACGTGATACCGAAGACGGGAATGGTGGGGCAGGTTCCGGCGCAGCTGACCACTTGTGCCGGCGCACTCTTTCCGTTTCGTGGATGCTGCACTGGTGGTGACCGCTTCCGGTTGATATGCTATCTGCAAGGTGGATGACTTGCTGTGTCGCATTTCAGCCAAGACCAGTCCTTTATCGTGCCCCGGCTCGACGCTCCTGTGTCTTCGGGCAATGTGCTGCCGAATGTATGACCCGTCCGCGTGATGGTGGTGGGCATGCGCTGAACCACTATCTAACCCAGAATTTCTGGAGGCATATGTCGCTGAACACAACAAAAAAACATCTCGTGGAGCTTCTCGGTGATCATGGCGACAAGGTCATTGTCTTGCCCGGTAAGTGGGGGACAAGGAATCTGCACGCTGGTGCACTTCGCTAGTGATGGGTACCAGTAGCCCAGTCACCAATTTATGCCTTTGACATTCTTCTTTCGATGTCTCTGCCTTCTTGAAGGCATGCCTCTCCTTGTTCCATGTACTCAATCAGAATGCCGAGAAATCCATAGCCATGCTTGATGTCATTGCTTCGCATCGGGGCAAGAAAAAGCAAAGGCCGAAGAATCTCATCTTGCTGCATGAGCGAGAGGATCGAGTTTAAAGACATCAGTTCGCTTTTCTTACCCCCCCGTGCGGCGGGGGTAAAGCCATAAATCTCATGATCAGTTACCTGGATTCGACTGCAAACAAATTCGACGACGTCCACGGCTTTTGTAATGTCAAAACCCAAGGCTCGTATGAAGGCTGCCGCCTCTGATAGACCTAGTTCGGAGTCCCCCATCTCGATCTTGTTATATCCCGACGTAGACATCCCGACATAGTCCGCAAGGTATGTGGCTAGTTTTGATCCGCGGTTTCGCCTTTCCTCGCGGATCAGGCAAGCCATAACTCTGGCATAGCTAATGATTTCTCTCATAAGTCACACTGTATCAATCCTGTTTGGTCACGTCAATTTTCCTAAATCGGGATTGACGAATTCCTTTTTTAGGATTAATAATTGGGCTGTCGAGTCACAACGGAAGCATCTAATGCACTCTGATCTCACCCGCCATGCGCTGGAAAGATGCTCTTCGAGAGGCATCTCGCAGGCATTCGCTGAAGTTGTCTTACGGTTTGGTACGGAGGTACCTGCAGGTAGGGGGTGTTCCCGTGTATTCCTGGACAAAAAAGGGAAGCGCGCGGCCAAAGCGTTTCTGGGGCCATTGGCCAAAGCATTGGATGACAAAGATTGGTCTGCGTATCTGATCGTAGCGGCGGACCAGAGCATGGTAACAGTGGCGTACAACTACCACTAGCCATCGTGGCTGGGTAGATGCGATGGGGCGCTGAATTATTAGTGAGGAATGAAGGGATAGGTATGAGTGAACAAAACGCTAACAAAATTGGAGAGGCCGTCGCGGCGGGAGTTGGAGCCACGGCCGGAGCCGGAATTGGCGCTGCAATTGGAGTGTCTACGGTTGCAGCCGCTGCAGAAGCTGCTGCAGCGGCAACCTTGGTCGCAGCAGGCACTGGTACTGCTGCGACTACCACGGCGGTGTTGGCCGCCGCAGGTGGTGGAAGTATTGCGGCAGGGGGGGCAGGCATGGCTGGTGGAGTCGCTACAATTGCTGGGTCTGCAGCATCTGTCGCCGTCGTGCCTGTCATCGGGTGGGCGATCGGTGGTGCTGCCCTGTTAGGGCTCGGTGCGTGGGGAGTCTACAAGTTAGTTAAGGACTAATAGATTTAGGAACGCCCTGCGCTGCGGGGCTTTTTAACGGTTCCGATAAGCTGCCATAGCGGAAGAAATCTGCACAGCCCACCAACGGCAGCAATGGCCGATCTGCTACCGCTGCCACCAGGGGCAGTAGGTCGGCCAAAGCAGCCAAGTTACTCTTGCTCGCGGCAGACCGTTCCAATCGCTTGAGTCCTCCCAGTTCTCGCGCATACACTGGGGCCGTCCTTTTTATATGACATATAAGCCATTCGACAGCGGTCTGCGGCCAATGGCCGAATATATGAGGTGGTGAACATGCCTGACTTGCTTCAAAAGCATGACGTCTTCCAGTCAATGGTGTTGTCTGCAGGATTGATGAGCCCGTTGGATCCGGTTGAAAGGCCGCTCAATGCCTACGGGCCATGTTGGTGTGGTTCTGGTAAGAAGTGGAAGTTCTGTCACAAAGACCGTAACAAGAAGGCTCCATTAACGTTCGGTCAGGCACAGGCCCAACAGATGAGGTTCTACCAGGCAGGCCCTTGCCTGCATCCGTCGGCATCTGCAGAAAGTTGTTCGACGCCTTTGTCTATTCAATCACACACTATCCAGCGCCGAGGTGGGCTAGCAGCTATCGCTGAGAATGGTCATGTATATTCGACCAAGAAGGCATTCCAAGAGATTGAAAAGAGACAAGGCCAGATTGACATGTTAAAGATTGGTGTGGCCAAAGCGTCTACGTTTCCAGGCTTCTGTAGCCGTCATGACACGGAGCTTTTTCTCCCTGTGGAACAGGCTGATTCGGCTTTGGACGCTTGGAATGGTTTTTTGCTGTCGTTCCGTGCTGTTACCTATGAACTCGCCGCGAAGGACGCCCAGCTGAGGTCCCATATCGCCAGCCGCGATAACATTGACAATGGAAAGCCGTTCGAGCTGCAAGCAGTGTTGCAGAACTTTCTGCACCTCCATCAGAATGGAATCCAGCGAGGGTTGGAAGATGTTTCGAATTTGAAGGCCATGTACGACAGCGCCTTCTTAACGCAAGATCTCAACGGCTTCAGCTTTTATGGCATCAAATTTGACCGTGTCTTGCCCTTTGCTGCGGCAGGAGCCTTCATGCCGGAGTTCGACTTTTCGGGAACCCAGCTTCAGAGGCTAGGTACGAGCCAAGTTGCGAATCAGATTGCGTTGAACATCACGCAGCTAGGCGGTACAACCTGTGCTGGTTTTGGATGGTTTGGCGGCCCCAACTGTGCTGCAGCACAACTCGTGCAATCGCTTAAGGCGTTGCCAGACGCCGAGAAATCCAATGCTGTACTCGTGCTATCAATGGAGCATCTTGAGAACTTTTTCTGTAAGCCAAGCTGGTGGGAGGGGCTGTCTCCACAGGTGAGTGCACGTTTGCATGAGAAGATCGCGGGCGGATTGCCGACTCGTTCGTCGACTGCACTCATAGAGCCCGGAATGCGAGCGGTTTCCGGTGAAGTCGAAAGTGTCTTTGAGACCTAGGATTTGTCTTGACAATGTGTCAGCTTTGAGTTGCTGGTAAATAGCTCCTTGGGTAGATGCGGATTCCGATGAATCTGGCCATCTCTAACCACTAGTGCTGATGGCGACCATCCTTGATCACAGCGAGTACGTCTGAAGTTCGGCCTTAGCGGACATTCATGTTCGAGGTATCAATGTCCGTTTGCAATTGCATAGCAGACACTTACATCACAGGTGAGCGGTGGTTGGGAGCCAGCAGGACGAAGAAAACCTGTAAGTGTAGCTTGCAGGCCGTCTGCCCGACCGCAAAATTAGGGGATGGCCAGTCCAGCCTGCTTACTTGCACTTAACAACTGCTTGTTTCATCCAATCCGGCGAGAAGGACGGCATGCGTTCAGCATACCGAATGTAGCTACCTTCACCACGCCGAGCTATAGTAACGCTAGCATCTGCTCCTGCATGCGAATGCAGAAGACTCACCATGTACCCGTCCTCCATTACCAGTGTACTGATATACGCAGTTTCCTTTGACCATTCGCGAGAAACGCAGGCAGAGAAATCTTTCGGTGAACGTACAGACTCAAACACTATCTGAGGTGCTTTGTTGGCAAGCTCCCCCGGAGTTGCGCAACCAACGAGGCTTAGAGAGATACCGGCATAGAATATCGCGCAACGGAGTGCCATGGATATGCGTAACTCGAAGCGAGCGGACATCACGTGGGTCGGACTCAGAAATTGCAATGGCATTATGCGGTCTGTCAAACAGTGGGACAAGCGCATGGTTTGGACTCATAGGCCAAACCGAAGCTGCAGGAGTATGAGTGGATTCGGCCTAATAGAGCAGACTTGTTCTTGTCGTTTTCGATGTTGTGTTGAATAGATTTCATAATCTATTACTCCAAGCTTTACGCGGTGGTTTGTGCTGACGATATTATCGTTACGAGCAGATGCTAATTTGAATGCCCTTCTATGGCGAAAGAACGTAAAGTCTCCGGCAATATACAAGATATCAGTACGTAGGGTGGGCAAAGCGCAGTGTGCCGGCCAATCTATCCACACCATGAGGCGGACACGGCCTGTGGGCCTTGACCAACTCTATTTGTTAAGTGCAAGGCGCTTCCGGATAACGTGAAATACACACCTTGCAGGTGTCTACTTTTTCTGTGCGCATAACTTGATATGTTATAAGATTTTACTTTGTTATTCAACAATGTTATGTGAATAAAATCTGAAGGTGCACAGCCAAATGGGACTGCTGCGCGATGCTTTCTGGACGTGTTGCGAGCGTCCCTTCGAGTCAGGCATGAAGCCCTGCGTACCCGGCAGCAATACGTCAATAGGTGAGGCGCTTTTTACGCGTTCACCACCATCGATACCCTCGCGAGATGAGGGCCGTGGAGGTCTGCAGCTTTCTTACCCATCTAACTGTTGATGGGCAGGTGTCTGCATCCACGCAAAATCAGGCGTTGTCTGCGCTGCTGTTCCTTAATGTCAGCTTTACTGCCGGTAGCTGTCAATGACACCGCTGTTAATCATAGGCAGGTTTGGCCGATCAGCTGCCTGGTCAGCCCAGCCAGCGGCTGGTCGTCGGCCAGAGCGGCCGTAGGTCTATCAATCAATTTCAGGCAGCAATACGGTACTTAGCTGCCGTTCCGGCCTTGATGGTCTCCTAAAGCCAACTAAGCACCTGTATTTGTCCGAGCCATAGGCTGCTGCGCAATCCAAAATATGCGAGCATAATGCTGCCTGCTGTTAACGACACCTTCGGATATCGCGCTCGGTTACTATCAAAACATGACAATAAAAATCACGCCTCACCTTGTTCAGCTTACCTATGAGGCGGCACTCAAATCGTTCTGGCGGAAGGAGTCGCTTCGTAAGTTTCTGCGGCAATCACATGTTGCAGAATCTCACTTGGCCACTTGGTCGCCGGATGAGAGTAAACGGGATTTTTTGGATCGAACATTCGCTGCGTTGCAGCGATCTGAAAAAGGCAAGACTGTTATTGGTGAAATGGCGATCTTTCTGGCTGAACAAACCACGTTCCCAGACCTCCGCAACTGGGAGGATTCCGCTGTAAAAATCCAAGATGCATCAAAGGCTGTTGCAGAGCTGAAAGCCCTTCTCGCTCGCCAAACGGAGGAGGTTCGCTCTGAGCGAGAGCGTGAGGCTGCAAAAGCGAAAGCTCGAGAAGAGCGTGCAGTTGTTCAGCAGCAACGAACTAGCCTTTCTGATTTAATGCACCGCCTTAACGACCTTGCGCCACAGATGGGGACAGCGCCAGGTGGGTACGCATTTCAGGACTGGTTCTACGACCTAGTGGCCTTCACGGAAATAGAGCATCGGCGGCCATACAACACCGGGGGGAGGCAAATTGACGGCTCAATTACGGTGGATGGAACAACTTATCTCATCGAACTGAAATTTACAGCGGACCAAGCCGGTGGCCCGGATATAGATATATTCCGCGGCAAAGTCGAGAGTAAAGCGGATAACACGATGGGCTTGTTCATTTCAATGGCCGGTTATTCTTCGGTAGCTGTAAAGGAAGCATCAGGCAAGAAGAGCACCTTGCTGCTACTTGATGCATCCCATATATACTTCGTTCTCACAAGTGGCATGCAGTGCATAGATGTCATCAGGAGGGTTCGCCGACATGCATCGCAGACTGGTGAATCTTTTCTCCCGGTGTCTGCGTTCGGTGGTTGACAATGGGGCTTGATCAGATGGCACGACTTAATTAAGGACAAGACACGCAGCATGTCAATCAACCAGCAGGTAATTCATAGCTTGGTTATCAAGAAGCTAAAGGGAATTTCTTCGCTTGAGGAGATTCGATTTGATGAAAAACCTCTCACTGCCATCATGGGACCAAACGGCTGCGGCAAGTCAACGATCCTGCACGCCTTGGCCTGCTGCTACAAACCAATTGAGGGTACGAATCAACAGAACTGGCAATTTCGGGACTTCTTTACGCCTACAACAGATGCGACTTGGGCGGGAAGCTCTCTGAAGATGGTCCACTCCTACCGGAGTGATGCCAATCAATTTTCCAATGCAATAACTGAATATTGTAAGAACGCAGATCGTTGGTCACCTCGGTATGCGAAGCGGCCGGAGCGTTACGTATGCTTCATCGGCATCAAATCTTGCGTGCCGCGCATCGAAGAAGAAACCTATACATCTGCGATCAATTACCGGACGTCAGTTCATGCTGACGCCGACCTCATCATGGCCAAAATGGGGGCGGTCTTCAATCGCGCATACAATGAACTGAACATCCATCTGGCTCATGGAGGGCGCCGGTATCCTGGTCTTGCCTTAGGCGGTACCCGATACTCTGCGCTGGCAATGGGCGCCGGCGAGCAGCGTGTGTTGGAAATCCTGTCGGCAGTATTCAATGCGCCTAAGTACGGGCTCATCTTGATAGATGAGATCGACCTGCTGCTTCATACCGCTGCACTGAGGGCGCTGATTGGCATTCTGTTCCAGCGCGCACAGGATAAGTCACTGCAGATTGTCTTCACGACCCACAGAGAGGCAATCATTGATCTCAACGACAAGGTTAGCATCAAGCACCTTCATACGGTGAAGACCGTTGTTCCGCCCAAGACCTACTGCTTTTCCAATACCAAGCCTGATGCACTTCGGCGCTTGACCGGACAACAGGATCGCCCCCTTGAAATTTTCGTGGAAGACGAGATGGCTCTCGCCATCGTCGAGTACGAACTGTCCAGACTGGGAATGAAGCGGATCGCCAACATCACCCCTTATGGTGCTGCGACGAACTGCTTCACCTTAGCCGCCGGTCTCATTCTGTCCGGAGGACATAGTGTGGACAATCAGTTGTACCTGCTTGATGGTGATCTGTATGTGACCCAAGCTCTTCAACTGAACCGCGTCAATGCCGTACTGAGCGGCACGGAAGTACATGCTCTAGCCCGCCGACAGAGCTGCCTCGAAGGCATCAAAAAACTCTGTGCTCAAGCAGGCGCACCTCTTGCTCCAGAGGCCCAAATTCACAGGATGATCCGTGAACTTCCCCAGCAACAGGACGAGGGGGTTAACGAAATCATCAACCTCGCAGCAGGTATCGAAGCTGTCGACGATACCCACTCGTTTATCGAGCTCATAGTCCAGACGCTCAATGTGCACCGCCCTGTGGGCTTGAACGCCATTGTCAAGGTCGCGGCCCTGTCTCCAGCATGGGAACCCTACGTTGCAGAGCTGCGCGAGTGGCTTGTGGCTCGACGGCTTGGGCTAATTGAAGAGGTAGGGGTGGTGGCGCCAGCTACGGCCTGACAACGCTTGACAGAGACATCATGCCACTGCGGCGGAGTTAAACCGTTGCAGGCTGACGAAAGAACATCACGTTCCCCGTAGGTCATTTTGCCTGCGCCTACTTCAGCTTTGGGTCTGGTGCCATCTTAGGTTGCTGGCTATTGCCACCATCATCGACGGAACGGCAGATAACCGGTTTATTGCCGCCCTACATCGGGTAGAGACCCAAGGTCACCTCTGGCCGAGCAGCCGACAATTCGGCAGTACAGCCGACTGCAGTTCGGTCGAAGCGGCCAGTCAGTGGGCCGTAGGCAGATGGCAGCTCTCGGACTGCAGCGGTCAACCCTGGGATTCGTAAGCTGCCATTTGGAGAGCGGTTTTACGCGGAATGGCAAGTAATCTTCTGGACTGTACCTGTGCACATCCGAGATTCTTCTCAAAGGATTGGAAACTATAGATGACGTATTTCATACAAATACTGCAGCGTTCCACTCATCCATGATGGAGTGCCTGTCCAATGCATGAAGATCATGGCCGAAACAAAGTGATCATGCCAAAGTTAATTATCGATGAGAGCATGCTCAAACGAATTGCAGCCAGCTTTACAGGTCTGGCAATCACAATGGGGCCTGACGGAGAAATGCTGGCTCCCGGCATTGTTGACCTACTTGAGGCCGATCATACCAATTCTCGCTGGGCACCCAACGACGATCGAACTGGCATGCTAGTGCTTGCCGCCGAAGCATGTCGTGATGTTACGTTTTACTCAGAACGCCTGATTGACTCCAAGACACGACGGAGAGCCATGAGGGGAGTCACTGTGCCTGTTTGCAAACTCATGGACGTTACGGCTCTTCTTGTATCGAGGATGAATGACAAAACATCCCGCGACACCCGTGCTCAGTGGCCAAATGCAGATCAAAAAACCTATCACGAGGTAGCCAAGCGCTTAAAGAAAAATCGTCTGCAGGGTCCCGTTAGGTGGGTTCGCAACAAGATTGGTGCGCATCTTGATGCAGAGGCTTTTACGGCTGGCACCGAGTACCTCAAGCTGGACGACATTCTGGGGGCTTTTGGAGATTGCGTGGTATTGCTAACGTTGTCGATGAACTACCCATCAAGCTGGTTCAGCTGGATTCGTGGTCTCGGAACATCGCCTGATGGTCGGCAGCAAATCGTAGAAACGATGTTCGAATATCCATTATGTGTTCGCTGGGTCACGGACTTGGACGGACACCCAATTGCTTTGAGTAGGGCTATGTTGGCCGAAGACCCAAGACATGAACTTCAAACTCAAATATTTGAAGCCACTAACGCATACAACGAATTGGTAAGAGTGACTGGCACACAACTTCCACTCATTTCCATGAATCCGATGGTCGATGCTGCAGACTCAGCTCAGAAGAACTCGGCAACTAACAACCCCCTTGAAAGAATAAGAATATTTTAGCCCTCTAGGGGCTCGTGCGCCCCTAATCATTAGTTCGCGGTAGCGACCTTAGTCATGGTATCGCGCAAGCCTTTGATGTTTTGGCTAGCCAGTCATTGTCATCCACATATACATTACCCATAAACAATCCTCGCGAACCAATAACCAAGTAAAGCGCCCAACCGTCCGCTACGAGAAAAGCATGAACCGCGATCACATCGAAGACGATTCAGACGTCCGAGCAGCGCTGAACTGGCTGGCCGATGCCTCGGGCAATGTACCTACCTTCTTCGCTCGCCTTGAGCATGTTCAAGAGGCATACCGCACCTTCACAGCCACTGATACGAACCGAGGGCGGGATCCTGAGTTTGCAGACATCAGCTCGGACGTTGTTGCCGCGTTCTTTGCACAGGCCAAATCCCTCATCGATGACCGCCGGTCCTACGACTTCGCGCTCGCTTCCAAGACGGTGCCGTGGGTCAAGCAGTTGGGATGCAACGTCGCATTGCTTGATGGCATTCAGGGGGCGCGAGAGCGCGCGGCAAGGATGTTGCGCGCCAACACGGTTCTGCCGGACAGCGCCTTGTTCGAGCTAGTGATTGCGTCGAACTACGCTGCGGATGGGCTGAAGGTAGAGTTCATCGAGGAAGCCAAGGGCAAAACCCGCACGCCAGATTTAAGGCTCACTTCAGGGGCGCTGCCCACGTCGCTGGTCCTGGAGTGCAAACGGCTCGGACGCGGCGAGTACGAGCAAACAGAGCGGGAGCGTCACCGCCATCTGTTCCGCAGCGTTGAAGCATTGATCAACTCTCACGGCTTGTCAGTTCACATTGACGTGACCTACACGCGCGAACTCGTTGAGGTGCCCGACACCTATCTCGCTGACCGCCTCCAACAGGCCCTATCCAGCCCCATCGTCACGCTTGGCACCTATCCATGGGTGGATGAGCATGGTTGCGGCGAAATCAAGGCGGCCAACCTGGCGGCCGCCCGCGCCGACATTCGAAATGGATCGCTCTACTTCGGGACGAAACTGGCTCGGTTGCTAAGTGGCCGCGTCGTGCGCGAGTCGGGCTATCACCTGACGGCCAGCGCAGAAGCCGACCACCGGGACCCGCGTTACATTGAAAAGCTCTACTACGGGTCGGTCGTGACGTGGCAATGTCTCGCTCCAATGGCCATCGAAAAGAAGAGCCGCTATGTGAAGGGCAAGCTGGTCGAAGCCGACAAGCAACTGCAAGGCCACGGGCCTGCGATTGCACACTTGGCCATGGACGCCGAGCTGGAGTGCGAGTCGTCCGACCTACGGCGGATGCGGAACATCGAGACGATCAAGTCGTTCGTGCCGACGGCAAGCTTGATGTTCATCTACCTTCACTACCTTGTGCCGCGGATCTCCGAGGCTCACTCGTGGCTCCTCGACGAGACCGTGGACACGTTTAGTCCGTTCACCGAGCCGATGGAGCCGGCAAGGATTTTTCCGGGCTCGGCGCTTCTGGAGAACGACCTCCCCGCCTGGAAGCAGCCACTATCGCCACTTTGACCCGCTTGCAAGCCCTCGCAGGCGCTCGGACCAGCCCACGAGCCGACCAAGCTTAGCCTGCCAAATATACCGGTGCTGGAGGTAGGTGATTCAGCTATCGGAATTGAGTGACGGAAGATGTTTGCGAAAGGGCGTAGGCATGAGTCAGTCCAGGGCTGGCGTATATCTGCAAGCCGCGACATACCATGGCGCCCATGGCGAAACGACGAACTTCCGTTCAGGGTCGATTGCTGACGCCCACATTCTCGTCTAAGTATGTCTGCTCTATGTTGCCAGCGGGCACCAGCACTCTGGTCAGGTACGACCGGCACGGCGGTCAACGACCACTAGCGTCCGCTCCTATGCCCTGGAGTGATTCAAGGTATGTCGATGCTCGTTCATGAAGTGGTGCCTTATGCGGCTCACCGAGACTTCCGCTCCTGCCCAAGTCCTGGTTTTCAGCTTCAAGATGGGCAATCAGTGCCAAAGCACCATAGTGAAGAGCTCACAGTAAAATTGCATGAAGATAAAAGTATAATAAGTATGTCCTATTCTGATAAATACTTATCTTAAAGGACTATTTAATAAAGTTGCTTCGCAATTAGTATGTAAGTAGCGTGGTATTTACGCAACGGCCGCAGCACGATCAGGAACACCCCGGCGGCGAAGTTGGACAGCAGCCCGGACCAGGCCATGCCGATGGCGACGCCGGCGGCGGCGAACAGCGCGGCGAAGGTGGTGGTCTGGATGCCGAAGTAG
>JACCDZ011578178.1_pt1 | contig 17878 bp, 14 predicted proteins | sample 7449551 | NCBI WGS metagenome assembly JACCDZ01 (sample SAMN15323452, study PRJNA562643) | freshwater metagenome | isolation source: river surface water | place: USA:Blue River Watershed | collected 2017-08-18
CCTATTTTTTTCTGTCTATTTGTTTCCATGATGCAAAAATACTACTTTTAAACTTTATTCGAGCAAATTTTAAATCGAACCAAAATTCCGAGAAGCTATTCCTGCTTTCCGCTATATCTTTTTATTGGGCACTGAGGCTCTCGAAGTTCCCAATAAAAAGGATGCCGCTTCAATCAGGGCTAGGAGTTTCGTTTTCAGTACCCGAATACAATTATAAACCCAAATGATGCAAAGACACTCCTTTTCGATTTACGACGCCTCAGCCGGTTCTGGAAAAACCTACGCCTTGGTCAAAGAATATTTAAAAATCATCTTGACTTCGCCCAAAAATGATGCGTATCGAAACATTTTAGCCATTACGTTTACCAACAAAGCGGTACACGAAATGAAAAGCCGTATCGTAGGCAGTTTGTCCGAATTTGCTAAAGAAAATCCATCTTCAAAGGCGCAAGATTTAATGCAAGATTTGTCAGTGGACACAGGACTTTCCATTGCCCAAATTAAAACCAAGTCACAACAGATCATCAAGCACATCATTCATAATTATGCTGCTTTTGACATTTCAACTATCGATAAATTTACACATAAAGTGATTCGTGCTTTTGCACACGATTTGAATTTACCCATGACGTTTGAAGTGTCATTGGATACCGAAAATTTATTGATTGAAGCCGTAGATGCGATTATTGCACAAGCTGGCGAAGACGAAGTATTGACTAATTTATTGGTTGATTTCACCATGGAAAAAACCGACGATGATAAATCTTGGGACATTTCCCGTGAAATTTTAGAAACCGGAAAATTAGTTCTGAATGAAAACAACCGAAATGAAATCACGCATTTTCAAGACAAATCTATTACTGAATTTCTCGAAATCAAGAAAAAACTCGCAGCCGTTTGTGACGAATTAGAAAAAGAAACCATTGTTTTAGGAAACGAAGCGGCCGCGCTTATTGAACAAAAAGGCATTGATGTAAAGTCTTTTTCAAGAGGTACTTTTCCCAATCACATTGCAAGCATTCAAGCTGGGAAATTCAATCCCAAAAATAAAATGTTCAAGGAAGTGGACGATATTGCCATCAATAAAACCGCACCAGACCGCGCAATTATTGAAGCTATTATTCCTGATTTGTTAGCTGTTTTGACCAAAGTATATGCCTTATTTGAAAAGATTTATTTTTATAAAGCGTTCTTAAAAAACATTACGCCTTTGTCATTGTTGAATACAGTTAGTAATGAATTGGCTAAAATCCAACAAGAACAAAATATTTTATCCATAACCGAGTTCAATGCATTAATTCATCGAGAAATTCAAAATCAACCGGCTCCTTTTATATATGAACGTTTGGGCGAACGCTACCGTCATTTTTTTATTGACGAGTTTCAGGACACTTCCGAGATGCAATGGCAAAATTTGATTCCGCTTATTGATAATGCGCTTTCCGGTCAAGACGAATACGGAGTTAAAGGGACTTTGATGATTGTGGGCGACCCCAAACAATCTATTTACCGCTGGCGTGGCGGAAAAGCAGAGCAATTTATTGAATTGAGTAAAGACCAAAATCCATTCAATAATCCAGATAAAAAACTAACGCAATTAGAATACAATTACCGTTCGTATTCGCAAATAATTGAGTTCAACAACAGCTTTTTTAAATTAATGGCTAATGAATTTCAGCATCCTGATTACAAAGATTTGTATGAAAATCACAGTCATCAAAAAGTAAATTCCAAAACAGGCGGCTATGTCAATATTTCGTTTCTTCCAGATACAGCGGAAACGGAAGAAAAAGCATTGGACAAAACTGAAATGTATGTGCAAGCTACTTTGGAGACCATAAATAAGGTACTCGAAAAAGGTTTTGAATATAAAGATGTTGTCATCTTAACTCGTAAACGCGGACAAGGAATTGCAGTGGCAAATTATCTAACAGAGCAAGGTGTTCCTCTATTGTCGTCTGAAACTTTGATGATTCAAAATGCGACCGAGGTACGATTTATTATTCATTTATTAAGATATTTAAAAAATAGTTCTGATGTAGATGCCAAAGCTCATTTCTTACATTATTTGGCTTTGCACGCTCAAGACCAACTACCAGTACATGATTTTATTGCCAAAGGCAAAGTGTTGGCTCAAGAAACCGAATTTGAAAATTGGTTGTTGCAATTTAATTTGGATTTATCCTTTCAAAATCTCCGAAAAAAATCCCTGTATGAAGCAGTAGAAATTATAGTAAGTAAATTTATTTCACCAGCGCTTCGTACTTCTAGTTATGTGCAATATTTTATGGATATCGTATTAGAAAGAGACATTCGCAATCAGGCGGGTGTTGCTGATTTTCTAGATTTTTGGGATAAAAGTGCTGAGAAATTCAGCATACCGTCACCCGAAGGCACCAATGCTGTCCGAATTATGACCATTCACAAATCCAAAGGATTAGAATTTCCAGTGGTAATTATGCCTTTTGCCGAGGAAGATTACAGTCGAAAACCTAAAGATAAACTCTGGTTAAATGCTGAAGAAGAAACAGTCGGCTTGCCCAAAGTATTGATTGACAATAGCAGTGCGGTAGAAGGGTTTGGCGAGGATGCTTTGGAATTATACACAATAAAAAAGCAAGAAGAATTATTGGATAATATTAATGTGTTGTATGTTGCTTTGACCCGAGCTGAAGAGCAATTGTATATTATTTCAAGTAAAAATTTATCTAGCAAAGGCGAAGTGCCAAAGAATAATATGTGTGCTTTTTTCATTAATTATTTAATAGCACAAGGGTTGTTTAAAGAGGATCGATTCGAATATGAGTTAGGCAACTCAGCAAAATTATCTTTGGAAGAAAAACACGAGGATAGCACTAAAACTATTCCTTTTGTAGCAGAAGTTTTAAACCCTAAAAACATCAAAATAGCAAAACGAGAATCTTTAATGTGGGGCACCCATCAACAAGAAGCTATAGAATATGGGAATGTGATTCACGAAATTTTATCCTTTGTAAAAACTAAAAATGATGTAGAATTAGCTATTACCAAAGCCCTAGAAAATGGGTTGATGCAATTTAGCCAAAGAGATATTGTGCTACAGACAATTTTAAGTATTGTAGAACATGAGTCGTTGTCAAATCATTTTGCAGAAGGAAATCAAGTATTGAATGAGCAAACCATCATTCAAAAGGAAGGAAGGACAATTAAACCCGACAGAATGGTGATTGATTCTAACAATAATGTTTTTCTTTTGGATTATAAAACAGGTGCTTCCAATCCGAAATATAAAATACAATTGGAAAATTACCAAAAAGCGATTGAAGATATGGGATACGAAGTTGTTGAAAAAGCGTTAATCTATATTGGTAAAGAAGTAGTTGTAGTAAAATTGTAATTTTTTTGATTGTTTTAAAGCAATGTAGTAATATTTTTACATTAATATAAGCAATTTATTTTCAGGCCGTTATGTTTTTTTTTCAAATAATAATTTTTTTATTCGCTATTAAGGCACTACTTTTGTTTCAAATAACTAAAAAGTAATTTAAAAAATCAAGTATGAAACATCTTAACAAAATTTTTGTTGCTGCAATGATGGTGATGGGTTTGAGCTCACACGCACAAGATAGCAATAACCCGTGGGCTCTATCTTTTGGAGTTAACGCCATTGACACTAAGACCAGTGCTGGTGGAGGAAAAAATTGGGCGGACCGTCACTTTTCTCAACCATTTGCGGTTAAAGACAACTGGAATATCCTTCCATCTGTTACCTATTTAGGAGTATCTAAATATATTGGAGATAACTTCTCTTTTGGGGTTTCTGGGTCATTAAATAAAGTAAGTAAATTTGTAAGTTTTAACCCAACTGCAGCAGGACATGATTCTCGCGGGTACGTGGTTGCTAACCCTGGAGATTTAGTGTATTATGGAATTGATGCTACTGTTAAATACAGTCTTCAATCTTTAATTAAATCTAAAGTAATTGATCCTTCACTTTCAGTTGGTGGTGGATATTCATTTTTAGGGGATACAAGTTATGGTACAATAAATACAGGTGCTGGAGTTACATTCTGGTTTTCAGAAAACGTAGGTTTAGAATTAACATCTAAATACAAAAAATCATACGGAGATAGAGTGACTGCTGGAGTTCCTGACGCACCTTCTTTCTTCCAACATACCGCAGGTTTGATTTTCAAATTTGGAGGTACTGATACAGACAAAGACGGGATTTATGATAAAGAAGACGCTTGTCCAACTGTAGCTGGTTTAAAACAATTCAACGGATGTCCTGATACTGACGGAGACGGAATCGTTGATGGAAGTGATGCTTGTCCTGAAGTTGCGGGTTTAGCTGCTTTAAATGGATGCCCAGATGCTGATGGTGACGGAATCACGGATGCAAATGATGCATGTCCACAGGTTGCTGGTTTGGCTTCTTTAAAAGGTTGTCCAGATGCTGATAAAGATGGAGTTGCTGATAAAGATGACAAATGTCCATCAGTAGCTGGTCCTAAAGAAAATGCAGGTTGTCCTTGGGCAGATACTGATAAAGACGGAGTTGCTGATAAAGATGATGCTTGTCCAGAAGTTGCCGGTCCTGCTAGCAATAAAGGATGTCCTGAAGTAACAGCGGCAGTTTTAGAAACTGTATCAGTTGAAGCTAAATCAATTTATTTCAACACTGGAAAAGCTACTTTTAGATCAGAAGATGTTCCAGTTAAAATCGAATCAATTTCTACTTTATTGAAACAGTATCCTACAGCTAAATTTAGCATTGAAGGGCATACAGATAGCGATGGTTCTGATGCATTCAACCAAAAATTGTCTCAAGAAAGAGCGGATGTAGTTAAAAATGCTCTAATCGAAAGAGGAATGAAAGCAGAAAACTTAAATGCTGTTGGTTATGGAGAAAGCAAACCAGTTGCAACAAATAAAACAGCTGCTGGTAAAGCTAAAAACAGAAGAACTGAAGTAGTATTACAAAAATAATTTACTTTAAATATTTTTTAGAAAACGCCCTGATTTATCAGGGCGTTTTTTTATTTTTATAGAATGACAAACACTTCTTTTTTAGATAAAATCGCAGCAGTGCTAATTGACAACTATTCTGATAAATTATCGGATACAGTTATTATTTTACCTAACAAGCGAGCTAAGGTTTTTTTAATTGAAGCCATAAAGAATCAGGTCAGTCAAACTGTGCTTTCACCTGAAATAATTAGTATTGAAGATTTTATTCAAAATATTGCGGGAATTCGTTCCGTGGATACTATCGAACAGTTATTTGAATTTTATGAAGTGTATCTGTCAATTACGCCAAATGCTCAACAACAGTCATTTGAGTTGTTTGCCAATTGGGCCAAAACACTCTTACAGGATTTTAACGAAATTGACCGCTATTTATTAGATCCCTCTCATGTTTTATCCTATTTGAAAGACATTGAAGATATTAAAAAATGGGGAATTGAAGTCGAAGATAAAACACAATTACTTGAAAATTATATTGATTTTTGGAAGTTATTACCTAATTATTACCAATCTTTATACGATCATTTATTGGCTAAAGGAATTGGTTACCAAGGATTGATTTATAGAGAAGCCGTTAAGAATTTAATTCATTTTTTAAACACAGTTCATAATAAACAATTCATTTTTGCGGGATTTAATGCTTTAAATGCTGCCGAAGAAAAAATTGTTCAAGAGCTTTTAGCTGTAGGGCAAGCCAAAATTTATTGGGATGCTGACCAAACCTTTCTCAACGACCCCTATCACGATTCGGGGCTATTTTTACGCCGATTCAAAGAAAATTGGAAGCATTATAAATCACATCCATTTGAATGGATTGTAAACGATTTTTCTGGAACTAAAAATATTCAGGTAATCGGAACTCCAAAGTCAGTAGGACAAGCTAAAATCGCAGGGAGTATTTTGGAACAAACCATTCTAGAAAATCCTGATAAATCCTTAGATAAAGTTGCGGTAGTTTTAGGTGAAGAAAGTTTGCTGGTTCCGTTGTTGTATTCGTTACCGGCCTCGGTTGGCGCTTTAAATATTACGATGGGGTATTCTGCAAAGAATAATCCCGCACAGATTTTGGTAGCCAAATTATTTAAAATGCACACCAATTCGTTGTCGAGAAACAACAAGGGATATGTGTTCTATTACAAAGAGGTTTTGGATGTTTTGACCCATCCTTTGGTGGAACCCTATGCACAAACGCGTGAATTAGTGCAACTCATTAATGAGTATAATTATACCTTCATTACGCATCAAAAGTTATTGGATTTGAATCCAAATCCGAGTGAATTATTTTTAATGTTATTCAAAAAATGGGAGACGGGTGCTATTCCTGTTTTGGAAACCATTATTAGTCTGTTACAGACTTTGAAAAACAATTTAAGTAACGACAATGAAGAGGAAAAGATAACAAAAGCATTTGTTTTTGCTATTTTTAAAGTGATTAATAAATTGATTACCTACTATTCAAAACACCAACATATTGATAAGATTGAAACGTTATATGCCATTTACAAACAAGTTATAGATGTTGCTGAGGTTTCGTTTGAAGGAGAACCGCTGAATGGTTTGCAAATTATGGGCGTTTTAGAGAGTAGGGTTTTGGATTTTGATACGGTTATTGTCACGTCTATGAATGAAGGTAAATTTCCTGCGGGGAAATCGTCCAATTCCTTTATTCCGTATGATGTGAAACGGGAATTAGGTTTGCCAACGTTCAAAGAGAAAGATGCTATTTATACCTATCATTTCTACCATTTGCTGCAACGAGCGACTAACATTTATTTGTTATACAATACTGAAAGTGAAGGCTTGGATGCTGGCGAAAGAAGTCGATTTATCACCCAGTTGGAGGTAGAAAGACAAGCCAATCATAATTTATCGCAAGAAATATACAATGCAGTTTTACCTGAGACAGCGTATCTGCCTATGGAAGTCCCAAAGTCAGAATCTGTGATGTTGCGATTAAAAGAAATTGCACAAGCGGGTTTTTCTCCTTCGGCATTGACGAGTTACATCAGGAATCCGATAGATTTTTATTTTCAAAAAATTCTCCGCATTCGAGAAGTGGAGGAAGTGGAAGAAAGTATTGCTTTGAATACCTTAGGAACTATTATTCACGAAACCTTAAAAACGCTTTATGAACCTTTCATTGGAAGGTTGATTTCTGAATTTGATATACAAAATTGTTTTAAGCAAGTTGATACCGAAGTACTGAAACAATTCAAATTGGTATATAAAGAAGGCGAAATTAAGAAAGGACGAAATTTGTTAGCTTTTGAAGTGGCAAAACGCAATGTGTCTAACTTCTTGAAAGTTGAGTTGGAAACTATTAAATCGGGTGACCAAATCCAAATTATTGCTTTGGAACAAACCTATCAAAGACTTTTAGAACATCCTAAATTACCTTTTCCGGTTTTGATCAAAGGGAATGTAGACCGAATCGAAAATCGTAACGGAACCGTCCGAATTATTGATTATAAAACAGGGAAAGTAGAAAAAGGAAGTGTTGCTTTGTCCAGTTGGGACGGTCTGACTGAGGAGATTAAAAACGATAAAATTATTCAGGTTTTAGCCTACGCTTTTATGTTTCAAAATGAAGCGAAAGGTTTGCCAATAGAAGCTGGAATTATATCGTTTAAAAACTTAAAAGCAGGTTTTCTGCCCTTCAATTTTAAAACAGGAAAAGAAGCTACTTCCATCATCAACCAAGAAATTCTAGACGATTATTTGGAACAAATTGTGTTGTTGCTCACCGAAATTTTGGATGAAACCATTCCGTTTAAAGAGAAAATATAAATGAATGAAAGGCTAAGAAAACTCGCAAATGCTTTTGAGTTTTTCAAAAGTACAGTGCCAATTAATTTGGGCGCGAGTCTTTTTGTTGGCTTTTTTGGAGGGTTAATCGCTTTCAATTACTCGATTTTGAGTTTTGGTTTTATTCTGAGTCTAGTGTTGAAAGAAGTACGAAATGAAAACGACTATTTGTTTTATTTTAATAATGGAATTTCCAAAAAGCAACTTTGGATGTATTCTTGGGTTTTTAGTTTCCTTACTCTAATTGTAGGCATTTTTATTTTTAACCGAATACTCCGTTTATTTTGAAAAAGCATCTTTTAGAAATAGACAGCGTCCAGAAAAACTTTGGACACCAATCCATAATTTCGGATGTATACCTGAAATGTGAAACGGGAGACATCATTGGGATTTTAGGAAGAAATGGTTGTGGGAAATCGACACTTTTAAAAATTATTTTCGGCATTGTTCCTGCTGATTTTAAATTTGTTCGAATAGATGGAGTGGTGCAATTAAAACCAGTAGCCTTATTTCAAGAAATTAGTTATTTGCATCAAGATAGTTGTATTCCAAAATCGCTTTCGGTAAAAAAAGCCGTTCAGCTTTCCATTCCAAAAGAGCAGTTGCGTAATTTTTTTGCAGATGAAATGATTCAGAATATTCGAGATAAAAAAACAGGAAATCTGTCAGGAGGCGAATTACGCTATTTGGAAATCAAATTAGTGCTAAGAAATCCCTCAAAATTTATCTTATTAGACGAGCCTTATAATGGTTTATCTCCACTTATGGCAGAGAAAATCAATCAGTTAATTCTTGACAATGCGTCTCAAAAAGGAATTATTATTACCGACCATAATTATCAAAATGTAATTTCAGTGGCGACACAATTAACCTTGATGAAAGAAGGAAAATTACATTACTTAAAAGACAAAATGGAATTAGTCGAGAAAGGTTATTTGAATTCTGGAATGCTTTAAACCGACTTAAAAAACTGTAATAATTCCGTTTGAAGTGCTTCTTGATTTTCAATATGTGACATGTGCCCGTCAGGGAAACTAAACAATTCAACTTGCGTATCCTCAATTTGTTCTTTCGTTTCCTCGTAGTTTAAAACAGGATCTTTTTTTCCTAAAACCAACAACTTTGGATAGGTTGTCAAATGCAAGAGGACTTCTCTATCCATGCGTATTTTCATTCCTTCTAATGAAGCTACAATTCCTTGAAGCGGAGTTTTAAGTGCTTCTTGTTTGACGTTGTTAATTGCCTCCGAAAGACGTTCTCTGTTGTCTTCGCTAAATAAATTAGCGATGGATAACGAAATAAAATTTTGAAAAGATTGTTTTACGGCTTTAATGGCGCGATCACGATTGGTTTTTCGTTCGTCACTATCGGCTCTGGAAGTCGAATTTAATAACACTAGACCTTTTACCGCATCTGGATACAATTCGGCGAAAGCCAAAGCGACATAACCTCCCATCGAGTGACCCACAAAAATGGCTTTTCGGAGGCGCAATTCGGATAACACTTCATGAACTACATCGGCGTTGTTTTCCATAGAATGAACGTAGCCCATGCATTCTGTTTCGCCATGACCCAATAAATCAATGGTGATTACACGAAATTTTTTACTCCACTCAGGAATAAAAGCGTCCCACATTTTTTTGTTTTCCAAAAACCCATGCAATAGAACAACAGCCGTTCCTTTGCCTTGGTCGGTGTAGCTGATGGTAGTGTTTTTGAAATGAAGCGTTTTGGTCATACTTTTTAAAGAAGCACAAAATTGAGTTCTGAAATTTGATTTGGAACACCGATTGGAGAAATTTTAATGATTAGTATAATTTCTCCAATCTGTGTTTAAATATAGTCGTGTGATTCTTGATTAAGAAAATTGCTAGTTAAGCGTTCATCAAACTTTCAATTTCTTCTACTTCAATTGGAATGTTGCGCATTAAGTTGAAAGGAGAACCTTTTTCTTGAATCACCACATTGTCTTCCAAGCGAACACCAAAACCTTCTGCTGGAATGTATATCCCTGGCTCTACAGTAAAAACCATATTGGCCTGCATTGGCTCGGTTAAGATTCCGTAATCGTGTGTGTCCAATCCCATGTGATGGGAAGTTCCATGCATAAAATATTTTTTATAAGCAGGCCAATCTGGATTTTCGTTTTGTACATCGGCTTTGTCAATTAATCCCAAACCTAATAGTTCAGACGTCATTACTTTACCCACTTCAATATGGTATTGTTTCCACAAAGTGCCTGGAGTTAGCATTTGAGTGGCTTCGTTTTTTACACGCAAAACAGCATTGTAAACTGCTTTTTGTCTTTCGGTAAAACGACCTGAAACTGGAATTGTTCTGGTCATATCACTTGAATAATTGGCATATTCAGCAGCCACGTCTAGCAAAATCAAATCGCCCGCTTTGCACACTTGATTGTTCTCGATATAGTGCAATACATTGGCATTATTTCCCGAAGCAATGATGGGTGTATAAGCAAAACCTTTGGAACGATTGCGAAGGAACTCGTGAGCAAATTCGGCTTCGATTTCATATTCGGTTACGTCAGGTTGAACAAAAGACAAGACTCTTCTAAAACCTTTTTCGGTAATGTCGCAGGCTTTTTGGATTAACTCCAATTCTACATTTTCTTTTACAGAACGCAGACGCTGCAATATCGGATTGCTTTTAGCTACGGCGTGCGCAGGGTATTTCTCTTTCCACCATTTTACAAAACGAGCCTCGCGAGTTTCTGTTTCTACTGTGGCGCGATAGTGTTCGTTGGTGTTAATGTAGATTGTTTCAGAATGTGTCATTAATTCAAACAACACTTTTTCAAATTCAGTTAACCAATACACGGTTTTAATTCCCGAAACTTCAAAAGCACGTTCTTTGGTCAATTTTTCACCTTCCCAAACGGCAATATGTTCGTTGGTTTCTCTCAAGAAAAGCATTTCTCTTTGGTGCTCGTAAGGTGCATCTGGGAAAAGCAACAAGATACTTTCTTCCTGATCTACACCACTCAAATAAAAGATGTCACGGTGTTGCGCAAAAGGTATCGTACTATCAGCACTGATAGGATATATGTCATTCGAATTGAAAACAGCTACGCTTTTTGGCTTCATTTGAGCCGTGAATTTAGCGCGGTTTTTTATAAATAAATTACGGTCTATTGGATGGTATTTCATACGAATTAGAATTTATTAGATTACAAATCTAATCAATCCATTTGTAATGGTGCAATCTGTTTTTTGATTTATTGCATGCTGAAATTATTGTTTTGAACTAAGCCGCAAGGTTTTTTGAACCTTGTAGCTTTTGTTTTGTGTAACATTATTTTAGTTCGAAGTCAGGAGACTTCGAAGAGCTGGGGCGGAAGGCGTTATTTAGTTCGTTTGATTTTAATAGGGTTTTGTCTAGAATCAAATACGTCAGCAATTTTGATTTGTTTTGCGTTTGTATTTACGGAGTAAATGATTTTATAATTTTTACAAACCAAATACCTGTATTCATTTTCTCTATCCAAAAGCAGTTCTTCTCTTTGGCTGATTTCCGGATTTAAAAGTAGTTTGTTTGGTTCTGCAAGAATGTCTTGAATCAGTTTTTTTGCGACACGAACGCTGGCAAATTCTGAATAATAATTGAATATGGAATCCAATTCATTTTCAGCATGATTGGACCAAATTATTTCAAAAGATTTCATTTGTATTTAGCCAAAAGTTGCTCAGTGGTTTTGAATTTTCCGTTTTTAAAATCAACTTCTGAAGCGTCAATTCTTGAATTTAATTCCTTGATTGACATGGATTTTACGCTAGTTTTTTCAGGAACAGACTTATTTTTCAATAAACTCTCCAATTGAGCAATGAGTTCTTCACTTTGAAGTTTCAAAAACTCTTGAATAAATTCGTTTTTTCTAGTTTGTAAGTCCATTTTAAAAATATTTGATTCAAATATACAAAATTTACCGTTTTGTGAAAGTTAATAATGTCTGATTTCAAATGGTTATGCGAAGAATTAATTTTGGGGTATTTCATTTTGCGAATGGAAAGATACTGAACTTGTTTCAGCATCTAAAAGACTTTACGCCTTGAATTTCCATTAGCTTAGGCTTTGCAACAAGATTTAGATTTTTTTGAACCTTGCAGCTTTTATTTTATATAACCTTGTTTTAGTTCGAAGCCAGGAGACTTCGAAGAGCGGGGGGGGGTTATTAGCACAAAAATTACTAAAAATTCCTGAACTTTCATAAAGCACAAAATGTTTTAAAATGCACTAAACCCCGCCTTTTGCCAAACCGCTGTTGGTGGCTGTTTTTTATTTAAGTCTATTGATTAATTCTTCAATGTTTCCTTTCCATTTTAGGTAAGATTCTTCATTTTCTTCCCATAATTCATTTAGCTCTGAATTTTTACTAATTACTTTTTGCAAAGCTTTAATGGCTAATTCTTTTAAGTCTTCAACTTCAATATCAGGATTTAAACTTTTGTACAAATTTATGTTACTTTCATCTTCCTCATCTTCCGAATCAATTCGATATTTAGTTCCATTTAATATACAATCAATGTAAGCTGCTGAAACAGTTACGGCATGACATTCTGTGAATTCTAAATAATCTGAATTTATAGCTAATTCAAATGATGCTTTAAAAAAACTTTTAGCATCATTTATAATTTCTCCTGTAAACTCATACGCTGTATCGTCGTCAAATATTCCAAAACTCCAAGCTCCCATATATTTATTTTTTTAGGTTTTTGTATAAAATTGATTACTGATCTCTCATTTTATTGTTTTTTGTCGGTTCGGTAAAATTGCTACCAACGTTTTGGCGCTTGGCGAAGAAGCGGATTTCGTAGCACTAAACTGTCTACCAGCACCGAACTTGATACGAAGCACAAAGCTTCATTTAAGCAATGAACCGCAACTTTTGCCAAACCCGTGTTATAAGCTGATCCACACATATAGGATTGTCATCGTTTACGCAAGAATCTTTATCTATTATTTAATTGTCTAATATCGTCTATAAAAAATTTTGGTGAATGTCCTTTTGTCCATTTTTCAAGAAAAAAACTGTCAATAATACCTGCTCCTCCGCCTATTACAGCCCCTGCCATTGGGATAAAGCCTAATCCGGTCGTTATTATAAACCGTAGTATTTTAATAGGTGTTGAATTTACTTTGGGAGATTCTTGAATAAGTTTAATAAATTCTTTAGCAATTTGTTTTTCATCACCGTTACAATTTTTATGAAACCATTCTCTAAACTCCGCTCCACTTTTGGACATCTTTAATTCCAAAAGGTCTGAATATTTAATTTGATTGGAAAGAAGTAACTCAGCAAAGTCAGGAATGTCGGCTATTTCTTTTAAGCATGTCATTGAACTTGTATTTTTATTTATTCCTATTTCTCTGCTAAATTTTGCTTTAAGTATATGGCCGACAGGATTTGATGTAGTCATGTCAGTACAATTCGTTGTTTCTAGTAATTTTAATTCTAGATTAACGTTATTCAATAAGAGATAAGTATCAATTTCATCACCAGTCCATGTATTTGTGTCTTTGCCAGCATAGGTTCGCACCCCATTCGGAGCAATACCAATTAAATTGTTTAAATCTTTATTTCTTAAGGCAAAAAAGTTTTGCAATGGTTCACTGCTTAATATATCATTGTATGTTTCTGATTTTATTGTTTCAGCAATTTCACCAATGTCAATTTCAATAGAATTGTCAATTATCTTTTGATATAATTTTTTGTCTTTGGGTTTCGTAATTAAACCATTCATTGCCCAATTAACGGCATAATCTAGGTCGGAACAAAAAGCAAGAGGTTGTGATTTATCTCTATCAGTATGCATTGTATATGGCGAAATACCAACGCCATTACCAACATAACTTAGTCCTCCTTTAACTCTTACAAATTTCAATGTTCCATTTGATATAAGTTCCTGAATAGATTCTTCACCTAAAACACCTAATAGAATAGTAAGTGATAAATAATCTTGAGTTGGGACATATACCTCTTCATATAATAAAGTGTTTTCTATAAAATTGCTGAATTCAGGTTTTCCTCGCGATAGAAATTTTTGGTAACGTTCGTTTGCGTCTCCAAAATTCCATATTGACCACATGTTGGCAGCTAAAATCTTTCTTTTACTCGTGTTAGCATTATTCATCTAGTATAGTCGTTGAATTAAAAATGTATTTGTCTAAAGGATATGTCCGTTGAGCTTTGGTGGATTTGCTTATAACGTTCCGGCGCTTGGCGAGGTTGCGAACTTCGGAACCGATTATTTTCTCTTAAAGATAAAAATTCTTGCGAAACGTAAACGTGAACTTACCACAAAATTCGCAATTGCGAGAAACGGCTGTTAGCAAACGTTTTAATTTCCATAGAATGTTTTTCCATTCCAAGGATATTCAACTCCTCTCCAAATTGTTGCTTTTAGACAAATCAAAATGATTAAAATAAAAAATATTATTGCAATTTTTTTTAAATTGTTATCTTGATTTCTGTAACGTAATGTCAATATCAAATGCATTATAAAAAGTAAATACATTATTCCGTACCATAACAAATCACCTAATCCCCAACCGAAAGCAATATGTTTATAAAATGTCCCTAAGAAACAAATCAAAATTTGTAAGCTTAAAATTAAGAAGTTAATTTTTTTCCACATAATTTTTGTCAATGTTGAGTTAGGTTCTTTAATTCTCCGGTTCTGGCGCAAAATGTTTGCTAACTTATTAATATGCTCAACTTCAAATACTATGGTTGAGCATCTCTAAACAATAATATATAGATTAGCTCAACAAAAGTTGTGTTTTATATACAATAAAACCTGTAATGGAAATTGATTTGGAATCCAATGCAGTTTTAGGGCAAAACAAATGTAGGAAATTAATTGAATAATTTCCTACATTGAAAATGAATTATTTTGAAAATTTGAAAACGGTAAATACCCAGAAATTATTCCACCCATTTGTAATATCTAGCACCAATTAAATTTGGATTTTCATTTTCTATACGATCCAAAATCCATTCGCTTTTTGGAGTTCGAACGCTTTGTGTTTGTTCTTTTTTATGCAGTTTTTCGTAAGTAGTAAAATCAATTTCATGGCTTACTTCCAATGTTTCAAATAGTTGGGCTTTGGCTACTGCCAATTGCCAATCGGGCTGAATAGTCCCTTCAAAAACTTTCGATTTTGAGCCACTTCCGTAGGCTAAGAAACCAAATTTCTTTCCTGAAATTGGTGCGTTTGTATTGGCAAAATGCGCCAAAGTAGACAGGAATCCCATGAAAATGGAGCCCGTATATAAATTACCAATTAGTGATGAAGCGATTTCGGCAGGCTGTAATTTTTGTGTTACAAAAGCACGGTATTCCTCTGATTTGCTGACTTCTTTCAATTTGTTTTGGTAATCAGCTGGAGCTTCATTCCCTGAAAGAATTGGTGTAGCGGCATCTAGCGCATAAATTTCAGACAGCATGCGGCGTCCTTGAAACGAATACGGCAAGTGCATGATGATGCTTTCCCAAGTATTGTAAATTGTTTCGTTAGTGTTTTTTAGTTTTTTGAATGAAAAATACGCATTGCGCGTACGATCCATATAGCATTGGTTGGAATATTGTCCGTCAAAAACCGGTTGATCTTTATGAATTTCAATTTCGGCTTCTAAATTATCAAACCAAGTATCATTGGAGTTATTGCCCGTTATGGCTTCTTTAGAAAGAGTTCGGTAGGGCTTGAAAAAATCAAAAACCCCTTTGGTACTGGTTGCCCATTCGTTTTCAAACGCAATTATTTTAGGATTGGCAGTAATTAACATCGCTAATGCTCCTGCACCTTGGGTGTATTCGCCTGTCGAATTCAAATCGTATTTGGCAAAATCAGTAGTGACTACAATCGCTTTTTTGGTCGGATTGAGACGAACAAAGTCCAGACAGTTTTGCAATGCATCAACGCCGCCAATACAAGCAAAAGTAAAATCGACTACATCGCAGTTGGCCAAAATGTCTTCTCCAAATTTTTGCTCCATCAAGGCAATTAAAAAGGAACTAATGGGTTTTGAACTATCTATCGCACTTTCAGTACCTCCATAAATTCTGGAAATTTCGTTTAGATTGATTTGGTTTTCTAAAACTAATTTGGTTAAGGCATTGGCACCGAAAACAACAGTATCTTGATGTACATCGGGCAATGTCATTTTGAGTAGGCCTAGCCCTTTTTCTAGTTTATCGGGTTCAATATTTCGCCCTTTTGCCAAATATTTTATAGGTAAATGTAGTTGAGCAACGTCAAAAGCAATAGCGTCAATTCCTGTTTTCATTAGTTTTTTTAGTTTGTGTAAATTTAAAATTAGGTACTCAAAAAACAATTGTTTTTAACTATTAAAATCGGCAGTTTTATAATTTTTACGGATAATAAAATTAAAAGTAATTTAAACTACTAAATCTATAATTTTAGGCGCTTTCATTGCTGTATTTATAAGAATTATTAATTTAGATAGTTTTGTGAAATGTTTATGTATTGATAGGATTTAAGTCTTATTTTTATTGATTTGTTAGTATATTTTATAGAACACTTTAAAATCATTATAAATAAGAACGAAAAGGTTGTAGTTGAATTTGATTTCTCCTATTTTTGTACAACTTTTAATAAAATTTATATAAATTATTATGGCAAAATCTGCAATTCTTAAGTCTTCTATTGCTAAGAAATATTGGATGGCTTTTACAGGTTTATTTTTATGTGTGTTCTTATTAGGGCATTTAGCAGGGAATCTTCAATTAATATTTAGTGACGCATTACACTTTAATCAGTATGCGTTGTTTATGACGACAAACCCAGCCGTAAAAATTTTATCTTATGTTACCTACATTTCTATTTTATTCCATGCTATTGATGGAATTGTCTTAACTATTCAAAACAAAAAAGCAAGACCAGTTGCTTATGCGAAAACAGATGGTTCTTCTAGCTCATTTTCTTCAAGAAATATGGCGGTTTTAGGAACAATCATTTTGGTTTTTATTGTTACGCACATGGTTAACTTTTGGGCTGTAATGCATTTTGACAAAAATATGCCATTGCAAACCATTTCAATAGGTGTCCAAGGTCAACAACAAGAGTATTATTTGACTACTGATGGAGGATACCTTCCAAAAGCGCAGGTTGATCAAAAAGCAATTAAAATTGAAAACAGAACCGAATTTTTCGATGCTGCTGCCAATGTTAAAATTAAAGAAGGATATAAAGATTTGCACAAAATTACTGTGGCGTTCTTTAAAGATCCAAAAACAGGATTGATTGCTACCATTTTATATGTATTAGCAATGTTTACTTTAGCATTCCATTTATTACACGGATTCCAAAGCGCATTCCAATCTTTAGGTTTAAATAATCCAAAATACACTCCAGCAATTAAAAAGGCAGGAGCTGCATTTGCTATTATTGTTCCGCTATTGTTTGCAATTATTCCAGTTTACATTCACTTTTTCTTAAAATAAATCAACATCAGAAGATATTATGAAGTTAGATTCTAAAATACCAGAAGGTCACATTTCACAGAAATGGACTGATTATAAAGATCATTTAAAATTAGTTGCTCCAAACAATAGACCAAAAATTGACATTATTGTTGTAGGAACTGGTTTAGCAGGTTCATCTGCTGCTGCATCGCTTGCTGAAATGGGTTACAATGTTAAAGCATTTTGTTTCCAAGATTCACCTCGTCGTGCGCACTCAATTGCAGCACAAGGAGGAATCAATGCAGCGAAAAACTATCAAAATGATGGGGATAGTACCTATAGATTATTTTACGATACCATTAAAGGTGGAGATTATAGAGCACGTGAGGCTAACGTTCACCGTTTAGCTGAAGTATCTGGAAATATTATTGACCAATGTGTGGCACAAGGGGTTCCTTTTGCAAGAGATTACGGCGGAATGTTAGACAACCGTTCATTTGGAGGAACACAAGTACAACGTACTTTTTATGCTGCAGGTCAAACAGGACAACAATTATTACTAGGAGCTTATTCAGCTTTATCAAGACAAATAGGTTTAGGACGTGTTGAAATGTTCAATCGTC
>JACCDZ011438198.1_pt1 | contig 17848 bp, 19 predicted proteins | sample 7449551 | NCBI WGS metagenome assembly JACCDZ01 (sample SAMN15323452, study PRJNA562643) | freshwater metagenome | isolation source: river surface water | place: USA:Blue River Watershed | collected 2017-08-18
AGGAAGCATCGAGTGCCAAAGTGGTAATCCATCCCCCGCCGTTGGCTCCATCGGTCGCCAGGCCGCTCGAGATAAAGCACGAGCCCTTTTGACCGGCCCCGACAACGCCACCCTCAAAAGCACCGTGCGTCCCTCCCGTCTTAGTCGACGAATTTCCAACTACGGTGGTATATTGCCCGATCGGCAACAGAACGCCGGACGTGCCCGCATTATCCGAAGGCTTGCCAATGCCAGTAACGCGCGTCGACCAATCGGCGTAATTGAGCGATGCCAAAGCACCTTGCCCGGTGAAACCGGCCGAAATGCCAAGGATGGTTTGATACCCAGCATCGGTCGCCGTCCCGCCGCCGCCGGTCCGAATAGTCCCGTCGCCAAAGCGCACATAGTCGACGCCTGCCAGATCACCCGCACCGGCAAAGCCCGAAGCGACCAGGGATCCAGTAAGCACCGGCCCGAGCACACGGCGATCGCCGAGCACCCCGCGCGACACATAGGACACCGCGATCTGATAGCTGGTCTGCGGCGTTACCGCGCCGAACTCCTGCAGCGTTACACCGGCGTCCTGGGTCGATTGCATAAGCCAGCGCCGCGCCCAGCCGCCTGCCTCATAAACGAACTCGGCACCGGTCGAATCGGCGGCGATGTCTCCGATCGCTGGCGCTGGCGGCATTGCCCCCTGCGGCGCGACGACCGGCCGATATTCAAAAACGACATGGCTGGCGTTCGGATTGTCCGTCGCGCCACGCGCGACCAGGATCGGCAAGCCGGTGCCATCCGGCCCCTCGACGATGCCAGCCGCGAGCGTCCAGGATCCCACGGTCGGCGCGGCGACGATCGAAAGATCCGGCGGCACAAGCGACGGCGACGGCGCGATCGTGGTGGTTTTGCCAAGCGCCTCGGCATGCTTGGTCGGCGTCTCCGATCGGAGCGACAGCGCAACATTGCCGGTGCCCGGATCGATGCCGCGCGTAAGGGCAAGCGCCGGTTGATTGGCAAGGCCGGCCGATGGCATGTCGAGATTGACCAGGTCGCCCGGCTCAATGCCCAGCCACTGGATCTTAAGCTCGAGATCGATCGGACCGAACTCGCGCGAATTTTTGATTTCATAGCCCGCAAGCTCGGCCGCCTGCTTGATCTGTTGCACAAGCACGAATTCAGTCTCGGCCGTGCGGCGGCCGCCATCTTCGGCCTCATGAACAGCAAAGGAAACCGGATCCGCAGGAACTTGCTCCCAGCCGTGCGCCTCCGAGCGATAGATCGGCACAAGCCGGTTGATGCGCGATCGCTGGAATTGCGTCGCCGAGATCGAAGCCTTGCCGACCAGGTCGCTCTCGCGGATCGTTGCGACAGCAACGCGAGGCGCTTCAACCAGCGCGGTAAGGCGCGCGCCGAGCCGGATGCACTGGCCGCCGCCCGCCTGGGCGAGCATCTTCATGACCTCCCACTTATCGTCGACCGATGAAACGACACCGCCCGCCTTCCAGTTGTTCGCATCGGCGATGTTGGCAGCGTCGACAAACGAGGCGACGGCGATCTGCTCGAGCAGCATCCCGACGCCCATAACCTTCACGCCGTTCTGCCAACGGCCTAGCGCCCAGGTCAGCGCATGCAGCCAAGGGTTCTCGGAATAGACATAGGTGTTCTCTTGCAGCGGCCGACAGGGACCGACGCCGCCGGGATAGGTGGAGTCTTGGCGCGGATCGTAGACCTTGACGCCCTGGATGATCGCAGCCGGTCGCGGCAAGCCGCCCGAATACTTCTTGCCCTTTTTGTCGAACTTGGTGACCCAGACGCCAGCCGCATAACCGGACAGCTTCGACTGCGCTCCCCAGCCTGGGAAACCAGCAACCGGCGTCGGCAGCGCAGGCGATGGGCAAGCGCCAAGCTGGGTCGACAGCCACATGAAGTCCTTAAAGCCACCGACCGCATTATACCCGGCCCCGAAGCCGATCGTGGTTTGATCGGCCTGGAAGGCTTCGATGGCCTGCACCGGACCGCCTCCCGACCAGACGAGGGCAAAGCCCTGATATTGGTTATCGGTGCCCCAGGTATCGCGATGCACACCATTGCCGCCGGTGAGCGTTCGGCCGATCACATAGGGGATCCCGGATTGCGGATCCAACTTGAAACTGGTCTGCTGGCCTTGCGCGCTCGACTTCGGCTTGGTCGGCGCAATCATGTTAAGGGCAGTTGACGCAACGCTGGCAACGGTGGCGACAACGGCGGCGATCGGCTGAATAGGCGAAGGGATGACAGCGAGCACCGACGCCACCGCGCCGATTACAGAAACAACCCCTTTGACCACCTTCGCCATTTACACGATCCTCCAGGCGCGAACTGCCTCATGGATCCGCGCAGACACCGGCCCCTCCGGCACTTCCTCCGAGTAGCAAAACACGGCATTATTGCCTAGCGCGATGCCGAGCGCGCCGAGCGGATTGTCGGCCTTGAACTCGATCACGTCGCCAAGCAGGCAAGCCGCTGGCGGGATTTCGACAAACTTCGATGACATCAACTCGCCCATGTCCTCGAAGCCGAGCCGCCGGATTGCCCGCTTCGCGCCGAGCGCATCCGAGTAGGATCCAGCCTTTGCATGCGCGATCGGCTCGCCCATTTTGCGCAAGTGGAAAGCGACCATTTTCGCACAATCGAACTTGCCCCATTCGAAAGGGTGATCGTTGAAGCGATCGATCGTTGCCTGGGTAGCGGCCCGCCGCTTTTCGAGAATGTTCATCGCAGATCCACGTTCATGAAGTCACCGAAACCACGGCCGCCACCGCCGCCGCCAAAGTTGCCGAATCCGGCGGCCGATCCGTAGACCGGTCCATTGCCCGGCCGTTCACCCGGCCCCCAGATAATCGTTCGAGAGATCCCGGTCACATAGATGAGCCCTTGCTCGCCAGGCCAGACCGCCTGATGCGATGCATCGGCAAGCCGCTGGCCCTCGGTGTCAGCAAAGAACTTCTCGAACCCAGAAACGCAATCGAACTCGAGGCTGCGCACGGCCTTATCCAGGTGCAACAGCGGCCGATCGAGCGACCCGTCAAAAAGAAGATACGGCTCGAGCAATGCACCGGCCGCGTCCAGGCCGCCGACCCAAAGGCGCGTCCGGGCTCCCTGGTATAGCGGCGATGCCAGCAAAGCGGCGGCGGTGTCGTTCGGCGTTGCGATCTCGAACGACATCGAAGGTGCGTTATCGCCAACGCCGTCCTCCGGCGGATCGAGCGCCATAAGGGATCCGAACCGATCATCCTTGCCGACAAACTTCACACCGCCCCAGGTGATCTCGCCGGTGCCGTAGAGCAAAGCAAGCGTATCGATCGCAGGCAGATCGACGCGGAGCATCAAGACAGGCAGGCACCGGCCGCTCTCGAATGAAGCCGCAAGGGCAGGCGGCAAATGACCAGCCATCAGCCGATCTCCTCGATATCGAATTGCAGGCCGACCGTGCGCGCCAACTCAAGCGTCCATTTTTGCTGCTCGCCCATCAACCGGCCTTCGATCGTCGGATAATCGAAAAGCAATTGCCAGCCGACTGCAGCGGCGATGCGGGTGCGCGGATGAACCGAAATCGTGCCCTGGCCAGCGCCGTCCAGAACGGCCTGGGTGTTAACCGAATGCAAATACCGCTGCCCGGTCGTTGCGTTGACCAGGGAGAAGAAAATGCCTTCCCGGTAGATCGTGCCAGGCACCCCTTGCACCGGAATAAGCGTGGCCTGTGCATTCGTCGCGGTCCGCACCGTGGCATTTGCAGGCCGAGTGACACCAGGCTGCGGAAAGCGGATGCGGACGCCCTCCGAGCAACCGCGCTTAAGGCGCGAGATCCACTCCATCGCGTGGATCCCCCGCTTATCGTCCCGCAGGCGCATCGGCGGCATCGAAACCGAAATGCCGTGCCGATCGCCGAGCCGATCGATGCGCACGGCGTTGCCACCGCCGATCGACGGCACCTGCCAGCCGCCCGAGTCCAGAAAATAAGGCTCGGCACCGTTCGGCGCTGGCCAGATTGGCAAATCGATCATTTAGCGCCCCCTTCCCAACCGCTGGCGGCCGCGCTTCTGCGACATGGTCTGCACCATGTTTGCACCGCCGAGCGCGCCCTTCATTGCGGCTTGTTCGTCCATTTGCTGGATCTGCGACCAGAACTCCTCGGTCAACAGATTTCCCGAGATATGGTAGACATTGCCACCGCCCCCGCCGCCGTCCGGCGTGATGCGTCCACCGGTGCCAGGCGTGAACCATTCGGGACCGCGCTCGCCAACCCGATAGGTCTTGCCAGCGACAACAGGACCGCCGAGCGCACGGCCGCCGCCATAACCGCCGCCGCCGGGCAACTGCCCGACGCCTTGGAACGGATTTGACTTGCCGGTGATCCCCGCGACCATGTTCGCCACCTGGCCGACCAGATCCAGGATCCCGAGAATGCCGCCGACGATATCGCCGTTCTTGAAAGACGAAACCATGCCGCGCAGCGAGTCCAGGATCCCGCGCGACATTTCGGCAAAGTTTTGCACCGCCTCGAGCGTCTTGTTTTCGAGCGGATCGAACAGGCCGGTGTCGATTTCACCGACCAGCCGCTCGAGATCGCGCTGCAGAGCGGCGTCGTCGATTTGCAGAATGTCGTCGGTCTGAATGACCGAAACCGGGTCGGCGTTCGGATCCAGACCGGCCGCTTCGAGATCCAGGCGGCGACGCGCCTCCCGCGCCTGCTCTGGCGTCAAGCCGCCGCGCGCCGCACCGGCCGCCTCGGCACGATCGATCAAGGCGCGGTCCTCGCGGTATTTGCGAAGGTCCGCAGCTTCGGGAAACAGCCGATCGAGCAAAGGTCCGAGGTCGCTCGCCAACTCCCGGAACGCGGCGGCGGTGCCTGCGGTAGCCCGACGCGCGCGGTCGACCATAACGCCGTCCAGCCGCGCCATTTGCTGGGCGATTCCATCGACCATGTCGGGCACATAGGAGTGGCCGACAACGGCGTCGTAGAGCCCGTAGAAATAGCCCTTCACTTCGTCAATCTTGGCTTTGACGCTGTTCCAAATACGCGTCAGTGCGCCGTTCATCCATTCATCGATCCCGCGCACCATGCTCGAGATATAACCGACAACGGCATTCCCCAGGCCAGACAGGATCCCGGAAACCCCGGTAGCGAATGCAGAGACAAAGCCCTTTGCAGCATTCCAGGCTCCCTGCCAGTCACCCGAGAGGATGGCGATCACAAAGCGAATTGCCTCGGCGATCATGTTAAACACGGCACCGGCGGCCGAGCCGAGCGCCTGCAGGATCCCAGGAATTGCCGAGCCGAGCGACTCGGCACAGATCGCGGCCCACCGGCCGATGATGGCGATCACATCGCCGATGCCCTGCACAAAGGCGCTGTTCCAAACGGTAAGCGCCGCCTCCTTCAGCGCATTAAACAGGTTGATCAACGGCGGCCCAAGCGTCTCCTGGACAGCGGCCCAGGCGCGCTGCAGGATCGGCGCGATTTGATCCCAATTTTCCCAAACGACCCAGGCGGCGGCAAGCGCCGCTGCAACCCCCGCGATGATAGGCAGGAACGGTGCCAGCAACGGCACGAATCCACCGGCCGCGACACTCGCCGCCGTAAAGGCGGCCTGCCACCCCGCGATGATAGGAATTGCCGCACCGATCGCCGAAACAATCGGCCCCAGGATCATCAACAGCGGACCGAGCGCGGCAACGATTGCGACCGCGCCAACGGCCATCGATTGCATTTCGGGCGACAAGCCGTTGAAGGCCGCAAGAACGCTGGTCGCGATCGCAGTGAGCGGCGGCAGGACATTAAGCGCCAACTGGCCGACCGTTTCCTGAAACTCGCGCCACTGGTCGATGGTATCAGCGCCAGGCGTGGCATCGCGCAAAGCCTGCGCGGATCCACCGAACTGCCGCTCCAACTCGGCAAGCATAACGCTTTGCGCACCGGCGGTATCGCCAGCGGCCGCCATCGCCTTGATTTGGTCTTGCTGCTGGGCGGTGAACTGGATCCCGACGCGCCGCAAAGCGGCAAGACCCTTCGCCGGATCGTTCAAAGCCTTGCCGAGCATCAAGGCGGCCGATTGCAGATCGGTGCCCATACGCGCGGACAGATCTACGGCCGCACGTTGCGCGCGTTCAAATTGCTCCCCGGCGACATTGCCGAAAGTGAGCATGTTCGCGGTCACTTGCCGCAAAATATCATCGTCGTCGAAAGTCGAGATCGACTGCAACTGCCCGGCCATGTCCTGCAATTGCTGCGAAGTGAACCCAGCCGCCGGACCCATCGACCGCAAGGCGGCCTCGACTTGGCCGACCGCCTCTGCGCTTTCCCGAGCCGCCGGAATGGCGGTGGCAATCAAAGCGGCAAAGGGAGCGGTGACCGCCGCAGAGATCACCGTCCCGGTATTGGTTAGACCTTGCCCGACGCGCTCGAAGCGCCGCTGCATGTTGCTGGCGTCGCGCTCGGCCTGCGACAGCCCGCGCGACCAGCCGGACGTGCCAAGATCAAGGTCGACGCGCAGCGCACCGATTACTGCAGTAGCCATGACTCGTCGACCTCCTCAATCGTCATATGTGCCCCCGCCGCCTGCATTTGCAGCAAGACGGCAAAGATATCATCGGCCGTCTGCTCGGCCAACTCATCTTGCGGCGTGAGTAGGGTCTCGAGATCCGGCAACCTCTTCTGGCGACGGAACGCCTCGCCATACCAGGCACCGGCGATCCGCGCTTTCTCTTCCTCTTCGCGCGCCCATTGACGGCCGCGCATGATGTTCGTGAAGCGGAGCGGCGTGATCTGCCAGAACAAGACCGGGTCAAGACCCTCGGCCGCCCAAAGTGACTCTAGCGCTTGCCAGTCCCACCCTTCGGCCGCTTTGTAGGGCGCGCGGCGGCGGCCCGCCTTTGCCGCCGATTGCCCTCCGGCTCCCCCTCCATTTCCGTCGCCGCCTCCGGGAAGGCACCGACGAACGCAACAGCGACCGCACGGCCCGCGACTTTCAGACCGATGCGATCGATCAAGCGACCAGCATCCTCGATCGTCAACTCGCGATCATCGATCGCAGATGCACGAAACATGGCCCGCAGATCGCGCAAGGTGATTTCCCGAGCGCCAACCTTGCGAGCAATCTCTTCGGGCTTCAACCCGCCGAAATAGTCCTCAAGCTCGGCCTGGGCGTTGAAACCGAAAACGAGCATGATCCGCTCGCCAGCGACCTCAAAGATCAAGCGGCCCTGCTTGTCGACCGGCGGCAACTCGCCAGCGATATCTTGCAGCCCAGCTTGCACCCGAGCGAAAGCCTGCTGGATGATGTCGCCAGCGGCCTGCGCGCCGAGCGCGTCGAGCAAGCGGCCTGCATCCCGATCGGAGATCTCGGGATGGGCATCGAGAAGCGAAGCGCGAAACAGAGCGCGGACTCCTCGAGCACCGGCCGAGCCCGATGCGATGTTGTCACCGATATCGGAGATCGAACGGCCGCCGAACTCCTCCTCAAGCGCACAAAGAGCGTTGACGGTGAAAGCAACCGAATAGCTCTCACCGTCAACATCAAAGGCGACCGGTCCAGAAACCACCGCCATAGGTTAAACCGCGTCCGCTTCGGTGCGGGCACCGGTGAACTTGAGCCGAGCGGTGGCGACCATGCGATCCTCGAGCGGAACTTCGGGATCGAAGCCGGTCACCAGGCAATCGCCCTGGATTTTCCAGAACGCACCCGCGCCCTTCGGGATGAGGAAAGCATAGGTGAAGCTGTCCTCCGACTGCGACGCCGCCATCATGGCAAGATGCGTTGCATTGCCAGGAACAAGATTGACCTGAATGTCGGCCTCGCCGCCGTCGATCAGGGTCTTGATCCATTCGCGGTAGCGACCAGGCGACTCGAAGTGCGTGACTTCGGTCGTATCGGTCGAATCGCTCGGCGGCTTAAGGGCGATGACTTCGCCCCACTGGCTCCCCGCATTGGTGATGTTGGCAGCGACCGCTGCCAGATAGAACTTCGAGCCGAAGCCCGTCTTAGCTGCACTTTTCGGCATGATTAAACCCCTTCCATTTCAGAGTGCCAAAGCAACACGTCCACGCGCGCGCGGTGGACATATACCGTATCAAGCTGCTCTCCACCATCCACCGGCCCTTCGACTTGCGGACGATCAAAGCGGACCCCGTCGCGCTCCCAGGATCCATCATCATAAGACCCAGCCTGACCAGGCACCGGCCGAACGGCCGCGATCACCTTCTCGGCAATCTGGGTAGCGTGATCGGCCGAGACGAGCGACCAGCAATCAACCTGGACTCGCGTCTGGCGAAAGTCCTGCTCGCCGCCAAAGTGATCGGGACGCGGATCGCTCACGGTCTGCAAAATGACAGCCGGTAGAGCCTCTTTGTCCGGTCGAACATTCCAGTCGATACGAGCGCTCACCGACGCTGCGAGCGCAGCATCGGCGAGAAGGCGAGCGGTAAGAGCGGCACCCCAATCAGCCATTAGCGTGTGCCTCGCTTTTTGAATTGATGCGCGCGGCCATCGTCACCCCCGCGACGCCGCGCGCGCTGCCTTACGCGCCGCGCGAGCGGCGGTGGCAGCGATCTCGGTCCAAAGGTCATCGCCGATGCCGTCGATAGCAGGCTCGGCCTCCGCATCGAACGCCGGACGCATGAAAGGCTGCGCAGCCTGGCGAAAGTTACCGAACTCCGACTGGATCGCCTGCGGCTCTTGGCCCGGCCCCATGTGCATGCGGATCCCGTTCTTTGCGTCGGTGCGAAAATTGCCGCCGCCGGTGTGAACGCCGCGCGCACCGCGCTGCGATCGCGCAAGGCGGGTGCCGACGATGATCCGGCTCTTAAGAATGCCGGTGCGCTCCGGCGCATTGGCCTCGGCCGCGTCGCGCATGGGCATCAAGCGCTTACGCGCGACGCGACGCAACACGTTCTTGCCGGTGGTCTTGCCCAACTCGACGATCGCCTGGTTAAGCTCGCGGAAGCCAGAGATCTCCATTTTCATGTGACTGACTCCGCAATGGCAGCGACCTCGAGCGCGAAACGCGGATCCTTCGGCCACGGCCGAACCGACTTGACGGCGAACCGGTCGCGCACTTCGCCATCCTCGACCAGCGCGATAACATGCGTGGCGTCCATAGCCTCGACGTCCAACTCGCGACGAATGATGAAAACAGCCGGTGCGTTCGCAACAGCCTGGTCGGAGGCAAAGCGCTCGGATCCGACTGCAGGCAGATATGCCGCCATGCATTCAGCGACCAGCGTCTCGCCACTCGCCACGCGGGAACGGCCTGCGCGCTGCAAAGCGGCAGGCTTGAAAACCCGAATGAGAGTGTCGAGATCGCCAGAGCGCATATCAGTCCTTCTTGCCGCCGGTCGGCTCGGTTGCCGCCGCCTTGGTGATCGACAAGATACCCTGCTCGCGCAGGACGGCAACATCATCATCCGACAGCTTGGCGATTTGCTCGGCCGACAGATCCTTGCCCTTTTCACCGACAACGCCGGACCGGCAAAAAAGGCGGTCGGCCTTCAAGCCATGCTCGCCGCGTTTGAATTCTTCACTCTTGGACATTTTCGCTCCTTTCAGACAAAACCCGGCAAACGGAACTGATGACACAGATCCCGAACGCCGAGAGGCAACTCGACCGCTGACGTGCCGACAACGGTCGCTTCGTGGTTTTCAAACCAGTGCCCGATCAAGAGCAACATGGCCTGCAGAAGTTGGTCGGGCGCTTCGCCCTCATCCCATCCGGCGTCGACTTCGATCGAGTAGCCCAGACCAGCAACCGGCCAGGCTTCACCTTCGGGCGAAAAAACGCGGGCAGGCTCGCCCATTACAACGAGCCGACAGCCAAGAATCTCGGTGGGAACGCCGTCGCTGCCCAGATGCTCGACCTTCACCAGATCATGCACCGGCCATACATTGAGCGCGATCGGCGCGGCCGCCGAGAAAGCGGTCCCATATTTTTTATGGGACCGGCGGGTGAGCAAGTGCCCGGAATAATCCTCGATCTGGCCGCGCGCGGCCCGGATCAACGCGGCGATTTCCTCATCACGCTGATCGTTGCGGATCCCCAGGCGCTTCTTGACCGTTTCGACATCGATCGGCTCGGGCACTTGCTACCTCCCTTTAGCGACGCTTGCCGGTGGCAGGCTTCGCAGTTTCAGCCTTGGTCGCAGCCGCCGGTGCGGTCTGGGCAGGCTCGCTCGAGGCGGCCGCCTGAACTTCACCGCTGGTCGCGGCCGAGGCGTCTGCAGCGGCACCCGCCGCCGGATCCGAAACATCCGCCTTATTGACCGGAGCGTTACCGGCATCCTTCGACCCGGCGACTTCCTGCACAAGCTGGGCGCTCGGCGCTTCACCGATCAGCTTGTCCATTGCAGCCTGGGCCTCCTTGCCCTTCGGCAAGAGCGCACCCGACTTGACCAGGTGGACAGCATCGGTAGCCGACAGCTTGCGCACATCGCCAGGATGATACTCACGATCGCCGTCCATGCGGCGCTTCACTTCAAACTCGAACTCTTTCACGATTTCTCTCCTTCTGAACGAATAGGGGAGCCGAAGCCTGTCGGCCCGGCTCCCCCTGCGACCCGGTTAGGACCGGAACCGGATTAGACCGGATACAGGTCGCCGGTGATGAACGCCTCGGGACGGTAAACCGCCAGCGCGATGCGCTCTTCGGCGAGGATGGTGACCAGGTTATTGACGAAGTCGTCCTCGTTTTCGGTGGCAAGCTGAACGCGCGCCATCCAGCGATCGAACAGTTGCGCGCCAAGGCGGAAAGCACCGGTGAGGAAGGTGCCAGCGGTGATCGCAGGCGTTTCGACAACCGGCAAGCGCCACAGGCGCATATCAGCCGAGCCCTGGGGCTGGCCGATCACGTAGCGACCCATGCCGTCCTGGATCAACTCGATGATCGCCCAATCGATGGGATTGAGAACGATACCGGTCGACGGGAACTCGGCGAGCACCGACTGCAGCATGGCAAGGCGGATGCGATCGATCGCGGTCACCTTGCCAACGAGCGCACCGGCACCATCCGGGTCGCGCGCAGCTTTGACAGCGGCCTCGCGGGCGTTGTCATAATCGGACGCCTGCGGGATGATGCCGAGCAGGTTCTGGCCGGTGCCATCGCCATAGAGGATCTGCGCTTCTTCCCGGAAGCCCAGACCATACAGCAGATGGGAGTCGATCAGCGACCGAAGCTGCGGCGCGTCGTCGAGCACCTGGCGCGAAGCCTTCATGAAGTGCGCGATGACCTTCGCCGTGGTGTCGACAAGCTCCAGCTTGAGATCCGACTGCGGCTTGCGCGCGGCTTCGGCGACCATCCCGGCGTTGTTGGTGAAGCCGGTCTGGCGGACATACTGCAGAGCATTGCCGCTCATCTGGCCGGGCGAAATGAGATCGCGGACAGTGAGGCGGCGCTGCGGGATTTGCAGGATGCCAGGAAGGCGCGTCGGCGCGACGGCCGCGCCAGCGGATCCGGCGGCGTTCGCAGTTGCCAGCGTGATCGTCGCCTTGGTTTCGATATCAGGGACAGCGCCCTTGACCTCGAGCGTGGCACGGCCGCGCTGGCCGCTGGCTTCGTCGCTTGCCAGCTTCTTGAACGAATCGGAGTCGACGAACTGTGCGCCAAGCGACTTGATTTCATCGCCCGAATAGCCTGCGGTTTTCAGCCGGTCGACGACCTGCTCGAATTCCTTCAACTGCTCGGCGAGTCCGTTCATTTTGGCAAGCGCCTGGTCGGCGGTTTCCTTTGCCGACTCGGAAAGCTCGCCAAACTGCTTGACGTCCGAAACGGCCTTTTCGGCAACAGCCTTCGCTTCGCCGGTGGCATCCGCGATCTGCTTTGCCAGATCGGCAGCGATGGCTTCGGGATCGCGGCCGCCGCCACCCGACTGCCCACCGGCATCCTTGGTGCGGATGCCGTGGCCATCCGGCGCACGGAGAAAACGACCAGCCTGCCGTTCGGCAGGCGACATGACGGCACCGGCCGCCATCATTGCGGCGACAGCGGAGCCCGAGAAAATGGAACGACGCATGTGGTTAAACCCCTTCAATTCGATTGCTGCATGGCAGCACGGAATGCCTTCTCGAAACGATCGAGTGCGGCGGCTTCATCGCCATCCCCCTCGGGCTCCCCCCGAAGATGCGGCGTGGCCATCGACGCGATCGCCGTGGCCTTTTCACGAGGAAACCCTGCATCCCGCAGGAAGCCCTCGAATTCCCTGGTCGTCGGCAAGCGGCCGCTTTCCAGAATATTCTTAACGGCGGTCACCTTTGCCTGGGTGAGCATCGGGAGAGTGACCAGCGAAATCTCAATGAGATCGATCTTTTTCAGCAGCCAAACGCCGCGCCGCTTCGTGTCCTCTTCGGCACCGCCCATCGGGATCCGATAGCCGATCGACAAGCCGCCGAGCGCACCGGCCTTAAGCAGACCATGCGCGCGCTTGGCGAGAGGATCTGCCTCGACCAGCAGCCGACCCTTTACCCAAAGCCCCTTGGTGTCCTCCGAAATATCGGTCCAGACACCGATCGGCTCGCGGCGATCGTGCTGCCAAAGCATCGGAATGAGACGCCGATCGGCCTTTGCGCGGGTCAGCCCTTCGATGAAAGCGCCGGGCTGAACGGAATCGCCGCCCTGATCGACGATGTTCCAAACCGAGGCGTAGCCTTCGAATTCGCCCTCATCCGACACGGCCTTGGTCTCGACGGCAAAAGCGAAATCGAGTGTCTTGCCGAGCGCCTCGGCGTCTTTGTGCAGGATCGGCGACTGAAACATGAACCCCCCTTATCGCAAACCGAAACGCAGAACAATCATTTAGACGGCGGCGGGTTTGCGTTGCCAACCGACACATTGAGCGAAGTCAACGGGACATTCTGAACCTGCATGCGCGGCAAGGATCCGGCACCATTGGGCAGCGGCGGCAATCCTTCGAGACGCCGCACGTAATCGATCTCGAACGCTCCGATTTGCGTCATGATTTGATAGAAGTCGGCGCGACCCTTCGAGTCACCGCGCAACAATCCTTCAATGTCAAAGCGGACGTAGTAGCCCTCACCACGCTCGATCGGCGACAGCAACTGCTGGCGAGCGGACAATTCGATCCGCTTCAACCGGCGACGAAGGGCAAACTTCACAAAGCCAAGCGTGATCTCGGCGATGCCGGATCCCCAGGCCGATACCTTCTCGGTGTGGCCGACCAGGACCGGCGGCACCCCAAAGAAGCGACAGACCTCCTCAACCGAAAAGGTCCGAGATTGCAGCATCTGGGCATCTTCGGGAGAAAAGCTGATTTGCTGCCACTCGACACCGCCCTCGAGCACGAGCGGCTTGCCAGCATTTTGCGCGCGGGTGTGATCGGCGACCAGCTTCTCATGGGCGGCCTCGCGCTTGTCGGGCTTAAGCCATTCTTTGAATTTCAGCAGCCCGCTCGGCCGCACCCCGTTCTTAAAGGTCTGCCCGGCGCTCTTGTCGATCGCCAGCGCCAGGCCGAACGCATGCCGACCGAATGCAAGCGTGGATAGGCCGCCGAGCGGTGATCCGCCAAAACCACGGATGTGCCAAACGGCGTCCTGATCAAGCTCGCGGGTTTGACCGGTGCCGACATCGGGAAAGCGATAAACGAGCCGCCCGGCCTGGTTACGCCGAACGACCATCATGTCCGGCAACAGCGGCTCGAGCGCGATGATCCGGCCCGAGTCGTTTCGCCGAATTTCATAGTAAGCGTTGCCGCGCATTTCGAGCGAGGCAGCGACGAACTCAAGAAAATCGACAGCCGTTTGATCGGGATTCGGCGCGTCAAACAGCCGCTCTAGCCAGTGATCGCTGGCGATTTCGGGCACTCCGGTGCGCGGATTTGTCCGCCACACATGAAGCGGCAAAGTCCCGGTCACACCGGCAATCAAGTTGATGCATGCCCAGGCGGCCGAAAGCGAAAGCAGCGACTCGGCCGTCACAGGCTCCCCAGCATGGGAGTCCTCGATCTCCCAGCCTTCGCGGGACGTGAGCGAAAGCACCCGGACAACAAAGGCGGTCGCCTTCTGGGCGATGCCGAGCCAAAACCCGCCTCGGCGCGCGGAATCGGTGGAGTGGATCGGCGACATCGGATCGTCGACTTTGACCAGGCGAACGCGATCGCTCACGATTGCGCCAACCAACCGGCCATGCCGGAAACTTCATCATCAACAAGACAAGCCATCGCCGCCCCCATTGCCATGCAAAGCGCGACCGCCGCGTCGATTTTGTTAACGGAGCGCGCCTTTGCCAACCATTTGTTGCCCCATTTATCAGTCTCGACGACTGCCGACAACATAGCAGATACGAGCACCGGATTGCGACGCAGCCGCAAACGACCTTCAAGCAAAGCCTCTTCGACAACGGCAAGCGATCCGGGCATCCACAAACCCTCGGGCTCGCGAGGCGGCTCGGCCTCTTTTGCCATTCGCTTCATCGCCTCGGTCGGCTTGCCCTTTTTGACACCGCCCTGCGGATGCTCGACAAATTCAGGAACGATGCCGACCAGCGCAACATCCTCCTCGAACCGTTGAAACGCATAGCGATCGTAAGCGACCAGGCGGACATCGAACTCGCTCATATCTTCGGCGAGAGCCTGGGCTACCTGCAGGAACGAAACCATTTTACCAGGCGGCGCGTAGAGCCACCCCTGCTGTTCCCAGACCTCATAGGGCAGCTTGTCACGGACCGCGCGCACCTTCATCGTATCGCCCGGCGTCCAGGCTTCGATCCAGGCATCAAAGGTCGGCTTCTCGACGGTGACCATTTCGCCGTCGCGCATCGCTTCGATTTTCACCATGCCGGTCCGCACCACATTTGCCTTCACGGTCAAGTCGCGCCGCTCGGAAAGGTCCAGGCCAACCGCGCACCCTTCACCCGCGTGAATCCCAGGATCGAAATCAGACAACGCCGGATCCAGCAACTCACGCGAGATCCAGGCAACATCGGCCTCGGTCCAAATGCAGAAGTGCAGTCGCAAAATCTCGTTGCGCGTCGACGGGATATTCTTTGCCTGGGCAACGACCGAGGCGAGATACTCTTCGGTGAGCGTGATGCCGAGCAAAGGATTTGCCTTGCCCCAGCAAGACGGATCGGTGAGCGGATCGTCGCCCTCATCAAGCGCACAGACGTAGCTGAATGTGGAGTCATCGATCGGATCGCCAACATAAGTCGCGTCCAGGCCGACAGGATCCGGCGAACCGGCGGCAACGCGAACGGCATGATCATGCTCCTGGCCAGCGACCGAATTAGGATCGCTGCCCGAATTGGTGATCATGAAAAGCAACGGCTCGCGGCGGAATTTGAAGCCGCGCTCGAGCGTTTCCAGGATCCGCCGATCGGCCATTTCGTGGATTTCATCGGCGAGCACATAGAACGGCCGCAGACCAGCGCCGGTCTTGCCGGTTTCGCGCGAGGCAGGCCGGAAATATGAGGCAGAAAGATGATGGGCGATGTTGTGCTCGTGGCCTTGCGAGCCCTGCACCGCCAGGCGACGGCGAAGGGCAGGCGAGCCGCGAACCATCTTGACGGCGTCCTGGAAAAGAATTGCGGCCTGGTCGCGCTTTGCGGCGGCGGAATAGATCTGCGCACCCGCCTCGCCAGCGGCGACTAGCCCCTCGATACCGATGCCAGCAGCCATCGGCGATTTGCCGTTGCCCTTGCCCATTTCGACAAAGGCACGGCAAAACCGGCGACGCCATTCGCCCTTAGCCCACCGCGACGACTGCCAACCGTAGATGCTGCCGATGATGAAAGCCTGCGAAGGATCCAGGGTGAACGCCTGCCCTTCGAATTGACCCTCCGAAAGTTTGTAGACCTCCTCGAACAAGGCGATCTTCTCGGCCGCAAGTTTGGCATTCCAGCGCAGCCCGCGCGCGCCGCCATGCTTCAAATCGTCCAGGTGGCGACGGCAAGCGTTGCGGACGTGCGGACCGGCAAGGATCCGACCGGCGACAACATCCCGAGCGTAAGCGGTCGGGCGGTCCTTACGCGAAGAAGCGGTCGGTCGGGTCGTCGCCACCGTCGCCCTCCTCAACCGAAATGCGCGTCCGAGCCGCAGGCGTGAAACCCATTTCGGCGGCGAGCGCCTTCATGATCACAGCCTGGCGATTGACGATCCCCAGATAGGGGTTTTGCACGGCCGCGCCGTTCGGTGTCTTTACCAGCATCGAGCCAGACTTAAGTTTGCGCATGGCCTCACGCCGCAAGTGACAGGCGTCGCACCATGCCTCGAAGATCTGCGCATCGAGCCGCCGCAACAGCCCGAGTGGAGCATGCTCGATCGCATAATCCCAGATTGCCTTGCGCTCTTCATCAAAATGCGAAGGCGCATCGACGAAATCGAGGCGGCCGCGCGGCACCGGCTCGGTCGATTTGACCTTGCCAGGCCGCCGATCGCGCGCGCCCTCGACCAGTTTCAAATGGATAGGTTTGCGCTGTCGGCCCATTACTTGCGGCCCCCGCCGTAATGCTCGGCCGAAACGATATCATAGGAACGGCCGTCCGCCTCGAGCGTCGCGGTCTTGCCGGTGAATTCCTGCCAGCGGCGCACGATCACATCGACGAACTTCGGATCCAACTCGACCAAACGAGCGTGGCGGCCGAGCGTCTCGCAGGCAATTAGCGTTGAGCCGGAGCCGCCAAACAGATCGAGCACGATGTCGCCAGATCGCGTCGAATTTTTCAGCATGCGCTCGATCAAGGCGACCGGCTTCATGGTCGGATGATCGGCCGACGCCTTCGGTCGATCGCACTCGATCACAGTCGGCTCGACCGGCTCGACCTTCAAGTCGGTCCCAGAAATAATTAGGGACTGCTGGCCCACTCGAACGGTTACGGATCCGTCCGAATTCAACCCAAACACCGTGCCATCCGAGAGATCGGAGACGGTGGTCATTTTGCGGCCGCCATACCACCGATGCGACGCGCCGGGTTTCCAGCCATAAAGGATCGGCTCATGCTGCGACTGATAATCCGAGCGACCCAGGACAAGGGCATTCTTTCGCCAGATCAGGCAACCGGACAGCTTGAAGCCTGCAGACTTGAACGCGGCTCGGAAGTTGAGCCCTTCGGCGTCGGCATGCGCGACGTAGCAGGCGGCCCCAGGCTTTAGCACGGCGAACGCCGCAACGAACGCATCGAGCAAGAAGGCGGCGAATTGATCGTCGCCCATGTGATCGTTTTGGATCTTCCCGGCGGCGCTCTCATAGTTGACGTTGTAGGGCGGATCGGTCCAGCAGCCATCGGCCATGACGCCGCCCATTGCGCGCTCAACATCATCGACCGAAGTCGAGTCGCCGCACGTCACTCGATGCGGCCCCAGGATCCAGACATCACCGCGCCGAGAAACAGGCGTCGGTCCCGGATCCGGCACGTCATCAGGATCCGTTTTGCCCTTCGACTTTTCGGGATCCAGCGCGGAAAGCTCGGCTTCGGAAAAACCGATGAGATCCAGATCAAAACCCATTTCATCGAGATCCGCCAACTCTTGCGCGAGCAACGCCTCATCCCATCCGGCATTCAGCGCCAGCTTGTTGTCGGCGAGAATGTAGGCGCGGACCTCGGCCTCCGACCAGCCGATCGCCTCGACGGTCGGGACTTCGTCAATGCCCAGGCGCTCGGCCGCCAGGATCCGACAATGGCCAGCGATGATGCCGGACGTCTCGGCCTGGACAAGCACAGGCATCGTCCATCCCCAGCGCCGGATCGAAGCGGCGACTTGATCGACCTGGGCAGGCGTGTGCGTTCGGGCATTTCGCGCATAGGGCACGAGATCTGCCACCTTGCGCATGCGCGACGTAGCAGGCGGCCCCAGGCTTTAGCACGGCGAACGCCGCAACGAACGCATCGAGCA
>JACCDZ010314727.1_pt1 | contig 17845 bp, 18 predicted proteins | sample 7449551 | NCBI WGS metagenome assembly JACCDZ01 (sample SAMN15323452, study PRJNA562643) | freshwater metagenome | isolation source: river surface water | place: USA:Blue River Watershed | collected 2017-08-18
GGATTGCCCAGCGACCAACGGTACAAGCCGGGGTGCGCATACCAATGCTCCAGGCGCGCTTTTCAGGCATCCTTGAAGGAAGTGGACGCAGTTCGGGCCTGCACGGCGGCCAAGTCAAGGGGTTGGGACATGGTGCTTCCTTTGCGGCTTGCAGGCTCGGCCATCAATGCGTGGCGCCCATGCGGCCAGCGGACACCTCGGGGTGGCTCTTGAAATACCCCTCACACAAGGCTTTGGGCACCAAACGCTCGGCTTCGAGTTGCACCAGTTGGCGCAACATGTCTCGGCAGGAGCACGGTGGAATCGAGGTGGCCGCCTGCTCAATCAGGTGGTCAAAGTGGGCAATGGCCCCCTCCAGCCCCAAGGCCTGCGCCGAACTGGGGCGGGCATGCAGCGCATCCTGGCCTGCTGGCTTGCCCAAGGTGGCCGCATCGGCGATCACGTCGCGGATGTCATCGGCCACTTGGTAGGCCTCACCCAGATAATTGCCCAAGTGCGCCCAGGGCTCAGGCTCTGCACCGCAGCTCAAGGCCCCTGCGCAGGTGGCCGACACAAACAAGGCCCCGGTTTTGGCGCGCTGGTACTGCACCAGATCGGCGCTGCTCTCGCATTCCCATGCTTGACCCGCCACGATGCCGTGTGGCAAACCAACGCCCGCAGTCATGTTGTCCATCAAGTGGATCAGGCGATCGGGCCGCTGCGCACCGGCTTGCAACAAGACACGGTAGGCCATGACGATCAGTCCGTCGCCGGCCAAAAGCGCCAGCGGTTCGCTGAACGCCTTGTGCACTGTGGGGCGACCGCGCCGCATGTCGGCGTTGTCAAAGGCGGGCATGTCGTCGTGCACCAGTGAAGCGCAGTGCATCAATTCGAGCGCGACGGCGGCCGCATTGGTCAGCTGGGGCGCATCGTCACCACAAGCGGTGGCCACGGCCATGCACAACTGCGGGCGGATGCGGGCCCCACCCGAAAACACCGCATGGCGCATGGCTGCCACCAACCGCGGCGGAGCCCCCACACCGGCGGCCAGCTCAAAATGCGTGCTCAGGGCTTGCTCAGCGCGTGTCAACAGACTCATGGGACCTCCGACAGGAACGACCTGTCAACTTCAACTGACAGGCATGAGTGTCAATATAACCTGATAATGTCAACTGTCAATCTTTATTGACACCACAAGGAAAGGCCGAACCATGGGTATTTGGTTGGAATTGGGGATTTTTGGGCTGGTCTTCGTGTTTGCTTTTTGGCAAATGCACGATGTGCGCAAAGCGCAAGAACAAACGCGCCAGCAGCGCGCACGGGAAAAAGCGGCCCAAGAAGCGCTGGAGGCCGCCGCCGCGACGGACGACAAAGCCAAGGAAAAAGATTGAATCAGGGCATCACGCCCCTCGCCCAAGGGGTGGGTTGCTACGAAGCGCTGAACTGCAGCGCAGCCAAGCTGGCGTAAAGGCCGCCTTTGGCTTGGAGTTCAGCGTGGGTGCCCTGCTCCATCAGGCGGCCGCGCTCGAGCACCCAGATGACATCGGCCCGCTGCACCGTGGCCAGGCGGTGCGCGATGACCAGCGTGGTGCGACCCACCATGGCTTTGTCGAGCGCAGCTTGCACCATTTTTTCGCTTTGCGCGTCGAGCGCACTGGTGGCTTCGTCCAACAACAACAAGGGCGGGTTTTTCAGAATCGCCCGCGCAATGGCGATGCGTTGACGCTGCCCGCCCGACAAACGCACACCCCGGTCGCCCAAATAGGTGTCAAAGCCCTCAGGCAGATCACGGATGAACTCTTGCGCATAAGCGGCCTCAGCGGCTGCGTGCACGTCTTCCAGGCTGGCGTCAGGGCGGCCGTAGCGGATGTTCTCGATCACCGTGCCCGAAAAAATCACGGGCTCCTGCGGCACGATGGCCATGCGTTCGCGCAAGTCGTGCAAGCCCATCTGATCGATCGACACGCCGTCCAGCACGATGCGGCCTGACTGCGGGTCGTGAAAGCGCATCAGCAAGTCGAACAAGGTGGTTTTGCCGGCGCCGCTCGGCCCCACCACGGCCACGGTTTGGCCGGGATGGATCTGACCCGTGAGTTGGTCCAGCGCCCAGGTGCCGGGGCGCGAGGGGTAATGAAAACGCACCGATTCGAGTTGCAAAGACGAGCCACCCTGGGGCCAGGGGGCTTGTTGCGGGTTCGCGGCGATCTTCAAATTCGATTCGGTGTGCAGCAACTCCATCAGGCGCTCGGTGGCACCGGCGGCGCGCAGCATGTCGCCATACACCTCACCCAAGACCGCAAAGGCACTGGCCAGCAAGATGACATAAAACACCGTCTCGCCCAATTGGCCCGCTGTGCTGGTGCCCTCGCGCACCGCCAGCGTGCCCATGTACAGGCCCCAAAGCAGCACCGCACTGGAGGCCATGATGATGAAACCCACCAGCACCGCACGCGCACGGATGCGGCCCAGCGCCGTGCCCAGGGCACGCGTGGTGGAGTCGATGAAGCGGCGCGTCTCGCGGCCTTCGGCGGTATAGCTTTGCACCACGCTGATGGCGTTCAGCACCTCGGAGGCGATGGCACTGGAATCGGCCACGCGGTCCTGGTTGGCGCGCGAGAGTCGGCGCACCCGGCGGCCCAAATACACGCTCGGAAAAATCACCGCCGCCAGCACCGCCACCACCTGCAGCATGAGCACAGGGTTGGTCCACACCAGCATCAAAAGCGCACCCGCACCCATGACCAGATTGCGCAGGCCCATGGAAAAAGACGAGCCCACCACGGTCTGCACCAAGGTGGTGTCGTTGGTCAGGCGCGAGAGCACTTCACCCGACTGCGTGGTTTCAAAAAATGCGGGGCTTTGCTGGAGCACATGGCCGTAGACCGCGTTGCGCAGGTCGGCCGTGATGCGCTCGCCCAACCAACTCACCGTGTAATAGCGACCCGCAGAAAACACCGCCAAAGCTGCCGCCACCCCAAACAATTGCAAGAAATTGCCCGACAGCTGTTCTGCAGTGGCCCCGCTGGCCAAACCCTGGTCGATCAACTGGCGCAGAACCCATGGAAAAGCCAGCGTGGTGGCTGCAGCCAACAACAAAAACAAGGCCGCAATGGCCAAGCCCACGCGGTAGGGTTTGAAAAAAGGCACCAGGCCCGTGAGCGATTTGGGGGAAGCAGCCATGCGCAGTCGAAGACCCATGCGAAAAAGAACTAAAAGCCCGGCAAGCATAACGGCAAACCGGAACCAGCCCGGCTCACCGCTCGCTCACATGTCGATCACCACATTGCCCACCGTCTGCCCCGCCTCCACAGTGCGGTGGGCCTGCGCCACCTGGTCCAGGGCAAAGCGCGCGCCAATGCTGTGCTGCAGCTGCTGGTCTTGGAGCAGCTGCTGCAAACGCGCCACGGCCTGTTGGCGTTGGGCGGGCGTCAGGTCGTACACCAGAAAGAATTGCACACCCAAGGATTGGAAGAGCCAGGGCCGAAACGGCAAAGCCACCTCCAGCGCGTTGGAGCCATAACACACCACCTGGCCGTGTGCGGCCAAAGCGCCTTGCGAGGCCCAGGCGGCGGTGGTGGAAAAATCCATGTCGATGATGACATCGGCACCGCGCCCCTGCGTGAGGGTCTTGACGCGATCGGGCACCGACTCGGTCTTGTAAAAAATCGCCTCTTGCAGGCCTGCAGCCCGTGCGTGAGCGGCCTTGGCCTCAGAGCCCACGGTACCGATGGCACGACCTCCAGCCAGCGTCACCATTTGCGTGATGTAGTGCCCCACCGCCGAAGACGCGCCGGTGACCAAAACGGTTTGCCCGCGCAAGTCGCCTGCCAGACGCTCGGCCAGAATCACCGCCTGCACTGCCGTCAGGCCCGGAATGCCCATGCAGGCCCCGGCAGCCATGTCGGTGTGCGCGGGCAAGGGCACCGCCTGCGCCTGGGGCAAGGCAATGTATTGGGCGCACGTGCCCATCGGGCGCTGCCACTGACCATTCCACAGCCACACCCGCTCACCCACGCGGGCAGCGTTCACGCCCGCGCCCACGGCTTCGATCACGCCCGCGCCATCGCTGTGCGGCACGATCAGCGGGTCGGTCAAGGCCCGCGCACGGCGCGACTTGACGTCCGAGGGGTTCACGCCCGAAGTGGCCAGGCGCACCAGCACCTCACCGGCTTGCGCCGTGGGCGTGGGCAACTCGCCCACCACCATCACGTCTTGGGCTTCTCCGTTGCGGGTGTACCAGGCTGCTTGCATGAGGAATCTCCTTGATGAAATGAAGCTTTGAAAAAATGCCGCCTCTGTTCGCACTGGGCGCGCTCAGCGCAAGCCATCCCACAAGAGCTTGCAGCCCGTGAGGAACATGCCCCAGCGAATCAGGCGGTAAAACAAAGTGGGGTCCATGCGGCGTGCCAGTCGCACACCAACCCAAACGCCCACAGGGGCCAGTGGCAACAAGACCATGGAGGTGGCAAAGTTGCGCATGTCCAGCAAACCCAGCCAGGCGTATGGCCCCCACTTGGCCATGTTGATGAAGAAAAACAAGAAAGCCAGAGTGGCTGTGAACTGGACCGGCTTGAGCTTGAGGGGGACCACATAGGCATTGACCGGTGGCCCGCCAGCATGCGAGATGAAACTGGTGAACCCCGACGTGATCAGCAATATCGCGCCCAGCCATCGGGGCGGCGGCGGGCTGTCAGGGCGGGGCTTGAACAAGATTTGCTGCGCCAGAAAAAGCAAGGTGAATGCGCCCACAATGGCCGCCACCACCTTGGCATCGAGCAGCTTGAACAGCACGGCGCCGATCGCAACGCCGACCATGGCAAAGGGCAGCATGAATTTGAGCAGGGCCTTGTCAAAGTCTTTGCGAAAAGCGGCCATGCCCAAGAGGTCCATCACCAGCAAAACGGGCATCAAAATCGCGGCGGCCTGCGGCACCGTGACGGCCAGGGCCATCATGGGCACCGCCAGGGAGCCAAATCCGGATCCAAAACCGCTTTTGCTCAAACCCAGCAGCAGCACCGCCGGCACTGCGATCGCGTAGAAGAAGGGGTCGGTGATGAGGGGGAAATCCATGAGGCCTGTGTGGCACCCCATGGCCTGCCCACAGCGGACGCCTGGCGGTGCTGCGCCATCTTAGCCCTCGGGCAGCGATTGGGCGTGCCTGTTTGCGACACCCCTGGCGTCACGCTTGGGGCTGCCCTTCATTTTTGAAGCACATAGGTCCCAGGCGCTGGACACAGCGGCGGCCAGTCCTGCGTGCCCATGGCCGGGGGCAGCTCGGGCACACCTGAGTGGGCTTGCAGCCATTCGAGCCAATGCGGCCACCACGAACCCTCGCGCTTGGGGGCTGTTTCCAGCCATGCGTCCGGGTCCAGATAAGGGCCATCGTGCAACTGGGTCAGCGCTTGATAACTGCGTCCAGCCACCCCCGGCGGGTTGACGATGCCCACGTTGTGCCCGCCCGAGGTCAGCACAAAAGTGGTGTCCACGTTGGTGAGCAAATGCAGTTTGTGCACCGAGCGCCAGGGCGCCACATGGTCGCGCATGGTGCCCACGGCATACATCGGACACTGGATGGCCATCAGCGTGACCGGTTTGCCATGGACCGGATAGCGCGCGCTGGCCAGGTCGTTGTTCAAGAACATGCGGTGCAAATACTCGGTGTGCATGCGGTAAGGCAATCGGGTGCCATCGGCGTTCCAGGCCATCAGGTCGCTCATCGGTCCCCGCTCGCCCAACAGGTATTCCTTGAGCAGACGCGACCAGATCAGGTCGTTTGAATTCATCCACTGGAAGGCGCCCGCCATCTGCGTGCTGTCCAGATAACCTTGGTCCCACATGATGTCTTCCAGGTGCGCCACCTGGCTGTCATCGGTGAACAGCGCCAGCTCGCCCGGTTCACTGAAATCGGTTTGCGCAGCAATCAGTGTCATGCTGGCCAGGCGCGCATCGCCATCACCCGCCATGGCCGCAGCGGCCATCGCCAGCAGTGTGCCGCCCAAGCAATAGCCCACCGCGTGCACGGGCTGCCGGGGCAACACACGACCCACCGCATCCAGGGCGTCCATGACACCCAGGCGCAAGTAATCGTCCATCGACAGATCACGGTCCTCGGCCCCCGGATTGGCCCAAGACATGGCAAACACCGTGTGCCCTTGGTCCACCAAGTAACGGATCAGCGAGTTGTGCGGCGACAGGTCGAGGATGTAGTACTTCATGATCCACGAGGGGACGATCAACACCGGCTCAGGCCGAACCTTCATGGTGCTGGGGCTGTACTGGATCAACTCGATCAAATGGTTGCGGTACACCACCTGCCCGGGCGTGGTGGCCACATCGCGGCCCACCTGATAAGCCTCAGCGCCTGGCGGGGGTTCACCCGAGGACTTGCGCTGCACATCGTCCAGCCAGTTTTGAAAGCCCTGGCGCAAATTGTCCCCGTGGGTGCGCTGCGTGCGCGCCAGCACCTCGGGGTTGCTCAGCCAGAAGTTGGCTGGCGACACCATGTCCAGCATCTGCCGCACCGTGAAGCTGACCACCGCCTCGTGGTGGGGGGACACGCCGCGCACGCCGTGCGTGGCGTCTTGCCACCATTGCTGCGTCAACAAAAACGACTGGCTCAGGGCATTGAAGGGCCAGCCTTGCCAACCAGGGTGTGCAAAGCGGGTGTCGTGCACCGGAGGCTCGATGCAGGGTTTGCAATGGGCCTGCTGCGCCTGGGCCACATAAGCCAGCCACTGCTGGCTGTTTTGCAGGGCCCGTTGCCACAGCTTGAGCTGCTCGGCCGGGTTGTGCGACAAATGGGTCAGCCAATCGTCAAAGGCCATGCGCAGCGAAGCCATGGACACACCTTGCGTCCAAGGAGACCACTGGGCATGCGCCCAGCGGTCGAGCATGGGACCGGGATGCTCACGGGACAAATCGGCTTGAGAGGAGGCAGGTCGGGTGTTCACGCGCCCATGCTAGGCGTCGGGTCCTGGCTTGACCATCTGTCTTTCGATCTGTTTTGGGAGCGGCAGCCCACAAAACCCTGATGCCCGAATTGGTTTTGCCCGCGGGTGACAGGCGCCGCGGCCGGACGCACACACAATACGCCACCTTTCACCACAGGCATTTGGATACCCATGACGCGCTCCGGCTTGAACGTTCTTGGTGGCGAATTGATCCCCTGCTCCTATGACCCCCTCACGGGTTACTTCAGGGACGGCTGCTGCAACACCACGGAAGAAGACGTGGGCACCCACGTGATCTGCGCCAAAGTCACACAGGCTTTTTTGAATTACTCACGCTCTCGTGGCAATGACTTGATGACACCTCGGCCAGAACACCGGTTTGCGGGATTGAAAGCCGGGGACCGCTGGTGTTTGTGTGCCTTGCGGTGGCTGGAAGCATTTCAGGCGGGCGTTGCGCCTCCTGTGGTGCTCGAAAGCACGCACCAAAAAGCCCTGCAATACGTGACCCTGGAGCAACTGCGCGAATTTGCCTGGGTGCCGCACTGACAGGGCCAGCGCTCACATCATCATGCTGAGCTGAAACACCGAGTTGGGTGCACGGGGCATGACGGGGGGCGGCAAGGGCTTCAAGCGGAACTGGCCCATCATGGAAGTGACCCGCGCGTCCCGGGGCATGAAGGGCACCGCCACATCCGACAAGGTTTGCGCTTGCAGCAAGGCTTGCATGTTGTTCTGAATGTCCGACTCCAGGGCTTTCATCGGGTGGTCAGGGTCGGTGTAGAGCTCGTCAAAGGCATGCACCTCTTCAAAGTGCTTGACCACATCCCACAAGCTGATGTCCTCGGGGTTGCCACGTATTTGGTAGCCCCCACCCGGGCCACGGTGGGCGCGGATCAAACCGGCTTCACGCAGTTCTTTGAGGATGGACTCGGTGTACGAAGAAGACAAGGACAGGCCAGTGGCGATCTCCTCGGTGGTCACCGGCTTAACCACCGAGCGAGACGTGATGAACACAGCGATGTCAAGGGCTTTGACGGTTTTCTTCTGGATCATGCGCTTCTCCGTTAACGATGAGATATTCTATGACCATGCAGTCACAAAACAACCCATAATTTTCAAAATAATTTCAACCGTTCATTTATGTCTGAAATAGCACTACAAAAAGCGCTGAAAACGGGCTTGGCTGCGTTGTTTTCCAGGGGCTATGGCGCATGAAACGCCATGTGGCCGTCGCATTGGCCGTGGTCACCAGTGGGGTGGTGTTGGACAGCCATGTGGACTGGGTGGAGATGGACGGCCGCAGCTTGCTCGAGGTCAATGGCCAGCACTTTGACCTGCGCGGCTGGGCCGCTGATCAGGCCCTGACATGGCGGCGCGATTGCAGCGCCTTGCAGGCTCTGCCCGCCGACAGTCCCACGGCCTTGGCGGTGTTGCCGGTGATCCAGCAGCACAGCCTGCCCGACTCACAAAGTGCACGCTGGTTGCAGCTTTACCAATGGGGCGCCTGGAGCGTGGCCGAAGTGGCCTTTGAGACGCTCAAGCCCACACTGGTGGTCTTGCACTTGCAGGACGCCCAGTGGCGTGTGCAAGACAAAGCCGTCTGGAGCGGCTCCACCGCCCCTTGGCACAGCGCCGACTTCGTGCGCCGCTACCTGCGCCAGCAAGCGCCCGAGCTGCCGCAGGTGCTGTTGCATTGCGTGCCCATTGATCCGGTGCGCTATGGACCGGGGCCCGGTGGCCTGGGTCCGCTGTCCACCGGCGCCGCAACCCGGCCATGAGCTACCGCCTGGTCTGGTTCAAACGCGACCTGCGCCTGCACGACCACGCGGCGCTGGCACACGCCGCGCACCAGGGGCCGGTGCTGTGCCTGTACATCGTCGAGCCCGAACTCTGGGCGCAGCCCGATGCCGCGCTGCAACACTTTGAGTTTGTGCGCGAATCACTCACCGAGTTGCACCATGAACTGCAGGCCCTGGGCGGCAGCTTGCAGGTGCGCGTGGGGCCTGCGGTGCAGGTGCTGGCCGCGCTGCACGCACAAGCGCCGTTTGCCGAATTGGTGGCGCACGAAGAAACCGGCAACGCCTTCACCTACGCGCGCGACCTGCAAGTGGGTGCGTGGTGCCAAAGCGTGGGCGTGGGCTGGACTGAATTTCAGCAATTTGGCGTGGTGCGACGCCTCAAAAGCCGCAACACCTGGCAAGCCCGCTGGGAAGCGCACATGGCCGCACCGCAAGCGGCGCTGCCCGCACTGCAGTTTTTCAAGCCCCCAGAAAACCAGGGGCCCGACAAGATGCGCGCGCCCCCCGGCTTGCAACACAACCCGGCCCAGCGCCAGCGCGGTGGCCGCCGCTTGGGACTGGAAACCTTGCACAGCTTTCTGGATGCACGGGCGCTGGCTTACCGGGGCGGCATTTCCTCACCACTGTCTTCGCCCACGGCCTGTTCGCGCCTGTCGACCTACCTGGCCTATGGCTGCGTCAGCCTGCGCGAGGTGGTGCAAAGCACCCGCGCTGCGCTCGATGCCCTGCCCCCGCAAGCCAGCAGGCACCGCGCCGGGCTGGTCGGTTTCATCAGCCGTTTGTATTGGCATTGCCACTTCATTCAAAAGTTAGAGAGCGAGCCCGAAATCGAGTGGCGCAACATGCACCGGGGTTACGACGGGCTGCGCGAAGACGGCTGGAACGACGCCCACTTTGCGGCCCTGACATCGGCCCGCACCGGCTGGCCCATGGTGGACGCTTGCGTGGTCATGCTGCACCAAACCGGCTGGCTGAACTTTCGCATGCGGGCCATGCTGGTGTCGGTGGCGGCTTACCCCCTGTGGCTCGACTGGCGGCCCGTAGGCCACTGGCTGGCCACCCAGTTTCTCGACTACGAACCCGGCATCCATTGGAGCCAGTTGCAAATGCAGTCGGGCACCACCGGCATCAACACCACGCGGGTGTACAACCCCATCAAACAAGCGCAAGACCATGACCCCAAAGGCATCTTTGTGCGCCGTTGGCTGCCGCACATGCGGCGTGTGCCCGACACCTGGTTGTTCGAGCCCTGGCTCATGCCCCCTGAAGTGCAGCGCCACTGCGGCCTGACGGTGGGCAGCGGACCCGATGCCGACATTCCCCTGCCCGTGGTGGACCTGGCCGAGGCCACGCGCACCGCCAAAGCCGCGCTGCACGCGCGCCGCGCCGAACCCGGTGTGAAAGCGGGCAAAAAAGCCATCATCGACAAACACGCTTCGCGCAAACATGGCACGGGCCAGCAACGCGATGTGTTCACCCGCGACAGCGACACCCCCAAGACCGGCCGCCGTAAGTCGGGCAAGTCATCCCCCGCCAACACCCCACCCAGCACCCAACTGGGCTTTGATTTTTGAGCCATGCGCACCACCCTTTTCTGGTTTCGAAACGACTTGCGCCTGCACGACCAACGTGCACTCCAGCAAGCCATCGCCCACGCCCAAGCGCACCAGCAAGCCCTGCTGCTGGTCTATGTGCACGAACCTGTGCATGACGAGCCCACCGCCTGGGGCTTTCGCCGCATGGGCGCGCACCGCAGACGGTTTGTGGCCGACACCCTGCAAAACCTTCAAGCTTCTCTGCAGGCACTGAACCAGCGCCTGGTGTTGCTGCACGGCCCCGTGGCCCAAGTGCTGCCCGCCTGCGCACGCTGGGTGCAAGCCGACACCGTGTTTTGCGAGGACATCGCCGCACCCGAAGAAGAAGCGCAGGTGCAAGCCCTGATCAACGCGGGCCTCACTGTGCAAAGCCTGTGGCAATCGAGCCTGATCGAACCGGAGGCCCTGCCCTTTGCGGCCGAAGAGATGCCGCAGGTCTTCACCGAGTTTCGCCAGCGCATCGAGTCGGCGCGGCTCCAACCGCTGGCACCGTTGCCTGCGCCGACCCAACTGCCCGCCCCGCCCACTGAGCACTTGACCACCTTGCCCGGCTGGACCGAAGACGCCTTCACGCTGCTGCAAGCCCACACCGAGGACGATGCGCACCCACGCTCGAATTTCCCCTACACCCAAAGCGCCTGCCGGGGCGGCGAAGCCAGCGCATTGGCCCACCTGCAAAGCTACCTCACGCCCCCTTGGCCCGACCGCTACAAGCAAACCCGCAACGCCCTGCAAGGCCATCACACCAGCAGCCACTGGTCGCCCTGGCTGGCCACGGGCGCGGTGTCGGCCCGCCGCATCTGGGCAGACCTGCGGGCCTATGAAAAACAGCATGGCAGCAACGATGGCACCTATTGGCTGTGGTTTGAGCTGCTGTGGCGCGACAACTTCCGCATGCTGCACCTGCAACACGGCCCGCAACTGTATGCCGCGCGGGGCTTGTCGAACTTGCCCAAGCCCTCGCACTTTCCCAAAGACTTCCAGCGCTGGTGCAGCGGCCAAACCGGCGAGCCCATCGTGGACGCGGGCATGCGCGAGCTGGCCGCCACGGGCTTCACTTCCAACCGCATGCGCCAGATCGTGGCGAGCTTCTTGGTTCATGATTTGTCATGCGATTGGCGCGCGGGCGCGGCCTGGTTCGAATCGCAGCTGGTGGACTTTGACGTGAGCAGCAACCAGGGCAACTGGCTGTATGTGAGCGGGCGCGGCACCGACCCGCGCGTGGGCAGGCGCTTCAACCCCGTCAAGCAAGCGCAAGACCACGACCCGCAAGGCCGTTTTCAAAAGGCCTGGCTTTTGCCCTGACACTCCCCCGAGTCTGCCAAGGGTGCAGGGATAATGCGCGCCATGCTGTTTTTCATGCGCCCCCATCCCCTTGTTGACCACACGCTCAGTGCCATAGCATGCTGAGCGGTGTCTTGTTCGCTTTGGCCGCAGGCCTGATGTGGGGCCTGGTGTTTGTGGGGCCGCTGCTCTTGCCCGAATACCCGGCAGCGCTGCACACCTTTGGCCGCTATCTGGCTTTTGGCCTGATCGCCCTGCCCTTGGCCTTTGTGGACCGCGCCGACATCCGGCGCCTGAGCCGCGCCGACTGGCTGGCTGCGCTGAAACTCGCCGCCATTGGCAATGTGCTGTATTACCTGTTCCTGTCCAGCGCCATCCAGCGCGCAGGCGGTGCGCTGCCCACCATGATCATCGGCACCCTGCCGGTGGTGATTGCGGTCGCAGCGAATGTGCTGAACCACCAACGCGACGGGCGCTTTCCTTGGCGTCAACTGGCTCCACCACTGGCGCTGATTTTGCTGGGCATCGCTTGCGTGAACCATGTGGAATGGACCACCTTGCTGCAAAACCCGCAAGCCGATACCGGCCGCTACATCACCGGAGCCCTGCTGGCCATTGGCGCAGTGGTCTGCTGGACCTGGTACCCCCTCAAGAACGCCGACTGGCTGCGCGGCCACCCCGAGCGCAACCCGCGCGTGTGGGCCACGGCGCAAGGCCTGGCCACGCTGCCCCTGGCCTTGCTCGGCTATGCAGGCTTCTGGATCTGGGCCAGCTCCACGCAGAACCCGCTGCCCATGCCCCTGGGGCCGCGTCCCCTCGAATTTTTGGGTCTCATGATGACCATTGCCCTGATGGCCTCGTGGCTGGGCACCCTGTGCTGGAACGCTGCCAGTCAACGCCTGCCCACGGCCTTGGCTGGGCAGTTGATCGTTTTTGAAACCCTGGCTGCTTTGGGCTATGCCTTTTGGCTGCGGGGCCATTGGCCCGAGCCATTGACCATGGCCGGCATTGCGCTCTTGGTGCTGGGCGTCATCGGCGGGGTCAGGGTCAAAGCGGTCTAGGGCAAAGGTTTGAAACAGGCAGGGTTTCCACTGATCACGCAGACATTCAATGTGTATACAGTCAAGAACACAAAAAAATGAGTTGACACCGGTGGAGAACCTTTTTGGTGCCACCCTTTCCCCTGGCTTGCACCAGGAATGGGAATTTTTAGGGGAACAACCTGACACCGTCTGTCAGGCAGGTGCTTGATAATGGCACCGATTTTGCTAGACATGAATCACTGTTTATTTGAACCTGGAGCCCCCATGAACAAGCGTTTCCTCATCAAGGCCACCGCCGCATTGGCTGCTGTCGCAGCATTTGGTTCTGCACATGCGCAAACCACCCCCATCAAGTTCCAACTGGACTGGCGTTTTGAAGGCCCATCGGCTTTCTTCTTGCTGCCTGCTGCCAAAGGCCATTTCAAAGATGCCAAATTGGACGTGACGGTGGACTCCGGCAACGGCTCTGGCGGCGCAGTGACCCGTGTGGCCTCGGGCACTTATGACTTGGGCTTTGCCGACTTGGCCGCCTTGATGGAATTCCACGCCAACAACCCCGACGCCCCCAACAAGCCTGTGGCCATCATGATGGTCTACAACAACACACCCGCTTCGGTGATGGCTTTGAAGAAATCCGGCATCAAAAACCCGGCTGATCTGGCAGGCAAGAAATTGGGCGCCCCCGTGTTTGACGCCGGTCGCCGCGCCTTCCCGATCTTCCAGAAAGCCAACAACATCGGCAACGTGACCTGGACCGCCATGGACCCACCTTTGCGCGAAACCATGCTGGTGCGCGGTGATGTGGACGCCATCACCGGCTTCACCTTCACCTCGCTGCTCAACATCGAAGCGCGTGGCGTGAAAGTCGAAGATGTGGTGGTCATGCAGTACCCCGACTTTGGCGTGAAGCTCTATGGCAACGCCATCATCGCTTCGCCCAAGATCCTGAAAGAAAACCCAGCGGCCGTCAGAGCCTTCCTGAGCGCGTTTGCCAAAGGCGCCAAAGAAGTCATGGAGAACCCCGCTGCGGCCATTGAAACCGTCAAGGCCCGCGACGGCATCATCAACACCGCTTTGGAAACGCGCCGCTTGCAACTGGCGATCGACACCGTGATCAACAGCCCCTCGGCCCGCGCCGAAGGCTTTGGCCAGGTGAGCGGTCCCCGTCTGTCGCTGATGGCGTCTCAAGTGTCTGATGCCTTCAACACCAAGACCCGCGTGAAAGCCGAAGACATCTGGAACGGCTCTTTCTTGCCCACGGCCAAAGAACTGGACATCTTGCCCAAAGCCAAAAAATAAGCCCGCCAGCTTTGCCGACAGGTCATGTCTGAAGGCAAAGCGGTTCATCTCCTGGTGCAAGGTCACCATGGCTTGAGCCCACTTCAACTCCCCGGAGTGAGTGGGCTTTTCAAGGGGATGTTTTGTATACACTTTCGAACACCATTTCAGAGCTCACACCATGACCCAAGAATCATTCGTTGATTTCCAGAATGTCTGGCTGGCCTACAACGACGAGTTGCTGGCACAAAACCACTTCGCGGTGGAAGACATCAACCTGCAGGTCAAGCAAGGCGAGTTCATCGCCATCGTCGGCCCTTCGGGTTGCGGCAAATCAACCTTCATGAAGCTGACCACGGGCCTGAAAATGCCCAGCAAAGGCCAAATCCTGGTCGACGGTCAACCGGTGACGGGGCCTTTGAAAATCAGCGGCATGGCCTTTCAGGCATCGTCGCTTTTGCCCTGGCGCACCACGCTCGACAACGTGTTGTTGCCGCTCGAAATCGTGGAGCCCTACCGCTCCAATTTCAAGGAAAAAAAGGCCGAATACGTCGAGCGCGCCCGCAAGCTGCTCAACACCGTGGGCTTGGGGGGCTACGAAGACAAGTTTCCCTGGCAACTGTCGGGCGGCATGCAGCAGCGCGCCAGCATTTGCCGCGCCCTGATCCATGAGCCCAAGATGCTGCTGCTCGACGAGCCTTTTGGCGCGCTCGACGCCTTCACGCGTGAAGAACTCTGGTGCATCTTGCGCGACCTGTGGTCGGCGCAAAAGTTCAACGTGATTTTGGTCACGCACGACCTGCGCGAGTCGGTGTTTTTGGCCGATACGGTGTACGTCATGAGCAAGAGCCCCGGCCGCTTTGTGGTGAAAAAAGAAATCGATCTGCCGCGCCCGCGCGATCTCGAAATCACCTACACCCCTGAATTCACCAACATCGTGCACGAGTTGCGCGGCCACATCGGGGCCATGCGCAAGACCGGTGCAGCCATCAACCAATAAGCGGGAGACCCCACATGCAAAAAAAATCCCTTGAAAGCTGGTCCCCCTGGATCTTGCTGGTCCTGAGCATCCTGCTTTGGGAAGGCCTGTGCCGCGCCTTCAACGTGTCGGAATTCGTCTTCCCCAGCCCCTCGCGCATTGCGCAGCAAACGGTGGAGTTCAGTGATGTGATCGCTGGCCACGCCTGGCGCACCTTCTGGGTGACCATGGTGGGCTTTGGCATCGCCATCGTGGTGGGCGTGTTGCTGGGCTTCATCATCGGCAGCTCACGCCTGGCCTATGCCGCCGTGTACCCGCTGATGACCGCCTTCAACGCTTTGCCCAAAGCGGCCTTCGTGCCGATTTTGGTGGTGTGGTTCGGCATCGGCATCGGCCCCGCCATCCTCACGGCCTTCCTGATCAGCTTCTTCCCCATCATGGTGAACATCGCCACCGGCCTGGCCACCTTGGAGCCAGAGCTCGAAGACGTGCTGCGCGTGCTGGGTGCCAAGCGCTGGGACGTGCTGGTCAAAGTCGGCCTGCCCCGCTCCATGCCTTACTTTTACGGCTCGCTCAAAGTCGCCATCACCTTGGCCTTTGTGGGCACCACCGTGTCCGAGATGACCGCCTCGAACGAAGGCATTGGCTACCTGCTGATCTCGGCCGGTTCTGCCATGCAAATGGGCCTGGCCTTCTCGGGTCTGGTGGTGGTCGGGGTCATGGCCATGGCGATGTACGAGTTGTTCAGCGCCATCGAAAAGCGCACCACGGGCTGGGCACACCGCGGCTCGCAGGGCGAATAAGGCCCAGGCGGGATGTCCTGGCACGCCAGCCTGCAGCTGGACTACACGCTGGAGTCCGAGCGCAGCGTCGCCCGCTACCTGCACCAGGGCCCGCTGCGCATCCTGCAAAGCCTCTACCCCGAAGGCGATGCGGTGTGCCACAACGTGCTGGTGCACCCCCCGAGTGGCTTGGTGGGCGGCGACACCTTGGACATGCAGGTCACTGTCGCACCAGGCGCGCATGGCCTGGTGACCACGCCCGGAGCCACACGCTTTTACCGGTCTGAAGCGGGTCTGGCCACACAGCAATTGCATGCGCGGGTTGAAACAGGCGCACGCCTGGAATGGCTGCCTTTGGAAGCCATTGCCTACAACCAATGCGATGCGCTCAACCGCGCCGTGTTTGAACTGGCCCCCGGTGCTGAAATGATGGCCTGGGACGTGACTGCGTTTGGACTGCCAGCGTCCGACTTGCCCTATGTGCAAGGCACGTTTCGCCAACACCTGGAAATCCCCGGCGTGTGGCTGGAGCGCGGCAACTTGAGCGCCGACGACACCCGCCTGATGGACAGCCCGCTGGGCCTGGCGGGCCAACGCTGCATGGCCACGCTGGTGTTTGCGACGGGCAGCGCCATGGCCGATGAGCGCATCGAACGGGCACTGGCCTGCGCCCGCGAACTGCTCGAAGCGTCTGAACTGCGCCTGAGCGCAGGCGCCACCTCTCCGCACAAACAGGTCATCTTGCTGCGCGCGCTGTCGCCCGTGACCGAGCCTGCGATGCAGTTGCTCAGGAAAGTATGGGCTGCGTGGCGACAAGAGATGTGGGATTTGCCGGGCACTTACCCACGGCTTTGGCATGTTTGAAGCCTGAGGTCAGTCCCCATCAGGTCAACGAAGGCCTGGTGGGCTTGGCGGGTCTTGGCCACTGATCTTTGCGGGCCCGTGTGCGGGTGCTAACAGACACAAACCCAAGAGGGATGGAGTCTGAGCACCTCGCAAGTGTCATCCAAAGGCTGTGCCATGAAATGGGCATTCATCCAAACGTCTTTCGCCGCAGTTCTTTTCCTGGTGTCGGCCCCGACTTTGGCCATGGACATTGAACCCTACACACCGGAAAACTTGTTGAAAAGACAAAACGCCGGCGAGGTGGTGTCGCTTTCATTTTTTGCCAAATGGTGTTCAACCTGCCTGATGCAGGAAAAGGTGTTCCACAGCTTCAAGGGCGATGCCAGCGTACCGGGAACCTTGCTGGTGGTGGACTACGACCATTCGCGTCAAATCATGAAAAAACTGCGCGTCCATGCACAGTCCACACTCATTGTGTTCAAGGGCCATGAAGAAAAGCACCGCTCTGGGGGCATCACCGACCCGCGGGTCTTGCGCGCTGCCTTGCAAGCAGCACCGTGAGTTGCGGGTGATGAATCTGGCGGCTTCCCATTGGGTCCTGAGCTGGCTCGCAGGCAGTTTGAGCACCTTGTCGCCTTGCGTCTTTCCATTGCTGCCCATGGTCTTGGCAGGTGGGGTGCAAACCAACCGCTGGGGGCCTTTGCTCATGGGCGTTGGCATGGCCTTGTCTTTTGCCGGTGTGGGAGTTTTATTGGGCGCCCTGGGACCCGTGTTGGGATTCGATGCAGCGCATCTTCGCATGGGGGGCGCGGTGCTGCTGATGGTCATGGGGCTGGTGATCTGCTTGCCCGCGCTGCATCAACGGTTCACCCAATGGATGACACCACTGGCCAGTGGAGCCAACGCCATGTCTGCACACCTGCAAGGCCACAGCGTGATGAGCGCCTTGATGCTGGGCGCTTTGCTGGGTTTGGTGTGGAGTCCTTGCTCGGGGCCTTTGCTCGCCTCGGCTTTGATCCTTGCAGCCAGTGAACACGGCGGGTGGTCGGGCGCGGTGGTGCTGGGATTTTTTGGCTTGGGCGCCGCGACCCCTTTGGTCGCCGTGGCCTATGCTTCTCGGCAAGGGTTTCAGGCCCTGCGCCAGCGTGTGCGGGACCATGGTGAACAGGCCCAAAAGATCATGGGCGTTGTGATTTTCTTGACCGGCTTGGCGGTCGCATCCAGCGCTGATCAATGGTTGGCTGTACAGGTTTTGCGGTCATTGCCCGAGGGTTGGCTGAAGACGATCACCTTGATTTAAAAATGACGCC
>JACCDZ010847644.1_pt1 | contig 17828 bp, 16 predicted proteins | sample 7449551 | NCBI WGS metagenome assembly JACCDZ01 (sample SAMN15323452, study PRJNA562643) | freshwater metagenome | isolation source: river surface water | place: USA:Blue River Watershed | collected 2017-08-18
CAAGGGCCAGCGCGTGGTGTTGGCGGGCGATCACCACCAACTACCGCCCACGGTGAAGAGCGAACAAGCCGCCCGCCAACACCCCCCTCCGTTTTTCTCTCCCAAACGGCTCCGGGGGGCCCCGATGGCGGCTGATTCCGTCAGATTCGACCCGATTCCGGCCCGTTCCGAGCTGGTACGGATGCGGAAGGCCGACCTGGTGGCCCTGGTGGAGCAGTTCCGGCCCCTGGCGGGCATGTCGGTGACCTCGGCCACGTCCGCAGCGCTGGCTGCGGTGGGTGAGGTGCCTGGTTGGGACCGGGCGAAGGGGGCCACGGCCCTGCGCCTGGCGGTCGAGCTCGACGCCGGGGCGGGCATGGCTACGGCGGCGGTGGCCCGGGAGCTTCGGGCGACCCTGGCCGAGCTGGAGGCGGCAGCTAAGGAGCGCAGTGGTGGTGGCAACGACCCGGCCGAGGATCTCGACGCCGAGCTGGAACGACTCACGGCCGGCTGACTGGTCGCCGGAGTGGGTGCCGCCCCCGAGGTTCGGCACCCCGAGGCGCCCGGAGCGCAAGACGCTGGGGCCGGCGGTGGCCACGGTGGCCGCCCGGCTCGGCACCCCACTCAAGCCGTTCCAGCGGTACATCAACGACGTCGCCCTGGAGCTGGACCCCGAGACCAACACGCTGGTCTACAGCATGGTGGTTCTGCTCCTGCCCCGGCAGTCGGGCAAAACCGTGATCACCCTGCCCCGGCTGGTGACCAAGGGCCGCATGTGGGACGACCTGTTCTTCTGCTACACGGCGCAGGACCGCAACTACGCCCTCAAGAAGTTCGAAGAGGACTTCACCCGCCGGCTCGACGCCTCCCGCACGTTCACCGCTGGCCGCGACTACCGGGCCCGGCTGGGCAACGGCAAAGAGCGGATCCTGTTCCCGAAGACCCGGAGCCAGATCACGATCGCGGCCACCCAGTCGACCAGCGGCCACGGCGGCACGAACGACGACGTGACCGTTGACGAGGCGTTCAGCCACGAAGACACCACGGTCGACGAGGGGTTCGTACCGACGCAGATCACCCGGGGCAAGGCGGCCCGGGACTCGCTGGGGAAGCTGTCGCCGGGGCCGCAGACGTGGATCATCTCGGCCGCCGGTGATGAGGACTCGCACTACTTCTACGACAAGATCGCCCTGGGTCGGGCCGCGGTGGAACGGGGCGATGACCGGGGCATCTGCTACATCGAATGGTCGTGCCCGGACGAGTGGGACATCACCGACCGGGCCCTGTGGTGGTACTACATCCCGGGCCTCGGCCACCTGTGCGACGAGCAGGACATCGCCGCCGACATGGCGAAGATGGGCGAGGCGGAGTGGCGACGGGCGTACGCCTCGCAGCGGAAGATGGTTGGCCGGGAGCCGGCGCCGATCGACCCGGAGGACTGGGGGCGGCAGGTGGACCGGGCAGCGCAGCACGAGGGCCGCCTGGTCTACGGGGTGGATGTGTCGCCCGACCGGTCGAGGGCCAGTGTCGGGGTGGCTGGGGCCCGGGAGGGCGGCGGCTACATGGTGGAGATGATCGAGTCCCGGCCCGGTACCAGGTGGGTGCCGGCCTTCCTGGCCGAGGTGGTGGAGCGCAACGGTGGCGCGGGTGTCGCGGTGGATCGTGGCAGCCCGGCCGGGTCGCTGATCCCCGACCTTCGGGACCTGGGCCTGTCTGTGATCGAGCTGAACGCCGGGGAGCACGCTCGGGCGTGTGGGGCGCTGGTGGACCGCATCCCCACTGGGGAGCTGTTCCACCTGGGCCAGCCGGAGCTGGATGACGCTGTGACCGGGGCCAAGAAGCGGTCGCTGGGTGAGGCGTGGGCGTGGGACCGGAAGCGGCCGGAGACGGACATCACGCCGCTGGTGGCGGTCACCCTGGCGTTCGGGGCGCTGCTCACGCTCGACCCGGAGCAGGAAGACGAGGCGAGCGTGTATGAGGAGCGGGGGTTTGTGGAGTGGTGAGCTTGTCCGGGCGGGCCCCGCTGCCAGCGCCGTCGGTGCGTGATGGGCTGGTCCGCCAGCACGTGGTCGTGACCCTGGCCGACGAGACAGGGGTCCGGGGGCTGCTGTGGTCGACCGACGACACGGGCCTGATGCTGGCCCCAGCGCCCGGGCAGCCGGTGGAGTCGTGGTCGCCGGGTGGTGAGTGGGTGCCGGCCGATGGGGCACTGTTCGTCCCGATGGCCGCTGTGAAGTTCGTTCAGATCCCCGGAGGGGTGGTGTTGTAGCTCGTGCCGATCATCTCCGGGGCGGTGACCAAATCGACATCGCCCACGGTGTGGAGCTCGGCCGACGGGTTCGCCTACACGGGCGCCGGCACGCACCCGCTGGCCGGCTATCTCGGCGCATCCCAGGCCTACGCCTACGAAGCGGTCTTTGAGCGGCAGCTGTGGGCGCAGGTCGCCATCGTGAAGCTGCTCAGCCTCCAGATCCTGCTGCCGATGAAGGTCTACCAGCGGCGCCGCCGTGGCCGTGACGATGCCCGGCAGACGCCGTTCGGGCAGCTGATCGCTCAGCCGTCACCGACGATCGACCCCGTGCAGTTCTGGTCCTGGTTCATTCTTCAGCGGCACATCCACGGCAAGGCCTTCGCCATGAAGGTGCGCGACGCCGGTGGCCGTCCGGTGCAGCTCCAGCTGATCCACCCGACCCGGATCCGGTTCGGCCCGGCCCGGGGCGAGCAGGCCGGGCCCGAAGGGCAGGGGTCGCGGTGGTGGTACGTCACCGACCCCCGGAACCTGACCGAGCGGCCCCTGGAGCGGTGGGACTTCATCGCCTGGCGCCGCCCCAACCCCTGCCACCCCGAGCAGGCCATGTCCCCGCTTGAGCAGCTCCGCGACACCCTGGAGCTGGAGGGCGCCGCCCGGGTCGCCAACAAGGCCCTGTACTCCCGGGGCGGCAAGCACTCCATCATCCTGAAGACCCCCAAGAACTTCGGGTCGGCGCCGTCGCTGGTCCTGAAGCGGCTCAGCGAGCAGTACCAGGACCGCCACGGCGGTGTCGAGAACTGGGGCAAACCCCTCATCCTCGAAGACGGCATGGAGCCGGTCCAGCTCGATCACTCGCCCGAGGATCTCCAGTACGTCGAAGCGCGGCGGCTCAACCGGGAAGAGATCGCCGCAGCGTTCGACATCCCGCCGCCGGCCATCGGGATCTTGGACCGGGCCACGTTCTCCAACGTGACCGAGCAGAACCGGATGCTGTATCGGACCACGATGCCGCCGCTGCTGCAGTCCTTCGAGTCCATGATCAACTTCGACCTGCGGGACGGCCGCCACGGTCGGCCTGTGCAGCCGGATTTCGGCGAGGCGTTCTACTTCGAGCACCTGGTCGATGGGGTGCTGCGGGGCTCGACTGAAGAACGGGTGGCCAGCTACGCCACGGCGATCCAGACGGGCCAGCTGACCCCGGCGGAGGCCCGGGAGCTGGAGAACCGGCCGTTCATCACGGGATCCGACCGGCTCTACATCAACACGGCCATGGCCCCGTTCGACCAGGCCGCGCAACCGCAGGGCCCGGCAAGTGACGGCACGGGACCGGCAGCGCTGCCGGCGGCCTCGGCCGGGGGAGCACCCACCCCCGGCCAGGCCCGGCACCTGGACCCGGCCGCGATCTCGATGCTGATGGGGCGCCTGTCGCGGCCGAAGGCGCTGGCCGAGCTGGACACGGGCCGCCTGGTCGACGGGCTCGATGAGCGCTCGGCGGCGGTGGTGGGCCAGGCGGTGGAGCACGTGGCCGAGCTGGATGGGACGGTGGCCGGCCTGCGCCGCCTGATCAAGACACTAGGAGCTGAGCAGCTGTGAGCATCGAGACGAGGGCCTACACGGCCGAGATCAAGGCCGCCAGCGATGGCAGCTTCGAGGCGATCATGTCGGCCCCCACCCTGGACCGGGATGGGGAGGTCATCGACTCCCTGGCCTTCGCTCCGCTCCCGTCCAAGATCACGGTCGACATCGACCACGCCATGTCGGTGCGGTCGGTGGTCGGGTCCGGAGAGCCGTTCTACGACGAGGCCGGCCTGCTCAAGATCCGTGGCCGGTTCGCCTCGACGCCGCTGGGGCAGGAGGTGCGGACCCTGGTGAAGGAGGGGCACGTGGACCGCATGTCGGTCACGTTCCGGGGTGCCCAGCGCGACATCGGTGAGGATGGACTGCAGCACGTCCGCAAGGGCGAGCTGCTGAACGTGGCGTTCGTCGTGATCCCCTCCAACCGTGAGGCCGCCGTGCTGGCCGCCAAGAGCGGGCTGCTTGCTTCCCCCGACGCTCGAAGCGGGCTGCTCACGCCCGACGAGGCCCGGGAGATGATGGCCGCCGCCGACACGGTGGAGCTGACCGGGCTCGACGCCGTGGCCGCCGACGTCCAACGCCTCTCCGGCGAGATCGACCAGCTCAAGGCCACCGTGGCCGAGCTGGTTACCAAGTCCTTCCCCGAGGCCCCCGAGGCCGCCCCCGAACCGTCTGCCGCCGACCCGGCCGCAGACGAGCGGGCAGCGGCCAGGCAGGCGATGACGGCGAAGGCCCGGGCCCTACTGGCCCGTCCCTGACCACCCCCTGACAACTAGGGAGACATCGCTATGACCACCACCGAGCTGACGCCCCGCGAGGCCGCCGAGGCCGCCATGAAGGCGTGGGACGACGCCGAAGGCGTCATCGTCGCCAAGGGCGCCGCCGCCACCGACGAGGACCACGCCGCCGCCGAGCGGGCCGCCGCCCACTTCAAGCGGCTCGCCGAGAACATCCCCGCCCGGGAGCTGCTCGCCGACCAGTCCCGGATCGTGGACGGCAAGTCGTTCGACGACCTGGCCGCCGCCAGCGGGATCACCAACCCGCAGGGCATGACCCTGGGCGACGCGTTCACCAAGTCGCCCGCCTACCTCGAAGTCATGGAGCGGGACCTGCGCACCGACGGCACCCTCTCCGAGGGCAGCCGGAGCAAGCCCGTCCAGCTCGGCCTGGCCCTCAAGTCGTTCATCGACTCCAAGACCCTCGTCACCGGCGCCAGCAACACCAGCGGCGGCGCGTTCATCCGCAACGACCGCCTGCCCGGCGTCGCGGACGTCGCCCCCCTGCGTATGCCGACCCTGATCGACCTCTGCACCCGGGTGCCGCTCAGCAGCGACACCATGGAATGGGTCGAGATCACGACCAAGACCAACAACGCCGTGGCCGTGGCCGAGGCCACCAGCGCCGCCGACGGCGCCAAGCCCGAGTCGGCGATCGCGTTCGCCGAGCGGACCCAGGCCGTGCAGACCATCGCCCACTGGATCCCGATCACCCGGCGGGCCGCGGCCGACGCCCCCCAGCTGACCGCCATCATCAACACGTTCCTGCTCCAGGGCCTTGCGGCCAAGGTCGAGGACCAGCTGGTGAACGGCACCGGCGTCAGCCCGCAGCTGCGGGGCATCCTCAACACCACCACGGCCTGGTCGATCCAGAGCATCGACATCTCGGTGTCGACGCTGAGCCGGCTCGATGCGGTGGCCACGGCCGTCGCTCAGATCGAGTCGGGCCTGGAGGGCGCCTACCACGCCAACGCCCTGCTGGTCCACCCGCTCGATTGGTTCTCGACCAACTTCGCCCTGGCCCGTGAGGGCGCCGGCACCGGCCAGTACCTCGGCGGTGGCCCGTTCACCGCTGGCGCCTCCCGCACCATGTGGGACATCCCCGTCATCGTGTCCAAGGCGGTGCCGCAGACCACCCAGCTGGTCGGCGACTTCTCACAGGCACTCGTCGGCGACCGGGAGCAGGCGTCTCTGCTGCTCACCGACTCGCACTCGGATTTCTTCATCCGCAACATCCTGGTCACCCTCGCCGAGCTGCGCCTGGCGTTCGCCCTGCGGGTGCCCCAGGCGTTCGTCAGCATCGTCCCGTAAGGGGCGCTCCCCTGATCGCTGGCGGGGCCGGGTGTGTGTCGCCCGGTCCGCCCCCGGGTTCCCTCTCCCGCCCCGCCAGCTCTGGCCCACCCTCTCCCCGATTGGAGCACCCATGTCCGACACCCCCGGCATCGAGTCCTATCCCGAGTACCTGGCCCGCAAGGGCGACCCCCGCGACGCCGTCCCCGACGTCACGGTGGTGGTGGAGTCGTACCCCGACTACCTGGCCCGCAAGGCGGCCGGCACCGAACCCAAGCAGGTGAAGGGCAAGGACGTCGAGGACAAGGCCGTGAAGGCCAGTGGGGCCGAGGGCAAGTAGGTGACCGAGTTCTGGACCCGCTCGGCGTGGTCCGACTCGCACTCCGATTTCTTCGTCCGCAACATCCTGGCGTTCTCGCCGGGGTGGGAGTCGGCCGAGGCCGCCGCCATTGCCGGGTTCACCCCCAACAACGTGCGGCCCACGTGGCCCACGCTCGACGAGGTGACCCGGTGGGCCGAGTCGATCAACAACTACCCCGGCGCTGGGGCCTCCCCACGGGTCAACGTCGAGAACCTGCAGCTGACGCTGGACGCCGCCATTGAGCACGTGTCGATGCGGATTCATGAGCAGGTCCGCCCGGCCGACTCGGCCGGCGCGGTCGATCCCGATGGCGACCCGGTGCCGATTCCGGCCACGGCGAAGCTGGCGACGATGATGCAGGCGGTGCGGTGGGCCCGGCGGGCCATGTCGCCCGATGGTGTGATCGGCGACTCCGAGATATCGGGCGCCATCCGGGCGATGGCGATCGACCCCGACATCGAGAAGATGCTGTTCCTCTGGTCGTTCGTGGGCCTGTACTGATGCCGACCCTTGCCGAGTGGCCCGCCATCCTCGCCAGCGCCGCCGAGGCCGTGCTGTCGGTGCCGGAGCTGGGCTACATCATCCCGGTGACGGCCTACCCGCCGGCCACCCTCACCAGCCTACCGCAGGTCTGGATCGAGCCGGAGCCCGGGATCTTCCTCGAGCCCAGCTCGGCCGGCGGCACCCTGTCAACGCTGAGCCAGCTGACGGCGTTCTGGTCGTTGCGGGTGGTGGTCGGCGACCCGGGCTCCGAGGGCGCCATGGCCACGGCGCTCGACATCCTGCAGCGCCTGCACGCCGGCTACGCCGATGCGGTGGCGGCAGATTCGGAATCGGGCGGATTCCGGCCAGCGGTCGGCACGGTGCTGACCCCGACGGCTGAGGCCTACTCCGCGACGCCGGTGTGGTCGGCTCGGCTGCCGTTCTCGACCCCGGTCGACAAGATCCCCCCAACCACCCCGTAGGGAGAACCCGCAATGCCCCTGATCAGTGTCACGGCTTCCAACCCGATCAAGTTCGACAAGTTCAGCTTCGTGATCGACTGGAACCAGACCGACCCCCTGCAGTTCCAGTGCGCCACCCGGTCGCTGAGCCACGTGGTCGACCAGCAGTTCGCCGACGTCAAGACCCTCTGCAACCCCTCCGGTGAGGCGCCCTCCACGGTGACCGAGCAGCTCGACGTGGAACTGCTGTGGGAGTACTCGGCCACCGGCGCCTGGAACAAGCTCCGGCCGCTGGCCGGTCTGCGCCGGTCGTTCGCCATCCTCCCGCTCGGCACGGGTGCCACGTCGGCCACCAACCCCGAGATGTCCGGGTTCGTGTGGGTGCCGCAGATCCCGTTCATCAACGCCACCGAGGTGAACGGCTACAGCTACGTGCCGCTCACCTTCAAGATCTCGGGCATTCCGATCTACGACACCGACGGCACCCCGGTGTACGCCGGTCACACCGTCCCGGCCTGATGACGTTGCCGGGCGCTGCCCGGCTGGACCGGGCCCTGGCCGCTGTCGAGATCGACGCCACCGACGCCCGAGTGGCGAAGGCGGCGGGCGAGCTGGTGGCGGCCACGGCCCGGGCCGCGTCGTTCTCCCGGCGTGTCGCGGCGACCGGCAAGGTCCGGGTGAAGCGGGGCACGGCCCTGGTCACCTTCGGTTCGCCGGCCACACCGTGGGCGCTGCCCGGCCACTTCGGCCACGGCACCCCATCGGCCCCCCGGGCTCAAGGTGGGTTCATGGCGCCGAACCCGTTTCTCTACAACGCCGCCGACGTGCGCCGTGAGCAAGTCATCGACCTGTATTACACGAAATGTGTCAAGGCCATCAGATCCAACGGGCTCTAAGAAAGGGCGGACCCCGTGCCACCGAACCCACCCCCCGCGCCACCACCAGACGACCCGGCCGAGCCGGTAGAGCTGGTGCTTGATGTCGATTCGTTCGACTGGGCCGAGCGCCTCGAATGCCAGAAGCGGTTCGACAACGAGTGGGGCGACATCCTCAAGTACCTGCGGGCCGTGGTCAACCCGGGCCGTGATGGGGCAATGCCGTTCCGCCTGTTCGACCGGGACAAGAACCTGATCGTGGCCGACGAGCTCCTGCCGTTCCTGCTGTGGGTGCAGGCCAAGCGGGACCGGCCCGACGTCGACCTGGCCGAGTTCCAGGGCGTGGCGCATGGCGACCTGCAGTGGGCGCACCTCGGGGGGCTGCTGGAAAAACAGAGGCGGGCCGCGACTGGGAACGCAAGGCCATCGAGGAAGCGGCCCTCCTCGCGATCTTCCTCAGCGGATCGCTGAGCTACGCCGAGGCCAAGGCCCTGCCCTGGCGTGAGTACCGAGTGTTGGTCGAAGCGATGAAAGCATCCAAGGAGGTGAGCAAGCACCGTGGCCGGTAGGAACGCCGATATCAGGGTCACGGTGAAGGGCGATGCCGACTTCGGCGCGGCCCGGCGTGAGGCCACCGAGGCGCTCGACGACATCGAGCGCAAGGCGAAGGACGTCACCCTCTCCCCCGAGCTGGACACGAGCGAGATCCGTCAGGCCATCGCCCTGGCTGAGCAGCTCGACGGGATGGTGGCGACGCTCGACATCGACGCCGACCCGGCCGACATCGTGGCCGCCGAGAAGCTGGCCCGCTCGCTCCGGGGGTTCCAGGCCCGGGTCGATCTGTCGGTGGAGGGCAAGGCGGAGCTGACCGAGGCGCTGGGCCTGGCCGACAAGATGGAGGGCCTCCGCAAGGTCAAGGTGGAGGTGCAGGGCCGGCAGGATCTGGAGCGGGCCCAGGAGATCGCCGACGACCTGGAGCGGCGCCGGACGGTCCCGATCGACGCCCAGGCGTCCGACCTGGTGCGCCTGGATGATCAGGTGGCCGACGCCCTCCGGGATGGCGGAGAGGCCGGGGCCGCTGGTGTCGCGGGTGCGCTCGGCGGGATCGACTTCGGCGACATCGGTGGTTCGGCTCAAGACGAGCTGCTCGGCTCGCTGGCTGCCGCTGGGCCGTGGGCGGCGGCGGCCGGCACCATCGGCGCCGTCTTCGGCGACGAGTTCCTGCAGGGGTTCAACAACGCCCTGCCGTCGGGGCGGGCCGACACGATCCGGGCCCTGCGGAACAACCTCTCCGAGCGGGACCTGGCGGCGGTGGGCCTGGCCGGCGGCGAGGCGTACAGCTCGGGCCTGACCGACGGGCTGGCCGATGCCAAGGACTCGGCCGCCCTGATCAAGAGCGAGCTGGGCGGCATAGATGACTCCCTGGATCTGACGAACGCCACCCGCCAGGCGACGGCCCTGTCCACGGTGTTCGATGTGGACCTGCGCGACGCCGTGACGTCGGTCGACAAGCTCCTGTCGCAGGGCCTCGTGCAGAACAGCGAGCAGGGGTTCAACCTGCTCTTTGAGCTGGCCCAGCAGACCGGGACCCAGTTCGATGAGATGCTTGAGCTGACCGATGAGTTCTCGGTGGCGCTGCGGGCGCTGGGCATCGAGGGGCCGAAGGGCTTGAAGCTGATCGGCGAGATGGTTGAGCGGGGGATCTTCCCCCAGGTCGACCAGGCCGGTGAAGTCTTCGAGGAATTCAACGAGCAGATCAACACGGGCGGGGCGGCCGAGGGCCTGGAGGCCATCGGGCTGAACGCCGAGGACATGCTGGCCCGACTGCGGGCGGGTGGCCCGGATGCTGCGGCGGCGACGGCCGAGATCGCCCGGCAGCTGCTGGCCACGAACGACAACGCCGTGCAGGCGTCGGCCTCGGCGTCGATCTTCGGCGGAAACATGGACCTGCTCGGCGACGACGCCCGCGAGGCGGCGCTGCAGCTGTTCGCCACGGCCGACGGGACGGCCGCTGTTGGCACCGCCGCGACGGATGCGGCCGATGCCATCGAGGACTCGGCGTCGGGTCTGGATCGGCTCAAGCGGGTCGCAATCGAGCTGGGCGAGGAACTGGGCGGCACGGTGGCCGACGGGATTGACACCCTCAACTCCCTGGCCGAGCTGGACTTCGGGTCGGCGGCCGATAGCGCAGCGGCGTTCGGTGAGTCGCTCGGGGTCAAGGTGCTGGGGCCGCTGGCCGACATCGCTGATCGGCTCGGGCTCGACCCGTTCGGGCCGGCCAAGGATGGTTTCGAGGAGCTGTTTGGCAGCACCGAGAAGCTGGCGACCAGCATCCCGAAGGCGCAGGCCGGGATGGATGGCGCCACCGAGGCGAGCGAGAACCTGTCTGGTGGCATGTATGACGCCGCCGACGCCACCGACCAGCTGGAGGCCGAGCTGCGTGGCCTGTTCGACTTCTCCGCCGACCAGCTGCTGCGCGACATCGCCGACTCTGCCGATGACCTGGCCGCGAGTTTCGAGGACGGGGCCGGCCAGGCGGTCGGCCTCGGTGGTGCCATCGACATCACGACCGAGTCGGGCCGCCGGCTGCAGGACCAGATGGAGGGCCTGACAGACAAGCTGATCGATGCCCAGGTGGCGGCGGCCAACAACGAGATCACGGCCGGGCAGCTGGCTGATACACAGTCGTTCCTTGCCTCCGAGTTCGATCGGGTGACCGGGGCCGCGGGGCTCACCAAGGACCAGGTGGAGGGCCTGCGGCAGAAGTACCTGGCGGTCCCGTCGAAGGTCACCACCGATGTGACGGCCAACACGTCGACGGCGATCAACAACGTGACGGCCCTGCAGAACGCCATCGCCAACATCAAGAGCAAGAGCGTGACCATCTCGGCGTCGATCTCCGGGCCTACCGGGATCTCCGCCTCCGGCACGATCAGCCGGAAGGCCCGGGGCGGGTGGACAGACGGCCTGACCCTCGTGGGTGAAGAGGGGCCGGAGCTGATCGATGTGCGGGGCCGGGCGTTCGTCCACACTGCCGCCGAGACCCGTGAGCTGCTGTCGAACCGGGGCGGTGCGCTCGCTGGGCCGGCGGTGCCGACGACGAACTACGCCGGGCCCCGCCTCAACATCGAACAGTTGGTGATCGACAAAGGCGTTGATCTGTGGCAGGGGCTGCTGATGGCGGAGAAGCTCGCCGGATGACGTTCGCCGGTTCGACCGCCGCCGTCATCGGCCAACTCTCATCGGGGCAGGTGTTGTTTTTCAGCTCGGCGAACCTGCCGGTCGGGGTGACGTCCACCCGGGACCTGCCCGAGTGGGAGCTGGGCCAGTTCTCCAGCTTCACCAACCCCGACGGCACCGCGAGCCGTGGCTACTGGTATCCGAACACCCATGGCTCCGCCCCTTACACCGACGCGGACTACGGGGTGAAGCTCGACGCCAACCCGGTGTCGGGCAACGCCGTGCTGTGGACGAAAATCACCGACGGCTACAGCTCCAGCCTCCTGCAGCACGCCGCCCAGCTGTGGCGCAACTACGACTGGGCGGCCGACCCGCTGCCGTTTGACGGCTACTACTCGTGGTGGATGCGATTCGAGCAAGAAATCGCGTTCGACAACGACACAGGCGGCGGCGCCCCCTACGGCTTCACGAATCACTGGCAGCTCTACAGCAACGGGCCGAGCACCAACACGGGCCCTTTCGTCACGATGGGCGCCGGCCGCAACACCCTGCACGACTCCTATTTTCGGTGGCGGTTCAACCTGGACGACCTCGGCCTGCTCGAGCTGACTCAGCTGATCGACGAGCCGGTGCCGGTCGGGCAGTGGATGTTCATAGAGTGCCGGGTGAAGGCGTCGACCGGGAGCGACGGCCGGTGGGAATGCTGGCAGGACGGCCGCAAGGTCCTGGACTACACCGGCCCGACGCACAACACCGGGGTGACCCAGTTCGGTGTCTCGTGGGGTAACTACGGGTCCAAGCAGATCCCGTCCGATCCGGTCGTGGTCTTCGACGACATCGCTATCACCACGGTGCCGGTGCTGCCGCTGATCCAGGCCGCCGAGGCCGGTGATGGGCGGCGGGTCACGCTGATCGGTGGTGATGGGGTGCGGCGGGTGTTGGCCTGCTCCGACGAGCCGATGCAGCTCAAGCTGAACGCGACGGCGTGGGGGCTCACGTCGTATGCGCTCGGCACCCGCCCGGTGGGCGAGATACCCGGCGAGCGGCTCCAGACGGTCCGGGCCCTGCCCCGGGTGTTCTCCCTGCCGGTGCAGATCGAAGGCGACACCGAGGCCGAGATAGACGAGCGGTTGAGCTGGCTGGGTGAGGTGCTCGACCCGGGCCGTGAGATCCGGGTGCAGTACCGGCGGCCCGACGGGACAGAGCGGGAGATCTCGGCCCTGTACCAGTACGGCGCTGATGCCGTGTCGGCCACCGACCAGGCCGGCCACCTGCAGCGGCACGTGACGGTGCCGTTGGTGATGAAGGCCCTGTGGCCGTTCTGGCGGCCGGTGGCCAACCCGGTGGTGACCGAGGGGCCGACCGAGTTCGATGACGGGCGGGCCGCCGGGTCGAACCTGGTCACCCTGATGAACGGTGGTGACGTCGCCTGCTGGCCCGAGTTCACCGTGACCGGCTACGCCGAGGCCATCGAAGTGCTGTCGCTGACCACCGGGAAGCTGTGGCGGGTGCGGCGGATCCTGGCCGTGGGCGACGTGCTCCGCATCGACACCGACCCCCGGAACCTCGGGGTCTACATCAACGACTCCCCGGACTACACGGTGATGGACCAGCTGTCGCAGCTGAATGAGTGGACGCTGGAGCCGGGCGAGAACGTGCTGCTGCTCCGGGCCAACACGGCCACAGGGGCCGAACCGATCGGGGGGTTCACCATCCGGTGGCGGCCCCAGTTCTCCAGCTGCTGATGGACGTCTACGCGCTCGACCGCTACCAGCAGATCGGCCTGATTACCACCGCCACCCGGGTGCAGGTGGTCGAACGGGACCTGAAGGAAGGGGCGTGGCTGGTCGAGCTCCCCCTGGGCGGGTCGGCCGAGGTGGGGGCGGAGATGATGGCGGCCACGTGGCCCGGGATCGAGCTGCACGACCCGGAGACAGGGTGGCGGTTCGGGGGCTACCTGACCGATCACGCCGTGATCGTGGACGCCGACGGCGCCGAGACTCTGCGCCTGGTCGGCTCTGACTTCCAATCGGACCTGGCCCGCTGGTTGGAGTGGCCCGAGCCGACCACGCCTGACGAGTGGTGGGCGAACACGGTGGGCGGCACCATCGCCGCTACCTCCGACGCTCACAACACGGTGAAGTTCAACGCCGGCACCCTGGCCGCCTCCGGCCGCCCGCAGATCGATGGGCTCCAGTTCGGGCCGAACCCGGCGGCCGGCGCCCCGAAGGCCCGCCGCCTCAAGGGCGAACCGCTGCTGGAGGTGTGCCGGTTCCTGTTCGCCGATTCGACCGAGTGGACCGCCCGGCTGCGGCTCATGCGCTCGACCGCTGGTGACGGGTTCGTGCAGTTCGACACCCCGGCCCGGCAGCTGGCCCCCCTCGTGCTCGACGTGAAGCGGGGCACGTTCGGCCGGGCGGAAGTCACCAGGTCGGCGTCGCGGTACACGTGGGTGCTGGCCATGGGCGCCGAGGTCGAACCGGTGGTCACCGCCGGCGAACGGCACGTCGCCATCGTCTCGTCGGTCGAGCCCAACTGGCGGTTCCGGCATCGGGAGGTGGCACTGAACCGGCCGGCCACAGACGACACCGACGCCCTGGGCGCCGAGGCGTCCGCCACGATGCTCGACCCGGCCAACTGGCGGCCCCAGTCGGTCAAGGTCGACCAGGCCCGGGTCGACGGGTGGGGCCGAGACATCGACCTGGGATGGCTGGTCGACGTCTACCTGGGCCGCACGTTCTCGCCTACCACGGCCCGCCTGCCGGTGGTCGCCTCGACGCTCGACTTCACCCCCGAAACCGGGTGGGTCCGCACCGTCGACCTGGGCACCGAATCGCTCGACGGGCCCCGCCGCATCTACGCATCGGTCGCGGCCGTGGCCGCCCAACTCCGAAAGCTCGAGTCCGACTCCCGATGACGAACACCGGCTACGCCCGCACGATGGCCAGCGTCGATGATGCCCGCCGGCTTCGCCGCGAGCGGCACGCCAGCTCCACCGAGTGGGAACCGCTGGCCGAGTTCGGGCCGTGGACGCCTCCGAGCTCGGAACCGTGGCACGTGGCCGCCTACTGCACGGCCGACGTGGACACCGGGTCGGTGGGCCAGCTCCGGCTCCGGTCGTCGGCCGGGTCGGTCACCACCAACGGGGTGCTGGTGTCGGCGTTCGCTCGGAACATCCGCCTGGGTTTCCAGGGGGTGGCCAACGTCGCGCAGACGATCTACGTGGAAGGCCGCCGGTTGAGCGGCACCGGCGGGGTGCGCCTGGTCGACGCCAAGCTGTCGGCCGTGTCGGCGCCCCCGGCGGGGCTGATCGTGGGTGGTGTCCCGGTCGGTGGTGGGGTGGCCGAGGTGGTGCCCCTCGTCGCTGTGGGTGGCACGGCTGGGCAGCAGACGATCACGTCGCCGGCGTTCTCCCCACCGGCGAACCACCGGCTGGTGGTGGTGGCCAGGGCCGAGCGGAACAACCACGCGACGGCGTTCACGTGGTCGATCTCTGACACCGGGTCGCTGGGCACGTGGCAGTCGGATGCGGCGGGGCCGGTGGAGCCCAGCTCGGGGAACCTGTTCGGCCGGGCGATCTGTGTGAAGTCGATCGGGGTCGGGGCCACCCCACCGACGAACATCACGGTGACCGTGGACGCCTGGTCGACCACCGACACGGGCGTGTATTCGCTGGCCATCTTCGCCGTGCCGGACCCGGGGCCGGTGTGGTTGAAGCGGGCGGCAGCGTTCGCCTACTCCGGCACCAACACGGTGACGGCTTCGCTGGGCACCCCACCCACGGGCCGCCCTGTCGCGGTGTTCTTTCACGAATCGTCGGACGCGACGTCGTGGCAGACCCCGGCCGATGGGTGGACGGCCCGGGCCGAGTCGGCCGCCGGCAACGCTGGGGCGATCATCCTGGCCGCCAACTCCGACCCCGATGGGTCGGTCGCGCAGGCCACCACGTCGGCGTCGCCGTACTGCACCCACGGGGTGTTTCTCGACATCGGCCTGGGTGGCACTTCGACCACCGACGTGCGGTCCACGTTCGTCTCCGCTGCCGAGGCGTCCAGCTTCACGATCCTGCCGACGTGGCTCTCTCCGCCCGCCCAGCCCGGCGACAAGGTGGTCCTGATCGGCGCCGGCCCCGGGCCCTCCGACGTGTCCAGCTGGTCGTGGACGTTCCCCGGGACGGTGCTCACCTCGGCCGGCGGCGGCACCTACAACCCGCGGGTGATGGCCACCGTGGTCGACTACAACGCCGCCGGGTGGACGGTGGCCGCCTCCGGTTCGTTCCGGGCCGCCGCCATCGCCCTCACCAACGCCGTGGGCCTGGCCGCCTCAACCCCGGTGCAAGCATTCTCACCGGCCAACCCGGGGTCGGTGGCGCACGACACCAACGCCGTGGGCCTGGTGGTCAACGTGCTGAACTACACCACCGCCTCCGTGCTCGCCCCGCCCACCAGCCCCGGGACACACACCACGGTGCTGGCCACCCCGCTCGAGCCCCGCCAGATCCACGTGGCGGAGATCGCCCGCTCCGCTGCCGGGACCTACGACCCGGGCGCGGCGACCACCGGGCCCGGGTCCGAAGAGTCGACGGCGTTCGCCATCGTGGCCCAGCCGACGGCCTCGGCCACATTCCCCGGTGCCCCGACGATCCCGACGTTCAACACCGGGTCGGCGATCACGCTCGGCACCCTGTCGGCCGACATCGCCGCCGCCGTCGCCGCCCAACCGGCCGGTACCCACTTCAAACTGATCGCCGGCACCTACACCAACTGGTCCAACGTGCGGCCCAAGACGGGCAACCACTTCCAGTCGCCCAGCTCGGGGCAGGCGATCCTGTCTGGCACGGGGAAGGTGTGGGCGTTCAGGGCGATCGACGCCACCGGCTCCAGCGACAACGTGACGATCTCGTGCACGGGCACCGGGTCGATCAAGATTCAGGACTACGGGGCCGGCACCACCAGGGCCGAGTACGGGGCCATTCAGGCCCAGCCGACCGACACCAGGGTGGGCTCGACCGAGTACACCTACGGCACCGCTCAGGGCTGGTACATCCACGGGGTCGAGCTGTCGAAGAACGGCGCCCAGGGCATCCGGGTGTCCGACTACTTCACCCTGCACGATGTCGTCGCCTACGGCCACACGGTGTCGAACGTGGGTGGCGACCGGGGCGTGGGCGGCCTCATGTACAACTGCACGATTGACGCTGGCGGGCTGAACCCGGCCTCCGGGGCCTACTCCAACGGAGCCGGCGCCAAGTTCACGTTCTGGAATGCCAGCGAAGGCCGGTCGCAGGTGTTGCCCTCGGCCACACTCCGCCCGAAGGCGCCGATCAAGGTGGTGTCTACCGACTTCAACGCCACCCATGCGGGGGTGACCGGCACCGGAAACATCGGCCTGTGGTTCGATCTCGACTGCCAGCAAATCGAGATATACGGCGGGAGTTTCGCCGATCACCCGTGGGCCGGGATCGTGCTCGAAGGCTGCAATGGGGCCTACCTGAACGGGTTCGACATCGACAATTCCGACGGCTACGGGGCCGCCAACGGTGAGGATTTCGTGCTTGGTGCGCTCACCATCGCCGAGTCCACCAACGTGACCGTCGAAGACTACGGGATCCTCAATTCGGTGCGGGCCGTCATCATCCGCCAGAGCAACCGCAGCGCCGACTGGTACAACAGCAACAATGCGAGCTTCGTGAACTACGCCTGGCCATCGGGGCCCCGCTACTGGCTCACCGCCACCGGCCCCACCCCGATCCCGGGGGTGTCCGACCAGTCGAATATGTGGTCGGGGAACATCACGTTCAGGAACGGGCTGTTCACCAACTGCAACCGGGTGCTGCTCAATGAGGGCAGCAACGGCGGTGGCATGTCGGCCGCCGGTTCCCTCCCGCTCGGCACGATCGTCTTCGACGGCAACGACTACGCCAGCTCCCCCGGGATCCTGTTCTATGACCGCTCCAATACCGGCCTGACGCTCACCCAGTGGCAGGCCCTGCCGTACACCCGTGACCAGTAGGAGACCCACCGTGCAGACCCCATCAGCCAAGGTTGCCACCCAGTTCGTGGTCGGCCTCGTGCTGGCCGTCCTGGCCTACGCCACCGCCGACCAGTCGTGGATGGAGTGGCTGCCCGACTACCTGCGGGCCCCGGCCGCCATCCTGCTCGCCGCCGTCGCCGCCTACATGAAGCGGGAGACGAACCCGGCCCGGAGCGAGCTCGACCGGTGAGCGGCCAGCTGACCTGGCGCCGCCAGCTCGGCGACACCGGGCCCCCGCTCGACTTCACCCTGCGGGCCGAGCCCGGGATCGGGGCCCGGGTGGGCCTGCCCCGCGACCTCACCACCGCCACGTCGGTGGTCGGTGTGGTGCGCCGCTGGTCCGACCGGGCCGTGGTCCAGTCGGCTGCCGCCACGGTGCTCGGCTCCCCGGCGGCCGGCCAGGTCCGGCTCCCGCTCACCACGATGATCAGCACCAGCCCCGGCCTCCACGGCGTGTCGTTCGTGGTGACCGACCCGGCCGAGCAGCGCACCTACCCCGATGCCCTGGCGCCGGCGTGGCTGATGCTGGCCGCCACGTTGGTGTCGGGTGCCAGCCTCACCGCC